>JAEEGI010028487.1_pt1 | contig 10624 bp, 10 predicted proteins | sample 8958751 | NCBI WGS metagenome assembly JAEEGI01 (sample SAMN16246545, study PRJNA631951) | gut metagenome | biome: gut microbiome; feature: rumen; material: KS-attached | host: Bos | place: Iran: Karaj | collected 2018-10 | reverse complement strand
ATTTGCAGGTTTTCTTGGCAAGATGTGGCAAAAAGGAACGTGGAAGGAGATTCAGAGCAAGTATCTATAAGCAGATGAAAAAAGGAACACCTTGCTGAAGAATAGACAGGTCAACAGCAAGGTGCTATTTTTTAGAATAGAAATGAGTCTCATTATGACTTCTCTTCATCCCTTGGATCGTAGTCTCAAAGACTCGTTTGTTCTGTGACAATCTCTTTTTCGCTGATAGAACGAAGCACTCTGCCGATTAAGAATACGCGCTGATCACCATCAAAGTGCATAACTGGATAATCTGGATTCAAGGAATGAAGTCCGTCTTCTTGATACTCCTTGATATAAAGCTCGTTGCCGATGATAAACGCACCAATCTCGCCAAATTTGAGACGCGGACCATTGGGGATACGCTCCAAAAGTACATAATCATTATTATGGAACTTCGGCTCCATACTGTCACCGTTGACCTTGAATACGCTGTCCGCGCGAGCAAGCCCGAAGGAATCATAGAGGTAGAAAGGTTCGACATCATACTCCAATTCGGATGGATCGCCTATACCTGCAGCAAGAGATTTCCCGTAGAGTGGGAGATCCACAATCTTACGCTGTGGCTTGCGATTTTGCTTCTCCAGAAGCGTATCAATAACTACGGAGACAAATTCCTGGCTATCCACGTTCAGCTCTCGGTAGGATTGAATCAGGTTCTTTTCGTGCGTGGTCATCTGCAATTTTGGTGCATCCATACCGAAAATCTCTGAAAACGAGATTCCTAGAATGTCGCACAGATCCGGAATCAAGCTGATATCAGGTCTGGCACGTCCCTTTTCCCAATTGGTCACTGCATTGCCGGACACGCCGACCATAGCGCCGAGTTGCTTCTGCTCTAACCCTTTCTTTTTTCTATAGTACCGTATTTTTTGGCAAATAACAGGAATAGATGATGATTGGATCACGGCGCCTGTTTTCATATCAACCATTTCATGCTTAATCATATGTTTCTCCTTGAACTTCATTACCATATTTATATCACACTAATAATGTATTGTAAAGATAGCACGAAAAAAATAAACGACATCCTCAACATTGAAAACTCCTTGTTGTAATGTATAGGCATCTCTTATATATGCTGATCGAGCAAGTTTCATATGGAACTTTCTTATGCGGGCCTATGAAAGGAAGGTCAATATATGAGCATTGATTATAAGAGCATAGGTAAGCGTATAAAGAGATTCCGCATGGAAAGAAAACTATCGCAAGAAGATCTAGGAGAATTCATTTCTCTAAACCCACACTATATCAGCCAAATCGAAAACGGACGGCGTATTCCAAGTGTGGATACTTTGATAATGATTGCGAATGCGTTGGAAGTATCGGCGGACGATCTTCTGGTGGATTTGTTAACTCATTTGAATGCATCGACAGTAATAGAAGCGCATAAACTAATAGCGGATTGCAACGACAATGAGCGTCAAATTCTGATCAGAGTGCTACAATTCACGAAGAACTTGCTCAGAGAGCATGGAATCTGAATTGTGTTAAGTAAATAAGCGAATAAAATGCCCGCATAAGCTGCAGTAGCACCCATTGCAACACATGGGTGCTATCTGTGGTGATTCATCGCTTGTTCTAACAGACATTTTAACATAGCAATTTCCGGGTGTCCCCTGTCGTGCCATCTTAGACCCAAAATGCAGCTAATTGCTATCGAGAATCATATCAATTGTCCCTAATTGCTTCACTTGAGAACATGCCTTTTAATTTATAATTATCTTAAGATAACCCATAAAAGAAAGAGCCACATGGATTTAGGGGGCAGATCTCTTGGAACACAATAATAAAGCATTTATGCTATATAAGGATGTTTCCTGCAAACAGATTGATTGGTTATGGTATCCATATATCGCAATTGGAAAAATTACATTGCTGCAAGGCGATCCAGGAGATGGTAAATCCACGATGATCATGAATCTTCTTGCTGCGTTATCCAGAGGAGAAATGCTACCCGATGGAACCCCTTTAGACGGCCCGCAACAATCCATTTATCAGTGCTCCGAAGACAGTGCAGGAGATACGATTAAACCAAGATTTGATGCGGCAAACGCCGATTGCGAAAGAATCGCCTTTATCAATGAGGACGTATTCGGAAAGATAACGCTTGATGATGAGAAACTCCAACAAGCCATCATTGAATTTCATCCGCGCATCATTGTAATTGATCCGATTCAGTCGTATGTTGATAATCCTGTGGATCTGTTGGTCGCCGGAAAACTGAGACGAACGCTGCGGCGGATCGGAATCTGGGCATCGACATATAACTGTGCAGTTGTTCTTATCAGTCACTTAAACAAAAATGAGGGAACCAAAAGCTTGTATCGCAATCTGGGGAGCATTGACTTGGTTGCAACAGCGAGAAGTGTTTTGCAGGTGGAGAGGGATAGTGACAATCCTAACCGCAGAATAATCCGGCAAATCAAGAACAATATTGGTCCGATCGGGGACGATATTCATTTTGAAATCACGCAGGAAAACATATTTCATTGGATAATAAAACTCAATAAACGAACAATAGGAAAAAAGATTGAGAACACATTTCAGATGTTACCTAAAAACAAACAAGAACTGGCAAGCATCGTTTTGAAACAGCTGTTAGTGGATGGTGCTGTAGAATCGAGAGAAGTCCAAAGGGTACTCGAACAATACGGCATCGGCAACAAAACCATGCAGAACGTGAAGCAGTTATTGGGCATCAAATCCTATCGTAAAATGCGCAAATGGTATTGGGTTATGCCCGATCATATGAAACATGACTAAAGTGGAGTACCTCGGATATGGATAATCATTATCGTGTCGGCGGATATGTGAAACTCGCAAAGCTATGGGATAGGAGCCGAGAAGCAGCTCTCGCATTTCATAAGGAGTACTACCGAAAGAAGTTCTCGGAAAGCGAAGATATGCGGCTGATCGACGTGTACATTGACATCACAGGCAACAAGGAAATCCGAAAGCGACCGGAAATGCTGCGTCTCATTCGGGATTGCAAGAAGGGGAATGTCAATTGCATCGCAACCCAAACGCGCGCATATCTCGCTGCGAACAATGAGGAGTTCTTTTATCTGATTCATCTGTTGCTTGAACTGGATCCGCCGATTGAGATCATAACAGAGGATGACGATTACATCTTCAATACGATCTGGAATCCGGACCATCAACGAGAGGTCATGAAGCAGACCGCAAGCGAATATGTGCAAATGAATCCGGAAGGGTACCGGGATTGGGAAAAGGCAATCCTCCGAGCGATCGGGGAGAAACAGGAGTAGAAGGGCACATGACAGAACATAATACGCCGGGCTGGATTCCGGCAGGCGTTGAACAATTTGTAGAGGAATACTCCAGACCGTTGCTGCCCGCACCGAAAGGTACGGAAGAAGAGACGGATTGGGAGAGTCGCCATAAGGAACGGGAAGCAAGACGAGAAGAAATCCGAAACCGTGTACGAAATGCAGAGGGATCAAAAGAGTATTTCCATAAAGGAATGCCTGTTCCCACGATTAAGGACGATGCGGAAAAGCGCGTAGGCGTGTACGCGCGCGTCAGCACAAAAAGCACGGAGCAAACTTCTTCCATCGAGAATCAGCAGCTGTATTACACCAAGAAGATCGGAGAAACCGAGAATTGGGAAATGCAGGAGATCTACAGCGATGAAGGCAAGTCCGGCATGGAGGCCAAGCATAGGAAGGAATTCCAGCGCATGATCTCAGACGCAGGGAAGGGCAAGATGGATATGATTCTCTGCGCCAGCGTTTCTCGCTTTGCAAGAGATATTTCCGATTGCATTAAGTATATCACGAAGTTGCGCACGATGAACCCGCAACATCCGGTCGGTGTCTATTTTGAAACGGAAAACATCTATACCCTTGATCCGAATTCCGAGCAGGTGCTTCACTTTCATGCGCTGCTTGCACATTGGGAATCTGCCAATAAGAGCCGGCGTATGATCCTGTCGTATGACCAGCGTATCTGTACCGGACAGTATCCGGTTGCAGATCTGCTTGGTTATCGCCACACAAAGGACGGGCAGCTCATTGTACATGAGGATGAAGCGAAAACCGTCAAATATGTATTCCTTGCATTGGCGGCGGGTAAGAGCTGCCAAAGTATTGCGGACGATCTGACGCGCTTGCACCGAAAAACACTCAAAGGGAAAATGATTTGGGACAGTAATATGGTGCGAAACCTCACGCAGAATGAACGTCGGTGGGGAGATCTCGAAGCGAGAAAAACGATCGTCCTTGATCCTAGAGAAAAGATTATTGTGAAGAATAATGGGATCCGCGATTGGGCGTTTGTTCCGGGACACCATGAAGGTATCGTGACGCCGGAGCTTGCAAAAGCCGCGCAGTATATGACTTCATCCGGTGGAAGGATTCAGAACGGCGTCCCGACGCTTCGCGTGATCGACAGCGGCGCGCTGAAGGGTTTTGTCAGCGTTTGTCCCCGGTGGAGGGGAATCAACCGCGAGACGTTTTTGTCCGCTTGTGAATCTGTGTATTCGGATGAAGACTTGCAATCGCTGAAACGGGAGATTGAGATTTTTCAAGGACGTGAGCAGAACGATGCGGCATCCATGAAGCTGAACGGATATGAGGTGCCGTATGGGATCTTGTTCTTAACACCTGCTATGCCGTCCATGACAATTTCAAAGAAGTCGATCTCCTTCAACAAGGCGTGTCACAAGAAGCTCGGTTTCTGTCAATGGGTGGAAATCCTGTACCATCCGCTCACACAGATAATTGCTTTGAGAGAAAGCAATCCTTCAGATGAGAACGCCGTCCAATGGACAACTGAAAGCGGTGGCTGCTGTCAGAATATAGAGACAAAAGCGTTTTCCGACGCTGTATATGAATCTCTGCGTTGGATTCCGGAGTATCGATTCAGGTTCCGTGGTATCACAAAAGAGCGTAAGAGAGAAAAGATCATCTTCTTTTCTTTGGACGAGCCGCAAATCTTGGTCGGAAAACAAAGCCGGGTAATAGACGACAGAAGTACTTGCACACGCTACATTTCTTATACGACGGATCATCCGAAGACAACACTTTCGGAAGAAGACTGTGCTGCGTTTCCCAAAGAGTGGAAAGGAAACGCGGGCTTACGATACATATTCCGGGAAAAGAGAAATGAGATTATGTCTTCCGTGACGGCAGACGATATCCGTCGCATCGGAACAGAAATAGAAAACCCGCTAATTGGGACAATTCCCAAGCGGGATCAAATACTACAGGAATTGGACGACCTGTTATTATCAATGTAAAAGGAGATTAGGCAATGGTTGAACAAGGAGCAATGGAAAAGCGCGGCGAAGTCATGTCCGCAAAGGAACTGGATCTGATCCAAGAACTGATCCGAACCCGGCTGGAGACGGAGCGAAAGCTCGAGTATGAGAACCTGGACGGATACGAGATCCCGCCCAGGACACAGTTTTCGATGCTGAAGAAGCCCGCAATCTCAATCAAATACGGGCAATTGACCTGTAACATGGCGGCGATCCGTCTTTTTTCGGGCGTACAGTACGTTCTGCCAATGATCAACAGCCAGACGCAGCGGCTTGCAATCGTACCCTGCGCGGAAGAAGAAAGCTCATCGGTCGAATGGGCTTACCGTCGTATCAAGGACGACGTTTGGCAGAACAAGAGTATGACCTCGGTGGATTTCACGGAAAGCGTGTTTCGTGTCATGGGGTGGAACCGGGAGTGCCGTTATAAAGTGCTTGGTCATCTTGCAGAATCGGAGCGTGGTTTAATCCTTGTCTTCGATCTGAGCGAAGCGATTATGTTTGAACCGAATAAGGAGGAGTACATTGATCCGACAACCGGAGAGATCAAAAAACGTCAGATCACCTACTATCCTGATTACTATAAAGGACGAATCGGCAGATCGTACAGCGACTATAACCGCGCACGACAGCTGAGCCTGTTTGAGAATCTTGATACTTTCTCAAATGCTGATGAGCCGGAGCATGCAGCTTCGCATGGTGGCGTGCAGGCGGTGGGATCAAGTGCGGAGAGCTTAGGAGAATCACAAGCAACGAGTACAGGCGAGCCGGGCAATCCCATTACGGGGATAACAGAACCTGATCAAAAAGTGAGGGACGAATATGCAGGATACACAGGAATACCAACTGAAGATCAGTCTGTGTAAGCGTAGTATTTATATCTATAAAGATGTCATACGACTATTGGGATACCCAGCATATGTAACAATCCTGGAAAGTGTCGGACATCAGACTTTGGCAATCATTCCTTGTGATGAATCCCATGCTATGGCTTTCAAAGTGCCGGACAATTATTCCGTTATTAAAAGAGATATGCGGATTTGGAGCAAGGGATACGTCAACGGATTACGAGAACGATACTGTGTAGAACCGAATACGCATTACACATTGGAGGGGGTGTACAACCCAAAGCACAACGCTGTTGTATTTCGTTTTCCGCAGTACAAGAGCCACGGTTTTATTGTGTTTAATGGCTGAATGGTATGGGTGCGAGGCGCACGTCACTCGAGAGACGGAATTTGCGACATAAGAGCTGCAATCCTAATTGCCATGAAAGAGCATGAATAGTGGAACCCGGGGGTACAGAAAGCGCAGAATAAGATACAGGCCGGTCTGTGGGAAAAGTCTCTTTCACCCATGTCAAATTATCAATCGTGCGCACAAAGATGCGTGATGATGCCAAGGAAACAACAGAATACGACATTTTACAATAACAAGATACACATAAATTATATAGAAATGATGATTACATTCAACATAACTATTGCAAAGAAGCGGATTGTGTGCTATTGTGATAGGGAAAGAGGTGATCATTAATGGCAGTTATGCAGGATTCTGATATTTTGAAAAACTTGCAGTCTCAAAACGGATGGTGGACATCGGGCGAAGTGGATAAAGAACTTGCCCCTGCCTTTCATCGGAATGCCTATAAGAAAGTTCGCAATGTGTTTTTCAATGAGATTAGGCGATTCCCGGTCTTATCCGGTCCGCGGCGCGTTGGAAAATCCACAATGATGTTTCAGATGATTGACGAACTAATGAAATCCGGTGTGAAGCCCACAAGGATTCTGTTTTATACCCTGGATGAGTTACCTAATGACGGGATCTCGATCAGGGAGGTTGTCGAAACCTATCAGAAGTATGTCTATGATCTGGATGACTTCTATTTGCTTGTGGATGAGGCGCAGAAGGATAAGACGTGGAAGAACTATATCAAGAAGCTGTTTGATCTGAAGAAGAACGTTCGCGTGATGATTACCGGCTCGGCATCGGTCGAAATTGAAAAAGCAAGCGACGACAGCGGCGCCGGCAGGTTTTTGACGCTCAAGATACCAACTATGTCATTTTATGAGTTCTGCGCCATGAACCACAAGATGCCGGATGTCCCGGACGTCAATGTGTTCAGACTGCATGAGCTGACCGTACCGGAGCAAACGCAGATTTATCTGAAGCTCGGAACGCTTTACCGCGAAATGATCCGATACATGAAGATCGGAGGGTTTCCGGAGTTCGCTTGCAGCGACGACTATACCTATATCAGCAGGCTGATCAGGGATCAGGTCGTTGCAAAAGCTTTGAAGCAGGACATTCCACGATCCTTCGATATTCGGGATGTGGATGCGTTGTCGAACCTGTTCACCTACTTCTGCTATAATACATCCGATGCGATCAATGTGGATACGATTTCCACAACATTGGGCATCGACCGAGCTACCTGTAATAACTATATCAGCGCATTGGAGAAGGCAAATTTGATTTATATTTCGGAACAACTGAACCTTGGCGGGAAAAAGTCCTTGAAGCCGAGGAAGAAGGTGCATATTGCGGATTATGGGATTAAGTGCGCGGTTAAAAGGAACACCGATATTGAAACCAATCCGACAGAGCTTGGTGCAGCCATCGAAACAATCACCTATAAGCACACAAGGAACTATTTCGATGGATTGGATGATGAACTCTATCAAGTCGGGTACAGCCGAAATGAGAAAGGGCAGGAGATCGATATAGTCGTTCGGAAAAACGGCATGGATGAGCAATACATCGAGGCAAAGTATCGGAACGATTCGGCCATCAAGGACAGCGACGGCATCGTTTCCTTGGGGATGCAGAACACGCCGGGATATGTCATTACCAAAGACCCGGAGGATTATGGTTTAACGGAGAGAAAAGGGACAAAACTGTATCGCATTCCTGCAGTTGCTTATTTCTATTTGATTGGCAGGGAATCCGCAACAAGCACGCTGTAACAAGCGATTGATAGCATGGATGAAAGTAGTATTAAGTTTTTGACAAGGAAAAGAGACATCAAGGGCGACGCAGATCATGGAACAGAAACCCATTGTACTTTTGCTAAAAGCAACTAAGGAGCAATATGTAAAGTCAACTATAGAGCGTGGACGGTTTTGCTTTAGCCATCCTACGGTTTTCAGCAAGTGGGAGGATAATCAATCTGCACAATATGACAGATGGGAAGGTCATGCGGCTGTAGAAGCCTTGGATGTCATGATTTCTCCAATTACAGGTTATCGAGAAGATGGTTTTCCCATATATGGTAAAGTAAGTAAGCTTACGGATAAAGCAACTATTCATTCGCAATCAGAAGAAGCCAAAAATTCTCCAATTTGCTGTTTCCGAGCGGTCGAAAGAAGTGAGGTTACATTAAGCGGATCCAATCTTTACTATACGTTGGGCGATACTGCACAAAGAATCGTTACAGAATTTGGTTATGATTCTTATATTTTGATCCAGGCAGAGCCGTTCATGGAGCGAATGAAAAAGACAAAAGAATTTCGTATCGCCGGGAGTGTGGTTTATCAAGATATTATGAATCAATTCCCGCAGAGCCTTCCGGATGAATATGAAAGCGTCGCAGAACAATTGTTGAGGAAGGATAAGAAATACGAATGGCAAAAGGAATACCGAATCATCCTGAAACCAACAAAGGAAGAGCAAGTGTTTCTTGAATTAGGCAGCATAGAGGATATTGCAAAAAGTGGAAAGCTGGTGGATTTGATAAATGAATAGAGGGTTCAAGAACAATCAATACAATGAAATGCGAGACTGGGACAAATCGAACAGAACTTGAGCAGATGTATGAACATGGCTTGCCAGAATATCTGCAGCATGATCTGGACGCATATAAGGAGGGACTGCGAACGAACAGTAGTTTGTTTGACTGCTTGCGGGGTGAGTTATACGGCAGCATCAACATGGCGGCAATCAGTGACGGCATCATTAGCTCAGAGCATGCTGATATCTGTGAAAGAAGCATCTATTTGATTGTAATGAGAATAATAGCTAAACAGCATTCGTAATTGTTGATTTTTGCTTGAAAAATCGTTATAATTTCACTGACGAGAAAACTTATACAATCCGGAAAGATTAGCTGAGATTCGTGATATTCCTTTGAGACCTTAGTCCCTAAGAACCATGGTGAAGGAATCATACGAATATCTTTGTAGAAAATTGGCATATTATGTGACTGATTGACTTGTTGATATGAGAAATAATCGACGAGTAAAAAACAAAGGAGGCAATGCTCATGTACCTAAGGCAGATGCAGATTAAGAATTATCGTCTGCTGAAGAATGTGACCATAGATTTTGATCGAGCGTTGACTCTTTTTGTTGGCAAGAACAACACTGGAAAGACCTCAATACTGAACATCATAGAACTTCTGCTGTCTGACAAAAAAACTCTACCGTTTGAGGATTATCCTCTCGATTGTCGAAAGATCTTGTACGAAGCCGTAAAGGCATATTGGGAGAGCACTGATGAGAATCCATTTGTGGCATATAAAAATGCGGTTCCAGTAGTGTCAATAACGTTAAAGATTGATTATTCAGAAGAAGACGAATCATATGGAGCTCTCAGTGATTTCATAATTGATTTGGATGATGCTTTCAATACAGTAATAATAACTGTATCGTTTGACGTTCCTCTTAATGTTGGGGAAACCCTTGCCCAATGCAAAGAAAAGTATGATAGTCTCTTGGCATCCTCAGATCACGCAAATGCAGATCTGTGCATAGCAAGTGTTGTTCAGGATTCATTTCCAAACCTATTTGAAATGAATATAGCCACAGTGAATCCGAGCAAACCTGAGGACATGATGCTTTGCTCCAAGAATGAATTAAAGGGCTTATTCTGTGTGCGAACTATCAAAGCAGAAAGAAGCCTCGATGAATCGGAAACGGCATCAGAAAATCCTCTTGGCCAGATTATGAAGAAGCTTTTTGATTCTGAAATCGGAGATGTTGAAGAGGAATTGAGACCCGCGTTAGAGGGGTTACAAGGAATAATCTCTAATGTGAACTTTAATGTTCAAAACCGTGTTACGGCACATATGGATACAATAGTATCCTCCATGACCCCGTTTGGCTATCCAGACGGAGAAGATTTGAGATTAAAGGCCAATACTTCCATCGCTTTAGAAAAACGCATTATTGATGCCACCGAATTGGCGTATGTGTCGCCGGATGCTGGCGAGGCTCTTCCAGGCTCACATAATGGATTGGGCTATAAAAACCTAATCAAGATTTCAATGGAACTCCATGACTTTGCAAGAACTGTAGAGGCGGA
>JAEEGI010028484.1_pt1 | contig 10624 bp, 8 predicted proteins | sample 8958751 | NCBI WGS metagenome assembly JAEEGI01 (sample SAMN16246545, study PRJNA631951) | gut metagenome | biome: gut microbiome; feature: rumen; material: KS-attached | host: Bos | place: Iran: Karaj | collected 2018-10 | reverse complement strand
TGAAGGCCCCTATGTGAAAGCATTTCAAAAGTCGAATGGATTTTCAGTCCGCTGCGTGAAAGATTGATTTAGACGAAGGGTGATGAGAAAATTTATATTCGATCTTTTTTGATTATATCACGATGCTTAAAATCGATTTGGGCGAGGATGACTGCGGTAAACATTAAAATGCAACCGATTCCTTCTTGAATTGTGAAGCGTTCGCCAAGAACAGCCCATCCAGAAATAACGGAAAATACAGATTCAAGGCTCATCAATAGCGATGCTAGGGTGGGCCTTATTTTGTTTTGCGCGACAATTTGCAGCGTGAAAGCGACTCCGCTCGAAAGGATTGCGGCATACAAAAGCGGAATCCACGGCTTGAAATGCGAATAAACTTCGGCAATTGTCGCAAATCCTGCGACGCACCCTTTCAAATCTACGAAAAACATCGGAAAAATGGAAAGCGTTGCCACCACGAGGAATTGAATCGCTGAAAGCCTAATGTTATCAACGTGAGTGCCGAACCTATCAATGACCAAGATGTGGCTTGCAAAAGCGAGCGCGCACAAAAGCAAAATAATGTCGGAAGTTTCAATGGAAAAATCACCCTTGATGCAGAGCAAGTAAAGCCCTACGACCGTAATGGCAACGCAAAGCCAAATCTTAGTCGAAATCTTCTTGCCGAAAAACAGACTTAAGATAGGAACGAAAATGATATAGCAAGTCGTGAGGAAACCTGCCTTCCCGGCGGAACAGCCGAGGAAAAGCCCTGTCTGCTGTAAGTTCATCGCAAAGAAAAGAGCAATTCCGCAGAGCACGCCAGCCTTCCAAAGCTTTCGGCGGTCTCCCTTGTTCTTGGGGCGCCTTGGATTTTTACCAAGTTTGTCCAAAATGTTGGCGAGTGCGAAAAGGACTCCCGTCGCAATGAAATTTCGCATGCACACAAAGGTAAACGGCCCCACGTCGTTCCCTTCGATTTGTGCAACAAAGGTGGAACCCCAGAGGAATGCCGCCAGAACCAGTAAAAAACTATATCCAAAATTTGCCATTCTTGTTTGGAAAGTTAGAAACCTTTGATATTGCTAGCAGATGCTTTCTTGCGATTTGCTATATTCGCAGTCATGAATACTCCATTTTACGTTTTTATGAAGCTTTTGCCGAAGAACGCCGCAAGCCGCCTCTTCGGCGCGTTTACGCGTTTGCGTATCCCGTTTTTGAGCAAAATCGCTCGCAACGCTTTTGCTAGCTACTACAAACTGGACATGGCCGAGGCGGAGTATCCGCTGAGCCATTACAAGAACATTGGCGAACTTTTTATCCGCAGGCTCAAGCCGGGCATGCGCCCTGTTGCCGATGCCGAAATCGTAAGCCCGGTCGATGGCGTCCTTTCGCAGACGGGCACGTTCGATGGCGACGAGCAGAATTTAATCCAGGCGAAGGGCAAGACTTACACGCTTAAGAGCCTTTTGCGTAGCGAAGAACTTGCCGAACGCTTCAAGGGCGGTGCTTTTGCGACAATTTACTTGGCTCCTTTCAATTACCACCGCATCCACAGCCCCGTCAAGGGCGACCTTGTGCTTTCGAGCTATTGTCCGGGAACGCTTTGGCCGGTGAACGCCGGTAGCGTCGAACGCGTCGAAGGGCTTTTTTGCATCAACGAACGCCTTACGAGCCAAATCCGCTTGGAAGACGGTTCCGAAGTTCTCGTTGTAAAGGTCGGTGCGACAAACGTCGGTCGCATTGGAGTCGTGTATAGCGACACGCTTTTGACGAATGCAGGCAAGCTTCCGCGCGATAACAAACGCATGGACTGGATTCCGAATCAGCCGTACTCGTTTGAAAAGGGCGGCGAACTGGGGCGATTCGAAATGGGCAGCACGGTGATTCTCGTGGTCGATAAAAAGATTCGCGAACGTCATCCGGACTTGTTCAAGTCCCGCGTTGGACAGGCGGTGAAGGTGGGCGAGGCTCTTTAACGGGTTTCGCACTTCTTTTGTTTGCGGTAAGTCGCGATGGTTTCTGTAAAACGGTTCATTCACGACGAGCCTTTGCTTTTCAAGGCTTCGAAAGCCTTTGTGGCTATGCTGTTCCGGTGTGCAGATCCGGTTGTTTATGTTGCATGCAGGCTACCGAAAAAAAATGAACAAATTGCATGGACTTTGTTAGGAAGCTCTCTTTTTCAAGACCGCACTTATCCTGACATTTTACGATTGCTTTTGGCTTTGCATGAAAAGTTTCCAGACGATAAGCTTTGGTCATTGCCGGTGCCTAAGGCCGCTGAAATTGAAGATGTTGTTGAACGAACTTTCAACAGCCGCAACTGGACTTTTTTTGAACATGTTGCCGGAATTTTTTGGAGTGTTGGGCTTTTTGTCCGTCGCCATCCTGATTTGGTTGCTTGGGTGCATGAGCGGACTCCCGAAGAGTTGTGGAATGATTTGGGTGAAATTTATTTTATGGGCCGTTCTAAACCACGTCCGAAGGCGTGCGCTGCGATTTATCGTTTGATAGCCCCATCTCCGCTGGGCTTGGGTTTGGAGTGCGGCGGTGGTTTGAATGGTGAAAAAGACGCGGACGGCACTTCTTGCGCGGGCGGTTCCAAAAGCGGTTTCAAGATGCCGCCGCTTCCGCTTACGATGGGGGCTCGTCGTTTTTTGTCGATGCTTGGGCCTGCAAACGACGGCTCGTTTTCTCGACTTGAACCGCAAGAGAAACAGAAATTGGCGAATGAATATTTTAAAGCTCTTGCTCCCGAAAATCCGTATTTTGCGGCCCATTCGCTCCAGTTTTTTCTTGAAAATGGAACGAACGGCTTCATTTGCCGCGAACTGACAAACCGTTGTGCCAAATGTCCCCTTTATGAGTACTGTAATTACGCCGAGGCTCACAATTGAAAATCGGATGTATGCTAAATTTTATCCGTATGAATCGAACTTCCGCCAAGATGCTCATAACCGGATTTGCTGCACTGAGAGGTGCTTTTTTCGGTGCAGTACTTTGTGCGATGTTGGTGGCTTGTGAAAAAAAAGTCGAGGAACCTGTCGATTATACGCTGATGTGCTACAACGATGTCTGGCCGATGGACGATATTCGTATAGACGAAAACCCGGATGACGACATCAAAGCGTTGGTGAAACGAATAGATTTACGTTATCCGATGATGCTTGGCGATACGTTAGATGTAACTATCCTGGAATTCAAAAGTGACGTGTATGCTCTCGATTATTACATCAATAGTGGGCGATTCCAAGGAATTGTTCCTATCTTGCGAGGTTCGTTCTTAGAACAAAGTATTCGCTCGGCGGCCCGCATTTTCATTTTCAAGCACGACAGTTTCCGTCGGTACGAACGAAGTGATTTGGAAAATTATGTACATCAGTTCTCGCATTCGCGACATGGTGGATTCCCGCAAGAATTTTTGAGTTTGCCGTTTGAATACCGCGAGCCGGGACATACATCGATTCAAACAAAATATTTTATTGGGGTTAAGGCTTATTTCCCAGTGTTGGCGCAGAGCTACAGGGACTCTCATTTGCAGTGGAACATCGCTCGCAGTTGGGATCTTGTCGATGAGAACGACTTTGTTTCTTGGGGCCGACAGTTAAATATTGTGCAACCTAGGGGCATCCATCGCGAAACTTCGACGCTTTATTTTACGGCAGGCGAGGGCGTGAATGGCATGGCGACAAGGCTTCCGGGTGGGCGAGTCGTCGCTGCATGGGGCTACCTCGACTGGTCCGATTTGGAACGCAAGTTCTTTACCGCAAGTGACCGCGTCTATAGTGCTAGGTATTAGCGGTTTCGCAGTAGACAGTAGGAAGTAGGCGGTAGACAGGATAGTTTGGCGGCTTCGCCGCGATTATAAAAACTAACCACTGTTTACTAACCACTTCCTACTTCCTACTTCCTACTAATTACTATATTCAAACCATGGCTATTGAAAAACTTGCTGAAACTCTTTTAGAAAAGCTCCGCTACATCACGAAAGCGGAAACTGTTATCGGTGAACCAATACAGGCTGGAGAATCTACGGTTATTCCTGTGAGCCGCGTATCTGTCGGCTTTGGGTTTGGCGGACACCAGAACAAAGGCGATACATCTGCGTCTGGCGGTGGAGCTTCGGTCGAACCGGTGGCGTTTCTTGTCATCAGGGGCGATGACGTTCGCATAATGCCTATCACGAAAGACAGTTCGCTTGTGTCGAAAATCATGGACATCGTGCCGGACGTTATGAACAAATTTACAGGAAAAAACGCTCAGGGAACTGATTGATTAATAAGTCCGCGAATCTTCGTTGCTCAGGTCGTTTTCTTTGATTAGGGGTTCTGGTCGAAGTGCAAAAATAAGAGCTTTGAGTAATTCAAATGCTCCAAACGTAAGGTTTGGGGTATTTTTTGATACCGAATTGGTTGAAAAGTGGGTATTGTCGGTCATTTTATCTTGAAGAAAAATATTGTAAAGTGAGATGTTTTTTTGAGAACATTTTTTTAAAGATTAAAGTGTGATGAAAATCAAATTTTTTTGAAAAAAAATGCATTTTCTATTGACATTCGATGAAAAATAGAGTATCTTTAATCATGTAAAAACGAGAAAGATAAAGCCTTTGGGTGTATATGGGTTAGTAAATTTGAGAACAAAAAAAGGCTCTAAATTATTCTCGGTGGTTTTACAAGTTCTTTGCTTGGTCATGTGAACTTGTAAAGCGCCCGGCACGGGGATATACGTGCCAAAGGATCCTCCTCCAAGGCGCCGTAATGGCGTACTCCTAACACAAAAAAATAGGACCTCCTCGTGAATAATGAGGAGGTTCTTCTTTTTGTGCTTTGTTTTTTACGTCATTTTAATTTTTTAGCGTTTTAAAAAGCTGAATTCGGCTTTTTTTACATACTAAGTGGCGTTTTTTATGGTCGCAGTATGTAATTTTATAGACAAAGTATTCATTTTTGATGGCGAAATGAACGTGTTTATGGGATTTTTGGGGCTGTTTTGTTCTTTTTGGGCTATGGTTTGACAAAAATTGACTATAAAAATGTAAATAAAATAATTTTTTTACATACTGATGCAAGACTTTTTTGCTTCCAGTATGTAAAAAACGCGAAAATGAGGTTTGGATGCCCTCCGCTTTGCGAAAATGGAGCTCGTGGCGGCCTTCGCCTTGCAAAAAGGGCGGCCCCGGATGGGGTCGCCACAAATTTGAGTTCGCACGGCTTCTTTTAGCTTCTGGGTTTCCGCATTCGCGTGAGGCCAAGTTCTCGGTTCACTAACCTTTGCACATGGGCCTCCCGCTTTCGCGTGAACCCAAACCACGACATTAGCCTTTGAACATGGGACTTAGCCCTTGAACGTTGGACTTTCGCTACGCTCAAGTCCAAGTTTCGGCTAATTCTTAGCCGAGCACTTTCTTTTCGAAGTCGCCGAGGCAATCGACGAGGGCCTGAACGCCTTCGACCGGCATTGCGTTGTAGATGGATGCGCGGAAGCCACCCACGGAACGGTGACCCTTGAGCTGCTGCAGACCGCGTTCCTTCGCAAATTCGAGGAATTCCTTGGCGAGATCGTCAGCCTTGTCAGCGGCAACCACGTCCTTGTTGAACACGAACGGAACGTTCATGATGGAGCGGTCTTCCTTGGCAGCGGTACCGACGAACACTTTGGAAGCGTCGAGGGCGCTGTAGAGGAGGGCGGCCTTGGAACGGTTCACCTTTTCGATAGCTTCGACACCGCCGAATTCCTTGAGCCACTTGAGAGTACGGTTCATCACATACACAGCGAAAACCGGAGGCGTATTGAACATGTTCTTTGCGTCGATGTGGGTCTGGAAGTTCAGCATGGTAGGAATAGTGCGGTTTACCTTGCCGAGCAAGTCCTTGCGGATGATGGTAACTGTCACGCCAGCGCAGCTGATGTTCTTCTGTGCGCCGCCATAGACGACACCGAAGTCAGAGACGTTGATCTTCCTTGCGAGGAAGTCGGAGCTCACGTCTGCCATGAGGAAGCCGGACTTCGGCTTCGGGAAGTTCTGCCATTCCGTACCGTAGATGGTGTTGTTAGCGGTAACGTGGAGGTAGGTCGCGTTGTCGCTGAGCTTCAAGTTCTTGTCGATGTGGTTATAGACATCGGCTTTCGTGTCGCAAGCGACGAGAGCGTTACCGAACTGCTTGGCTTCCTTGTAAGCTTTGTTTGCCCACACGCCAGTCAAAGCGTAGTCAGCCGTAGCGTTCTGGTCGAGGAAGTTCATCGGGAGCATGCAGAACAAAAGTGAGCAACCACCACCGAGGAACACGATATCGTAGTTTTCAGGAATGCCCATCAAGTCGCGGAGGAACTGTTCGGTTTCCGCAAACATATTCTCAATCGGCTTTGAACGGTGACTCATGGAGAGAATACTGATGCCGCTATTTGCGTAGTCGATGCATGCAGCAGATGCTTCCTTGAGTGCCTGTTCCGGCAGGACAGACGGTCCTGCGCTAAAGTTATAGACTTTGTTTGCCATTGTTGTGTTCCTTTTTAGGGGTTTGTGCCCGTCAGGGCTAAAAAAATTACGGTGTAAAATTAGTAAATAGGCGGTGGAGTGGCAATAGAATATATTGCTCTCAAAAAGAAGAAACCCGCCGTAAAGGCGGGCCTTTCCTGAAATAATGGATCCTTCGACTTCGCCCTTACGGGCTTCGCTCAGGATGACGCGTAGTATCAGATAGGCTAGTGCTTTTTAGACGAGAGACGAAAGACGAGAGATGAAAAAAGACGAGATTTCTCTCGTCTCTCGTCTGTAGCCGCGGAGCGGCGTTCTTTGACGCCTTTGGCGTCAGGTACTGCGGTTCGGTCATATCGGCAAACAGGTTTGCCGCTGCGACGCTCGCCTTGTAACCTACTCGTCTAACTCACACTCCAAGCGCTTGAATTGCAGCCTTGTACTTCTTGAGACGGAACTTCGTCTTGAGTTCGCGGCGTTCCTGGCGATGGATGTACTTGTCTTCGAGGAGCACGTTCAGAATGGCGCTCTTCGCTTTTGCGGCTCTCGGATTGTCCTTGAGCGTTTCGACGAAACGGACAAAGTCCTTTTCGCGGGCGTCATAGGTGGCGTCTTCGGCGGGAACTCCCTTTTCCATCAGATGGCAACTGTATTCGTCAATCCAGGACTGGTTCTTGTGGTAGGTCATCTTTTGGATGAGGTCAACTATGTCTGCCGGAACACCCATCTTGACCATGTCGTCCGGAGTTTTTTGTGTGCTGGGAGTGATTGAATCTTGCAAAATAGCGAGTACTTGGACGTCTTCTGATTCGCCTTTGTTTTTGAGGTAATCAGCGACATTTTGAAGAAAATCGATGTAGGGGCCGCCAGCTTTGTCCTGCTGACCTTTGTGGACCGTGTCCGCAATCTTGTAGGCGTCTTGATAAGAGAGCATTATAAACCTTTTTTTAAAACTTTGAGCATCGATGATGCCCTTGCCTTGAATATATATAAAGCATAGCTAAAAATGTGCTTGTTTTTTTGTGTTCGAAATGAAAAAGCACCATTTTTTGAAAAAAATAGCCCCCTATCCCTATTTTTTTTGCTCTCTGTCACATTATGAGGTTGAAAACGGTCCTGCTGAAAGCTTGAATCAGTCTTCCAAACGTTCCCTTGTTTTGTTGCTGGCCTGGTATTTTCCTTTTTTACCACTTTTGGCGACTTTTTTACTTTTCTGCTGATCCTTGAGCGGAACATTTTTTCGTTTCCTTGATTGCCCGTGTCAATCTTTACAGCCGTGCCCGTAAAAACTATATTTCGTAGGAATTTTGTAACAAAAGGATGCGCTCCCCGGCGGCGGCGACAGCCTTCGCGATCGAAGGCGGCCCGGCCCGCGGCGGCGCACGGTAGGAATGAAATGAACAGACTCCCCCTGAAACTTTCCATCGCGGCTTCCGCGATGTCCCTCTATCTAGCCGGCTGCGGCGACGACGTGCTCATGACCGAGGACGTCGGCCAGAGCTTCACGACGGTCAGCGCCCTCGATCCCGACGACTGCAGCGACAAGACCGAAGGCTCCATGGCGTTCGTGAAATCCACGGCGACGATGTACGTCTGTACGGACGGCGACTGGATCGCGCTGAGCGAGCAGGACGCCATACGTTACCGTTGCGGCTCCAGGCAGCTCAAGGACAGGTCCGGCTTCGCGATCGTCTGCGACGGCGACACGATCGGCGTCTTCAGGGACGGCGAGGCCGGCGTGGACGGCAAGGACGGCTCGAAGGGCGCGAAAGGCGACACGGGCGACAAGGGCGCCACCGGCTCGAAGGGCGCGAAGGGCGACACGGGCGATACCGGCTCGAAAGGCGCGAAGGGCGACACGGGCGATACGGGCGCGACAGGCGCGACGGGCAAGACCGGCGCCACCGGCGCGAAAGGCGACACGGGCGATACCGGCGCCACCGGTGCCACGGGCACGAAGGGCGACAAGGGCGACACGGGCGATACCGGCACGAAGGGCGCGAAAGGCGACAAGGGCGACACGGGCGCCACCGGCGCAAGCGGCACGAACGGCACGAAGGGCGCCACCGGCGACACCGGCGCTAATGGCAAGTCCGCCTACGAGGTCGCGAAGGAAGGCGGCTACACGGGCACTGAACAGCAGTGGCTCGAGTCGCTGAAGGGCGGCAAGGGTGACACCGGTTCCTCCGGTGCAAACGGCAAGTCCGCCTACGAGATCGCCAAGGAAGGCGGCTACACGGGCACTGAACAGCAGTGGCTCGAGTCGCTGAAGGGCGGCAAGGGCGCCACGGGCGACGCCGGCGCAAGCGGCAAGTCCGCCTACGAGATCGCGAAGGAGGGCGGCTACACGGGCACGGAACAGCAGTGGCTCGAATCCCTGAAGGGCGGCACCGGCGCAAGCGGCAAGTCCGCCTACGAAATCGCGAAGGAAGGCGGCTACACGGGCACGGAACAGCAGTGGCTCGAATCGCTGAAGGGCAAGGACGCCGACATGGACAAGATAACCGACGATGTCGACAACATATTCAGCAGCGCCTCCGGCCAGCTCGACGACAAGTTCGACCAGGCCTACAGCAGCCTGAGCGACGAACTCGAGAGCAGGGCCTGCCGCGTGGACGGCGATCCGGAGAAGGACTTCGACGCGGGCACCGTCACGGTCTGGGTCCAGTGCGGCAGCGTCAGGACGCCGATCGTCATCCCGATGGAGACCTCCGACAGCAGGGTCTACGGCAAGCACGTGGTGGTGCGTTTCCCGGTACAGGCCGAAAAGGGCTTCGGTTCCGAACAGATCTACGAACAGCTTTGGGCCGGCTTCAAGGGCGGCGACCACGCCGAACTCACCGTGACGGACCTGGACAGGAATCTCGACGCGACCGGCAAGATGTTCGTCACGGACCTCTTCGCCGACGGCACGGACAGGAAGGATTTCGTGACGGTCGAGGAGACGAACGAAAAGGTCACCGAATACAAGGTCGCGCGTCTCGAGGGCGACCTCGACCTGACGAACCTGAGCAGCCCGCTCGTCCAGCTCCGCGTCAGGATGAGCCTTTCGAATTCCAACGGGTTCACGGCGTTCGGCGGCAACGGCTCCACCTCGACGACGGTCATCTACAACGCCATCGTGGACCTCTCCGACGGATCCGACACCGTGGTCATCGACTTCCTGACGGACTACAAGGTCGAACGCGTGAAAAAGCTTGTCCGGAAGGGCGAAGTCCCGTTTGCCGATGCCGTCGCCCAGGCGAACGCGGAACTTGCCAAGGCGCTCGCCCTGGTCAAGGACGAGAAAGTCTTGACGCTCCCCGCCTTCGAACACTACCTGCCGGGCAGCGAAGGTATCGGCCTGAACGAATACTTCAACGGCATCGTCTGGGTGATGGCGCTCATCGACCAGCGCAACAAGGTCCCGGGCTTCAACAAGGTCTACAACGACTACCGCAAGGTATTCGCCGAAAACGGCGACCTCAACACCGCCGTCGAGACGACCTACGCCGGCAAAAGGCGCAGCCTGTTCTTCGTGGACTACCTGGCCCTGCTCATCAACGCGAACTTCTTCAGGTGGAACTGCGCGTTGGATGATGACGGCAACGTGAGACCGGCGATGCTTTACGGTGGCGAATGCGAAACGGACGACTATACCGGCGGGGAGGACGACGTCTACTACAAGATTGTCCAGAACGGCCTTGTCAGCGCCTACAAGCTCGATACGGCCAAGGCTGTCGAAGTCGACCGGTACAGCAAGGTCCAGAAGTCCGAAGTCGAGGGCGGCTATTTCCGCTATTTCGAATACAACCGCAGCGAAAAGGTCTGGTACCCGATAATTGACCTTGAACAGATCGCGTTTGCCGAAGCCGGAAAGTGCGACGCGACTGCCGCAAATGCAAAGATATTCGCCGTATTCACGGTCGACAATGCCGACTACAGCATGCTGTGCCGGTGCGAAGGCGACAAATGCGAATACGGCAAGGTCGATCCCTGCCAGGGCCGCGAAGAAGGCCATGAAGGTCTCGCCTATTTCGGCTACAATACCGATGCCAGCGCCTACAAGTGCAGGACCGTATGCCGTGACGACGACGGCAACCTGACGGACGACCGGTCCGGTACCTGCAACGTCGAAAGCTACGATCCTTCCGGCCCCTCCCTTGAAGATGTCGTCCCGAACGGCAAGAC
>JAEEGI010028476.1_pt1 | contig 10626 bp, 7 predicted proteins | sample 8958751 | NCBI WGS metagenome assembly JAEEGI01 (sample SAMN16246545, study PRJNA631951) | gut metagenome | biome: gut microbiome; feature: rumen; material: KS-attached | host: Bos | place: Iran: Karaj | collected 2018-10 | reverse complement strand
GACCAACCTCGGCTTTCCGGCGCTGTGCGACGCCGCGCTCGCAAAAAGGCGCGACGAGCTGACCGACGTGAAAGTGCGCGGCAACCTCATCTTCGGCCCCGTTCAGGTCGTCGAGTGCGATCCCGCGCGCGAACACTTCGTCTACAACACCTGGCACTGCTCAGGCTACGAGCGCAGACTCTGCGACGCCGGCCTGTGCAACTTCATCCCCATGGTCTTCCGCAACCTCGCCTGGTACTACCGCGAATTTCTCACCGTCAACGTCGCCATGATGAGCGTCACGCCCATGGACAAGCACGGATATTTCAACCTCTCCTGCGCCACCGGCGTGGGGCGGGCCGTGCTCGACAAAGCCGACGTGATCATCCTCGAAGTCAACGAGGCGCTTCCCGTCATTTACGGCGGCTTCGGCGAAAGCATCCACATCAGCGAAGTCGATTTCGTCGTCGAAGGGCCGCGGCGCGAACTGCCGCAGCTGCCCGCGCCCGCACCGAGCGCGGAGGACCAGCTCATCGCTTCGCACATCGTGCCGCACATCGTCGACGGCGCGACGATCCAGCTCGGCATCGGCGGAATGCCCAACGCCGTCGGCTCGCTGATCGCCCAAAGCGACCTGAAAGATCTGGGGATGCACACCGAGCTGTGCGGCGACGCCTATTTCGACCTGTACGAAGCCGGCAAGCTCACCAACCGCCGCAAGACGTTCCAGCGCGGCAAGGGCGTCACCGGCATGGTCTTCGGCACGCAGAAGCTCTACGACTGGGTGGACCGCAATCCCGGCGTCGTCGCCGAACCGCTCGAATACGTCAACGATCCCGCAATTATCGCCAGGCATGACGATATGATCTCGATCAACAGCGCCATCTCGGCCGATCTCTACGGCCAGGTCTGCGCCGAGACGGCCGGCCTGCGCCAGATCAGCGGCACCGGCGGCCAGCTCGACTACCTCACCGGCGCGGCGATGAGCAAGGGCGGCAAGGCCTTCATCTGCATGACGTCGTCGTTCGTCGGCAAGGACGGACGAAGGCGGTCGCGCATCGTGCCGTCTTTTAACGGCGACATCGTCACCGATCCCAGGAGCCAGGCCTTCTGGCTCGTCACCGAGTACGGCGCCGTCAACCTCGCCGGCGCTTCCACGTGGGAGCGCGCCGAGCGGCTGATCTCCGTCGCCCACCCCGACTTCCGCGACGAGCTGATCGAAGCGGCGAAAAAACAAAAGATCTGGCGCGGCAGCGCCAGACGCTGAAAAAACTTGCCCGAAGTCCGCTCCTCCATGCGGACTTCGGGCTCTTTTTTCTCTTTCCCGGGCCGGGCAGAACCGTGGGAAGAGGCTTCATCATTCCTGACAAACACGGGGGCCCCTGCGGCACGCGCCCTCAGGCGGCCCCGGATCTCCTCAGTATTTGAACGACAGGATTATTTCAGATACTTCTCAACGATCGACACGAACACGGCCGAGCCGTTCCACAGCACGTCCTCGTCCACGTCGAACTTCGGGTTGTGGTGCGGGATGTCGGTGTGCTTGGCGGGGTTGGCCGACGAGAGGAACATGAACGCGCCGGGACGCTCCATCAGGTAATAGGCGAAGTCCTCGCCGGCCATGTTCGGCGCGGGGCGCGAGGTGATGACGTTGTCGGCGCCGACGACTTCGACGGCGGCTTCGGCGGCCAGCGCGGCCATCTCCGCGTTGTTGACGACGGGAGCGGCGCCCCACAGCATGGTGTACTCGCACTCGGCGCGGTAGGCCTTGGCAACGCTTTCGGCGATCTCGCCGATGCGCTTGCCGAGGTACTGGCGCACGTCCTCTTCGAGCGCGCGCGTCGTTCCCTCGATGAGCACTTCGTTGGGGATGACGTTGTAGGCAAAGCCGGCGTGGATCTGGCCGATCGTGATGACGGCGGCCTTGGTGGAAGCCACTTCGCGGGCGATGACCTCTTCGAGCGCAAGGACGATGTTGGAAGCGACGACGATCGGATCGACGCCCTTCTCCGGCGTGGAGCCGTGGCAGCCGGTGCCCTTCACGCGCAGGATGAAGTGGTCATACGAGGCCATGCAGCAGCCGGGCGTGACGATGACCTTGCCGGCGGGGATCGTCGGATCGATGAGCGAACCGATGTGCATCCCGAACACGGCGTCGACGTGCGGATTTTCGAGCACGCCCTCTTTGAGCATGGTCTTCGATCCCGTGCAGGTCTCCTCGCCCGTCTGGAAGATCAGCTTGACCGTGCCCTTCAGGTTCGCCTTGTTCTCGCTGAGGATCTTCGCCGCGCCCAGCAGCATCGTGATGTGCGTGTCGTGTCCGCAGGCGTGCATCTTCCCCTCGTGCTTCGAGGCAAAGGGCAGGCCGGTGGCTTCCGTGATGGGCAGGCCGTCCATGTCGGCGCGCAGGGCGATGACCTTGCCGGGCTGTCCGCCTTCGATCAGGGCGATGATGCCGGAATCAAGCGTGTTCTTTTTGTACGGGATGCCGAGCTTGTCGAGTTCGGCGCAGACACGGGCCTGCGTTTCGGGCAGATTGTCGCCGAGCTCAGGGATCTGATGGAACTCGCGGCGCAGGCCGACAAGTTCATTTTGCAGCGCTTTGCATTTTTCCCACATGAACAACAGCTCCTTTATTCAATCTTAAATAATAAGGGAGAGAAGCCTTCCGCGCCTCTCTCCCCTTTTTTGCACAACAGGCGGCAGCGGAATCGGTTGTACCGCGAACGCTGAACGGAGACGAACGGATTACGCTTTCTTCTCCAAGCTGTAGAAAATGCGCGCGATCAGGATCGTGCCGAACACGGCGGCGATGATCGTGACGTATGCGGGCGGCTTGACGTAGGTCAGCAGAGCCCAGGGGATGCCGATGCCGAAGATGGCGATCTTGGGATACTTGATCGCGAAGTTGCCGAACGTGCCGCCGAAGATCGCGCCCGCGGCGTACTTGACGAACGCGTCGGAGACGACTTTGGGCAGCATGGCGACGACGGAAGCGCCGACGCACGCGGCCAGAGCCACGGCGACGAGGTTGGTGATGATCGAGCCGCAGATGCCCAGCGTGGAGACGACTTCAGCCTGGAGCGTTCCGGGCTCGGTCTTCGTCGCGTCAAGAGCCTGAGCGGCGCAGGGGATGCGCATGTTGCCGATGTTGCCGGAAAGGAAGACGAGGTAGGTGCCCGAAAGTCCGACGACCGAGTAATACGAGATCGGCTCGACGAAGTAGAACGCGCCGAACGATGCGGCGACCAGGCCCCACGCCTTCAGCACGACGTCGAGCTCAGGCCAGCAGCTGTACGTCCAGCACAGCCACAGCACCGGCAAAAAGCTGGTCGCGGCGGCAAGCAGGTTGGTCGGCATGCCGATGAAGTTGCATGATCTCTTCCATTTTGCGGTGAGAGCGTCCATATCCATAAGATTGACCTCCTTATTGTCTCGTTTATTCGTGTCAGGCGGACCTTACATGTGCGCCACGTCATGAGCGACGGCACAGGCCATCCCGAACAGCATGGCGATGCCGAGCGCGTACTCGGAGAGCTTGGGGAACTTCGGCACGATGAGCTTGACGAGGATCACCATGGCCACTGCGCCGGAGAGCGCCGCCGTCATGTTGCCGGTGCCGCGGCGGATCTCGTTGCTGCACAGGTAGCCGAAAACGCCGAGCGAGGCCGCGCCGCTGAGGGTCGCGATCCATTTTTTGTCGCCGCCGCCGACCTTTTCGCGCAGCTTTTCAAGGTAGGGCGAGAACAGGCCGCTGACAAGGAGCCAGCCGCAGCCGTTCAGAGCCATCGCGAACCACGTCACGGCCATGACCTTGACGGTGAAGTTGTCCGCGCCGAGGCGGCTGCCCGCAGCTTCGGCCGAGAGCGTGGCGGCCGTCAGTTCGGTGGGGGCCGCGCCGATGATCGAAAGTCTCAGCCACGCCATGGGCGAGCCGATCGTGGCCATCAGGCCGACCATGATGATGAACACGCCGACGGCCGGTCCGATCGCCGAGATCAGGCCGACGCGGAACGCAGTCTTCGTGATCTCGGGGTCGATCTTCGCCTCGACCGCCGTTTTACGCGCCAGACGCGAGAACAAAAGCGACTGCACCAGCGAGACGACAACAGTCACCGAGCACAACACCCATACAGTCGGCAGATTGGCAATCCGCATGACTTCCTTCAAATTTTCCATCGTACGACCTCCTTCAAAGATCAACGAACCGTACAGAAGCGCACCGGCACGGCACAACGCCGCACGGACCGCTCCAACCATAACCTACGTTATTATTATATTGAAAAGCGACGATCAATCTATATCCATAATGGACAAAAAAATCATAGATTTTTTCATTCTGCGCATTCTGACCTGCGTCCATTGTGCACCTATGAATAAAAAAAAGGTCTGTTTTGTTCATACAGAACAAAAACAGGCCTTTCTGACAAAAAACAGCCCTAATCTTTCATCAGAGAACCGTCCCGAAGCTGGTGGAGCTTCAGGGCAAGCGACACGTTGAGGAGATCGTTGCTGTTCGCCGGATCGATGTTGAGCACGTCGCAGATCTTTTTCCAGCGGTATTTCAGCGTGTTGTAATGGATGGCGAGGAGCGGAGAAGCCTCTTTCAGGTTGAAACCGCACTGCTGGAGCGTCTTCAGCGTTTCCAGCAGATTCTGCTCGCCCTGCCGGCCGCTTGCCGGCAGCGGGCCGAGCCAGCGGGCGACGAACTGTTCGCTTTCTGGGGTACCGCTGATGCTGCTCAGCAGCTTGAAGACGCCCATCTCCTCCCACGGCGCGATCTTGTTGCCGCCGCAGGAAGCGCGCAGCAGTTCAAGTCCTTGACAGGCCTCGCGATAGCTCTCCGAGCAGTCGAAGACGCTGTCGCGCGGCTCCCCGATCCCGACGGTGACGGTGAAGCCCGTCTCCTCGCGGATCGCTTTCATCATGGAGTCGAGCGCGTCAAGGAGCTTAGGGTAAAATGCGTCACGCCCCCGCGTTCCTCCCGGGAAAATAAAGACGATCGAGTCGCTCATCTCCGCGTAGGGATACTTGCCCCCGTCAAGGTGCCCGAGCAGCGAACGCGCGATCGAGTAGATGCGAGACTTGATGTTCTCCACGGCGGACGCGCCCTGTCCGCGCGAGATCGAACTCGTCAGCGTGCTCTTGTAGTTGTCGATATCGACAACTACGACGCGCTGCGGACCTTCCAGCGACCAGTTGAACACCTTGGCCCGGTTCCAGGCCTCCTGCTCCATGCGGATGTTGCGGGAGATCAGGTCCTGCACGAATTCGTTCCGATAGCGCGACTCGACCTGCTTTTTCGCCTCAAGCCGCTGGAAATACAGGAGCAGCGCGCCCTTCGCCTGATTCAGGGGGATCTCCGCCCAATGCTCCCCGAGCTTTTCGGGCTCGGTGTCGAAAATCAGATAGCCCATCAGCCGCCCGTTGAGCGTCACGTCCTCGTGCGGATATTCGGCGAGGACGTCCTTCAGGGGCTTATCGTCGAGCACCGCGAGAAGATGCGATGAGTCGGAGGTCAGATATTTTTTGCCCGTCGAGGCCTCCAGGAAAATGAGATCCAGATGGATGAACTCCCACAGCGTCTGGATGATCTCTTCGATCTCCGCCGCCTTGACGCTGAGGGCGAAGAACGCGTGGCGCACGCGTTCGGAGTATTTCAGCAGCCGCGCCTGATCGTTGATGACCAGCGACTGAACGGGATGGATGATCTCGGCGAACGGGACGGAGATCGGGATATCGATCACCGGGAACGAGTGCTGCTCCGCCAGCTCCAGCACGTTTTCGGGGATCCTCTTGAGGAAGCGTTCCGTCTTGATGCCGATGCACGAGGCGCCGTGGTCGATCAGCTTGTGCACAAGGTCAAAAAGCTGCGATTCCTCCTGAAACGCATACCCGAGCGTGAGGACGAACTCGCCGCCGCGGATCCATTTCCACGAGTCGGGGGCTTCGATGAACGTCGTCGTGGACACCGCCCGGTCGAGCCCACTCTGACCGGCAAGCACACGAAACCCTTTGAAAGAATCGAGCGTCAGTGTTTCTCTTACTGTCGTCGTCATGGGCTGGCAGCACTCCTTTGGGAAAACGCGCTAATCTCGCCGAAATAAAGTCATACACTGTATGAACGGGAAGTTTCGTTTTTGAAAATCAGAACGTCTGAACGCAGCACATCAGCACAGACGACCAGATTTTTCATGACTATTGAGAATAATTATACCACACCCGGTGTTTCTATCAAGCATAGTTTGCGGAATATAAAAATAACAACGCATAACAGCACGGGATTATGTTTCGCAGACTGCGGCAAAGGGGGACCGTACAGGTGATTTCTTCGCCCCGACGATAAATTTCCCGCTTCCGGCGAGCCAAAGATCTTCCCAACAACACACCAGGGCCGCCAGGGTAAGAAAAACAGCGTTCCGGAGGCTCAGCTGCTTTTTCAATGATCCGCAGTCCAAATGCCGTAAAAAAGAGGCCGGTCAGGCTTTTACACGCCGGCCGGCCTCATCAGTACCTTTTCAGTTTATTCCCCTTCAGCGGGGGATCACAGACAGAGTGAAACCAGGCAGCGCGCCGTTACCGTTAATTCCAGAAATCGGTATCGACAGTGACGCCGCCGTCCTTTTTGGCGAAGAACACGGGGTTCTTTCCGGCCTTTATCTGCTCGACATAGTTGTCCAGAGCCTTGTAGGCCACGCCGCCGAGGATCATGCAGACGGGGATGTTCAGCCCGGCAAGGATGCACTGGCAGATGTCAGCGATGTCCCAGGCGGTGCCGAAGGAGATGATCGCGCCGATGAAGATCAGGAACGCGCCGAACACGCGGACGGCATTCATGAACATACGCGAGGGCTTTTTCTTCATCAGGTAGGCGACGCAGTTCTCGATGTAGTAGAAGTTGCCAAGCAGCGTCGTGAACGCGAACAGCAGCATGGCGATGGCGATGAACACGGGGCCGATGTCGCCGAACGTCTGCGAAAGGGCCAGCTGGATATAACGGGCGCCGGCGACTTCCGCCGTGGGTTCCACGCCGGAGCAGAGGCTCATGAAAGCAGTCGCGGTGCAGAGAAGCAGAGTGTCGATAAAGACGGAAAGCATCTGCACAAGGCCCTGCTTGGCGGGATGCGACACGTCGGCTGCGGCCGCGGCATTGGGGGCGGAACCGATACCGGCTTCGTTGGAGTACAGACCTCTCTTGAAGCCCATCATCAGGCACGATCCCATGAAGCCGCCGAAGATGGCCTGGAAGTTGAACGCATCGGCGAAGATCATCCCGAACATGTGCGGAACGTTGCCGATGTTCTTGGCAAGAGCGACGACTGCAAGGACGACGTAAAGCACGCCCATGACGGGGACAAGGAAGCCCGTAATCTGGACGATTCTCCGGCCGCCGCCGAGCAGGCAGTAGAGCGAGATCAGCGCGATGACACAGCCGATGATGGCCGGCGTCAGCTTGGGATCATAGAAGGCGAAGCCGCTGAACGCGGACTGCAGGTTGTACGAAGCAAGCATGTTGTATCCGACGCCGTAGGTGAAGATCAGGGCAAGGCAGAAGATGACCGCCAGGAAGCGGGAATGAAGCGCCGCTTCGATGTAGTAGGCCGGTCCGCCGTAGGAGCCGCCGTCGGGATCCTTTTTCTTATAGACCTGAGCCAGCGTGGACTCGACGAACGCCGAAGCGCCGCCGAAAATGGCCGTCACCCACATCCAGAACACGGCGCCGGGACCGCCGATGCAGATAGCCGTGGAAACGCCGACGATGTTGCCCGTGCCGACGCGCGAGGCCGTGGAGATCATCAGGGCGCCGAAGGAGGAAATGGAACCGGCCGTGGTGGGCTTTTCCGAAACGACGCGGATCGATTCCCCGAACAGACGAAACTGCGGGAACTTGGTGCGGATCGTGAAGTACAGACCGCCGAAGAACAGCAGACAAGCCAGAGGCCAACCGGTAAGGTACAGCAAACCATTGTAAACAGCATCCATTTTTTATATCCCCTTTCAGACGTGTGATTTTGACGAAAAACAGTTACGCGTTGTAGTACATCTCGAACTCGGCAGGGTTCGGGATCGCTGCCAGACGGGCGCACTCCGCGCGCTTGCCCTTGATGAACTTGGCGATCAGTTCCTGGGGGAACACGCCGCCGGCAGTCAGATAGTCGTGATCGGCCTCCAGCGCGTCGAGCGCGTCTTCCAGACGCACGGGCAGGCCCTGCAGCTTCTTCTTCTCTTCCTCGGGCAGGTTGAAGAGGTTGCAGTCGTAGGGGCCCCAGCCGTGCGCGTGAGGATCGATCTTCTTCTGGATGCCGTCGAGGCCGGCCATGAGGATGGCGGCGTAGGCAAAGTACGGATTGCAGGTGGCGTCCGGGTTGCGCAGCTCGAAGCGGCGCATCTTCGGCGTCTTGGCGTAGGCCGGGATGCGGATCACGGCGCTACGGTTGGACGTGGCGTAGCCGACGGTGACGGGCGCTTCATAGCCGGGCACCAGACGCTTGAACGAGTTGACGCTGGGATTCGTGATCGCGCACAGCGACGAGATGTGCGAGAGCAGGCCGCCCATGAACCAGTGCGCCTCTTTGCTGAGGTGCGAATAGCCGTTGTCGTCGGAGAACACCGGCTCGCCGTTTTTGAGCAGCAGCATGTGCACGTGCATGCCGCTCCCCGCCTCTCCGAAGATCGGCTTGGGCATGAACGTGGCTGACAGGCCGTATTCCAGCGCCGTGTTGTGGATGATGTACTTGATCAGCATCGTGGCGTCGGCCATCATCGGCATGGAACCGAGCTTGGGCTCGATCTCGAACTGGCCGGAAGCGCCCACCTCGGGATGATGATATTTCACCGGGATGCCGGCCGCCTCGATGCGCTTCACCATCTCGCTGCGGCACTCGTAGGAGCGGTCGAACGGCTTGGCGATGTGGTAGTGATCCTGCAACGGCACGACGACGCCTTTGCCCTGCGAGTCGCTGTTCCAGTGCGCCTGCTCGGCGTCAACGAACGAGCTCACCTGATTGGGCTTCACCGTCCAGCCCGCCTCGTTGAACAGATAAAACTCGAATTCCGGCAGGATCAGCATCGTGTCGGCGATGCCGAGATCCTTCATGTGCTGCTCCGCCGCCTTGACGATGTTGCGCGGATACTGCGCGACGGGCCGGTTGTCCGGGTAGTCGATGATCATCGCATCTCCGGTCATCGACAGCGTGGGGACTGCGCAGAACGGATCCACCATCGCCGTGTCAAGGTCGGGGATGAAGACCATGTCGCTCTTCTCCAGGATCGCGTAGCCGTAATTGGAGGCGTCGAAGCCGATCCCGTCCTTCATGATGCTCTCGGTGAAATAGCTGACGGGGATGGTGACGTGGCGGAAAACGCCGTTGATGTCCACCATCTTGAAATCGACCATCTCGATCTTGTGCTCCTGGACCATCTGCATGACATCGTTGAATGTTCTTGCCATAATGCGCTCCTTTCCGCGGCACGAAGACCGCTGCCCAGATCATTTTTCGTGCGGCGTTTTCCCAAAGAAGCGGGGAAAAGATAAAAAACTCGCCGCCGAATCGTTTACACTTGGATTTTAACATGGTAATATGAATGTAAAGTTATTGGTTATCGCTATGAGCGTTATTTGAATCACGGATAACCTCAGGAGGGCCAAATGAACACAGAGCATCTGAAGTACTTCATCACCGTCGCGGAAATCGGCTCGATCAACAGGGCCGCACAGAAGCTGTACATCTCCCAGCCGCATCTGGGCAAGATCCTCCACGATCTGGAGAACGAGCTCGGCGTCGTCCTGCTGCAGCGCAGCAAAAAAGGCGTCGTCCTGACGCCCGAAGGAACTGAATTTCTCAGACACGCCGAAAAGATCGTCCAGGAATGCGGCAAGATCGAGAAACTGGGCACGGCCGACGCGGCAGCGTCTTCGCTCGAAGTCTCCATGACCAAGTACACCCACATCATGGAGTGCTTCATCGCCGTTGTCCTTCGCCACAGGGACGATCCGCAGTTCGCCCACAAGCTCAACGAAGGGAGCCCCGCCGACGTCATCGAGGACGTTTCTTCCCACTTCTTCGAGGTCGGCGTGATCAATTTCGACAACTACCAGAGACAGAAGATCCGGGCCGCGCTGGAGGAAAAGCATCTGGAGTACCACCTTCTCGCCCGCATGAAGCCGCATCTTCTGGTGGCCGAGGATCATCCCCTGCTCCGCGCCGGAAAGGCCGTGACACTGGAAAATCTGGCGGATTACCCGTTCGTCCGCTTCCTCGGCGAGTTCGAGGACCTGACCGATCAGTTCCTGCACCGCCGGGCAGAAGACGGCCAGCCGCCGCGACGCGTCGTCTACACGCGCGCCCGTTCCTCGCTGCTGCGCCTGATCGGCAGCAGCGACTTCTACGGGCTGGGCATCGACACGTTTGAAAAGCAGATCTCCGCCTACAAAGTCCGCTCCGTCCCCATCGAAAACGCCGACGCGCTGGAATTCGGCTGCATCCTCAAGCAGGACTGCCCGCCGACTCCGATCGCGCAGGAATTCATCAGCGAACTGAAACGCCGCTTCAAAATCATGGACATCAGCGCGGCGTAAGCCGGGCGGGCACACGGGCCCGCCCTTACGGTCAATCAGCATTTGGACACGACAGCACCATATAACGA
>JAEEGI010028472.1_pt1 | contig 10627 bp, 10 predicted proteins | sample 8958751 | NCBI WGS metagenome assembly JAEEGI01 (sample SAMN16246545, study PRJNA631951) | gut metagenome | biome: gut microbiome; feature: rumen; material: KS-attached | host: Bos | place: Iran: Karaj | collected 2018-10 | reverse complement strand
TGAACTTCAGGTCCACAATGTCCGGGAAGTACTTCTTCATGAACTCATTGACGACCTCGCCGAGCTCGGTCATGCAGAGATTCCGGCCCTCTTTGACAATGTAATGCCGCTTTAAGATGTTCGTGATCGTCGGCGCGTAAGTCGAGGGGCGCCCGAGCCCGAGTTCTTCCATCGACCGCACGAGCGTCGCCTCGGTAAAGCGAAGCGGCGGCTGCGTGAAATGCTGTTCCTTCTCGAGCTTCCGAAGTTCGATCGCAGAATCCTCGGTCAGCGAAAGCAGGACCTTCTCGCCTTGGTTTTCTTCCTTTTCGCCGTAAACGGTCAGGTAGCCCTTGAACTTCAGGCGCGAAACGTTGGCCGTGAACTCATGGGCGCCGGCACCGAACCGGATGCCGGTCTGATCGTAGACGGCCGCCTTCATCCGGCTCGCGACGAAACGCTTCCAGATCAGCTGGTAGAGCCGGAACTGGTCGCGGCTCAAGTCCCCCTTCACGGAATCCGGCGTGCGTTCAACCGCCGTCGGACGGATCGCTTCGTGCGCGTCCTGGGCGTTCTCATCGTTTTTGACCCGGTAGTAGCCTTTGTATTCCTTGCCGTATTCGCTTTCGATATGTTTCATCGCGCTGGCGACGAATTCGCCGCTCAGACGGGTGGAGTCGGTACGCATGTAGGTGATGAGACCCTGAGTCTCTTCGCCGATATCGATGCCTTCATACAGCATCTGGGCGACCATCATCGTCTTCTTGGCGCCGAAGTTCAGCTTTGTGGAAGCTTCCTGCTGCAGCGTCGAAGTCGTGAACGGCAGACGCGGAGGACGCTTTTTGGTGCTTGATTTCAAAGAGGATACAGTAAACGGATTGACGGCTCTCTGCAGGACGCTGTCGGCGTCCTCACGGGAGCGGATATCCGCTTTCTTGGTGCCGATCTTGGTGAGCGCAGCTTCGAATTTGCGCTTGTCTTTTTCAAATTCGGCACTGATCGTCCAGTATTCTTCCGGTACGAAGGATTCGATCTCCTTCTCGCGGTCACAGATCATCTTCAGGGCGACGGACTGTACCCGGCCCGCGGATTTGGATTTGATCTTTTTCTGGAGAAGCTTGGAAAGCTTGAAGCCGATGATCCTGTCGAGGATACGGCGTGTCTCCTGGGACTTGACCAGATTCATATCGATCTTGCGCGGTTCGTCGACCGCTTTTAAAACAGCGTTCTTGGTGATCTCGTGGAATTCGATCCGGTTCGTTTCGTTTTCCGGAAGACCCAGCACCTCCGCCAGATGCCAGGAGATGGCTTCTCCTTCACGGTCCGGGTCGGTCGCGAGCAGGACATGGCTGGCTTTCGCCACTTCGTTCTGCAGCTGCTTTACGACTTCCTTCTTATCCTTGGAGATCTCATACGTCGGCTCGAAGCCGTTTTCCACATCAACGCCGAGACCGCCTTTTCCCTTGATCGCAAGGTCGCGGATATGGCCTTTGGAAGAAAGGACACGGTAATTCCTGCCCAGATATTTTTCGATCGTTTTTGCCTTGGACGGTGACTCGACAATAACTAACTCTTTCATTTTTTGTGTTTCCTTTTTTATCAATGATAAGTATTAGCATACTTTCCCTAAAAGCGCAATCGCAAAAACAAAAATCCGTCATCCGCGGATTTTTGTACAGATAACGAGGTTTTCTTCCTTATATAAATAGACCTCTTCACATATGGAAGAGGTCCGGGTTCTCTTTTTCCTCGATCAGCTTCGCGACCGGCCGGTAGCTTTTGCGGTAGATCGGCAGCACGCCGTAGCGCTCCAGCAGCTCCAGATGACGTTTGGTCGGATAGCCTTTATGTTTCGCGAATTCATATTGCGGATACATCCGGTCGTATTCCTCCATGATCCTGTCCCGGGTCACTTTGGCCAGGATGCTGGCGGCGGCAATCGAGATGCTCTTGGCGTCGCCCTTGATGATCGGGATGACGGTCTTGCCGGGAAGCTCGAAGGGCATCGCGTCGGTCAGGATGATCCGGCACTCGTCAGACAGCGCCAGTTCCTTCATCGCGTCGCGGGTCGCGGCATAGATGTTCTTGCGGTCGATCGTTTCCGGATCGACGAGCAGGACCTTCCAGTAGACCGCGTCGTTTTTGATCACCTCGAAGAGTTTCTCGCGCTTTCTGGCGGTGAGTTTCTTCGAGTCGTTGATCTCTTCGTTCTGATAGCCTTCAGGCAGGATGCAGCAACCGACGGCCAGAGGTCCGCACAGCGGTCCCCTTCCGGCTTCATCGATCCCCATCACCGCTTCGCCGCGGTAAAGGTTCTCGTATTCATTCAGCATCGGCTTTCTCCCAGCTGACTCTGAGCTCTCCTTCGCGGAGATCGTACAGCACCTGTTCAGCGGTCTTCAGCATGTCGACTTCGCCGCCTTTCTGGAGCCAGTTCTTGACGCTGCCGATCGATTCCAGAGTCGAAACGCTGGAGCCTTCCTCACAGCCGTAATACTCGTGCAGACGGCCGGGATACTCTTTCAGCAGATGATAGACGCCCTGACGGGCAAGTTCCTTCGCGTCGACGATCTGGGGATTGATCGAACCGATCAGAGCCAGGATCACACCGGTCTGCGGATCACTGAACTTCGGCCACAGAACGCCGGGGGTATCCAGCAGCGCCAGTCCCTCGCTGAGACGGATCTGCGCCAGGGATTTGGTCACGCCCGGACGGTTCTCGGTCTTCAGGCTCTTTTTACCGGATAGTTTATTGATGAAGGTCGATTTTCCGACGTTCGGGATCCCGACGACAAGCGCCCGGAATGTCTTGTTGCGGATGCCGCGGCGCTGTGCTCTTTCGCGTTTTTCCTTCAGCAGCTCCTCGATCGCGGCGAGCAGTTCCTTCTTGAATGGATCACGGTTGAGATCGAACAGCAGCGTCTTCTGCTTGTCTTCGAAATAGGACAGCCAGCGAGCATTCTCCGCCGGATCGGCCTTATCCTTTTTGGTCAGCACCAGAAGATGCGGTTTATCCTTGATCATACCCGCCAGAAGCGGATTGGAAGTCGCCAAAGGTGCCCGGGCATCCCGGAGTTCGATCACGAGGTCGACGCTGCTGACCGCCTCGTTCATTTCGCGTCTGGCTTTTTCCATGTGTCCCGGATACCAGTTGATATCCATAGCCGGGATCATCTCTTCCAACAGTTCGTTCATTCTCTCCATCCAATATCCTGCAGCGGCCAGATCAGAAAGATGTGGCTGGCAAGGATCTCTTTATCCCTGAAGGGACCGTAATAGCGCGAGTCACGCGATACATCGCGGTTGTCGCCGAGGCAGAAATACTCGTCTTCCGCCAGTACATATTCAAAATCCGAAGTATAGACGTCCTGCAGGAACGGCTGTTCCAGCAGTTCGCCGTCGATGTAGATCTGGTTCCCGGAGCAGCGGATCGTTTCGCCGGGCATGCCGATGATCCGTTTGACGAGTTTGCCGTCCGTCTTTTCGTTCTCTACGATCACGATGTCGAAGCGTTCAAGGCTGATTCTGCGGGTGATCACGAAACTGAATCCCCTGTCGCCGTTGGTGAGCAGCGGTTCCATCGATCTTCCGTCGACGACGACCGGCATCAGCACGAAAATGCGCAGCAGAAAAACGATCACGATCGAGATCAGCAGCATTTCCAGCAGATCGGTCATAAACTCCCTGAACTTCTTCATAAACACCTATAAACAAAAAGCCGCATGATGCGGCCTTTAGCGTACCTCTTTCAGACGAGCGTTCTTACCGGAACGGTTACGTAAGTAATAGAGACGTGCTCTTCTTACACGACCGACGCGCAGGACCTGGATCTTGTCGATCGTCGGAGAGTGAAGCGGGAAGGTTCTTTCGACACCGACACCGTTGGAGATCTTACGAACAGTGATGGTTTCGTTGATGCCTGTACCCTTTACGCGAATAACTACACCTTCAAAGGCCTGAATACGTGTCTTGTCACCTTCTTTGATCTGTACATCAACACGTACGGTTTGTCCTGGTTTTAATTCGGGCAGATCAGAACGTAACTGCGATTTGGTGATGTCACCTACTAACTGTAAATTCATCTTTTCCTCCTCTAAGTCAGCTATAATCAACGCTCATAATCCATAGGAAAAGCGGAACATTGATGCACAAGTGCTTTACTAATATATCACAAAGCAAAGCCCTCATCAAGCATTTTCTCCGCTTTCTTTTAGTCTAGGATCTTTAGAATTCCGGATTCGGAAACTCCGGTCAGGCGTTCGTCAGCCGGTCGAGCAGACCGGTGTTGCGCTTGGGACGTTCCCGCTTCAGCGCGTCGGCGAACACCTGCCGGTCGCCCAGGATATACAGCCGGCTCTTTGCCCGGGTCACAGCCGTATAGAGAAGCTTCTTCTCCAGCATGCGCTGATGATAGCGCGATACGATCAGGAAGACATAGGGATACTCACTGCCCTGTGACTTATGTACAGACAGCGCATAAGCCAGCGTCAGCGGGCTCAGATCATCAAAAGGATAGGAAACGAAGTTGCGGTCAAAGAGCACCATGACGCTCTTGGTGGCATAATCGATCTCCTTCAGGATCCCGATATCGCCATTATAGACATCATCCATCGGCTGATTTTTCAGCTGCAGGATCTTATCGTTCACCCGCAGGGTCTGCGGTCCGTTCTTGATCTCGCGGCGGTCGCGTTCACCGGGATTGTAGTATTCCTGCAGCAGGTGATTCAGACTGTCGATCCCGGCGCCGCCTTTGTACATCGGGGAAAGCACCTGGATCTCATCGAGTTCGACTCCATCCGCCTGCAGTTCATCGATCTTCTCCAGCAGGACGTTTTCGGGATTCCCGGTCTCCAGGAAAACGACATCCTTTTTATAGGCGTCGAAATCCGTCTCGCCCCGCAGCATGTCACCGGCAAGGGCGATGATCTCGTTATCCCGGCGCTGGCGGAAATTGGCGGACAGCGCCGTCGAGACAAAGCAGCCGCTGCTCAGCAGATCGTTCAGGACATCGCCCGGACGGATCGAGGGAAGCTGGTCCTTATCCCCGATCACACAGATCTTTTTAACAGCGCCGCTGGCGCGCAGAACGCTGGCGAACAGCTGGTTGTCGACCATCGAGAACTCGTCGATGATCAGGATGTCCAGCATCAGCGGGTTCTGGTCGTTGAAATTGAAACGGTTGGTCTCCTTGTCCCAGCCAAGCAGCGAATGGATCGTCTTGGACTCGACGTCACACAGTTCGTTGATGCGCTTGGCAGCCCGCCCGGTTGGGGCGGCAACATTGATCAGATCATAGGGATTGCGTTTCCGGCTCAGATCGACGAGCGCCTTGACGAGCGTCGTCTTGCCGGTGCCCGGTCCGCCGGTGATGATCGAGAAATCATTTTTGAAGAATGCGGAGATCGCTTCGTACTGCTGTTCGCTGTAGACGATCCCGTTCTCGTCTTCCAGAGCGGTGATCTCTTCTTCCAGCCAGCCGGGGTCTTCGGTCTCGTGCCCGGCATACTCCTTCAGACGTTCCGCGATCACACATTCGTCCAGCCAGTCGCTGTGACGGTAGTAGCGTTCCCCCTCCTCGACGAGCAGACGCTCGCGCAGGGCGTTCTCGAGAACGAAGTCGCCGTCGTGAAAACCGCTCTCGCGGTCATAGCGGCTGACGAATTCATCATAGAAGAGATAGGTGTTTCCGGTCTGGAAGGAGCGGTCCTCAAACAGATGAACGAGCAGCGCCGTCTTGCGCCGCAGGTCGGTCTCCTCCACCCCGGTATTCAGGGCATAGCGGTCGACTTTCGTGAAGCCGATGCCGTAGACGTCATAGAAAAGCTGATAAGGATCCTCTTCGGTGACCGCGAAGTAATCCTGTTCGAAATGGGAGAACAGCAGATTGATCTCCTTGCGGCCGAAACCGGCGTTCAGAAGCCGCATCCGTTCTTCCTCAAAGGGATCATTGAAGCCGGCGATGCCTTCCCGCAGCGCCGTCTTCTGCTTGGCAGTCAGGGGAAGGTCCTCGATCGCTTCCGGTTCCTCTTTCAGGATATCCAGGGCATGTTCGCCCAGAACATTGACGATCTTGACTGCCGTCTTTTCGCCGATGCCTTTAAAAAAGCCGCCGGAAAGAAAACGGACAGCCTCGTCTCTTTCGGAAGGCAGCAGTTTTTCAAAATGATCGACCTGGAACTGGAACCCGTAGCGCGGATGCATATAGTAGTTCCCGTAAAGACTGTATTCGAACTGCGGATCGATATCGACGAGCGGCCCGCAGACCGTGATCTTCTCTTCGCCGTCACTGAAAAGATAGACAGCATAGCTGTCGCTGGCGTAACGGCATTTCAGGAATTTTCCCTGTATCCTGATGATCTCTTCATCCATAAAGTCGCTTCTGCAGTCTCTCGGCGGAGGATTCCCCGCAGACGAAGGTCTCTTCGATCACACCGCCGCCGAGCAGTTCGTCGTTCTGATAGAAGACCGCCTGCTGGCCGGGCGTGACCGCCTTGATCCCCTGCGGATAGGACAGCATGACTCTGTCTTCACCGGTATGTTTCAGGGTGACCTGCTGGTCCTCCTGACGGTAGCGGAACTTGACCTGCAGCGGGCCTTCTTCCGGACGGCGGATCCAGTTGATCCCGCCGATCTCCGCCTGGTCGCTGTAAAGGAAGCTCTCGTCCTTATGGGACGTCAGATAGAGCTCGTTCTTCTTCACGTCCTTGCCGGCGCAGTAATACGGGCCGTTCTCGCCGCCGACGGCAAAACCCTTGCGCTGGCCGAGCGTATAGTAGTAAACGCCCTGGTGGCGTCCGATCACCTTGCCGTCCGCCAGGTCGATGATGTTCCCTTCTTTCATCGGCAGATAGTTCTTCAGGAATTCGCGGAAATTCCGTTCCCCGATGAAGCAGATGCCGGTCGAATCCTTCTTGTCGGCGACCGGGATGCCGAGATCCTCCGCGATCCTGCGCACTTCCGGTTTGGTGATGTCGCCCAGCGGGAACAGGCTCTTTGCGAGCGCGTCGCGTGAGACCTGCGCCAGGAAATAGGACTGGTCCTTATTGCGGTCGAAGGCCTTCAGGAAACGGACGTCTCCGTCGCGGTCCTCGCGCTTGAAGTAGTGGCCGGTGGCGATCATGTCGAAACCGGTCTCCATCGCGTAGCGCAGGAAGGAATCGAATTTGATGTATTTATTGCAGAGGATATCCGGATTGGGCGTTCTCCCCTTTCCGTATTCCTCGACGAAATTGCGGAACACATGTTCCCAGTACTCGGTGATGTAGTCGACCCGGCGCAGCTCGAGACCGAGCTTCTCCGCTGTTCTGACGGCATCGAGATAGTCGCTTTCCTGGGGACAGATATCGTCATTCAGGGTCGGATTACCGAGCGTGTCGTTATTCAGCGCCGAATCCCAGTTACGCATAAAACAGCAGCATACTTCATAGCCCTGCTGCTGTAATAGATATGCGGCGACTGCGGAATCGACTCCTCCGGAAAGACCGACGAGCACCTTCATTCGGATCCTCCGTTTCCGGCACAGTTGGCGTATTCCGGACAGGAAGCGTCACACTTGGCGATCTTACGAAGCGTTTCCGGCAGGAAGGAATCGATCTCTTCCGAGTCAAATCCGATCTGGAACTGGCGGTCGCTGAGGATCAGCGGACGGCGCAGCACCGACGGATTCTCAATGATGAAATCGACCAGCTCGCTGACGGACATCGAGTCCAGATCGACCTGTTTTTCCTGAATGATCTTGGAGCGTTTTGAAATGATGTCATCGGCGCCGTTCTCTGAGCGTTTTAAAAGATACAGGATCTCAGTGCGGTTCAGCGCGACCGAAAAAATGTTCTTTTCAACGAACGGCAGACCATTCTCTTTTAGCCAGGCTTTTACCTTCCTGCAGGAGGCGCAGCCGGGTGAAGTATAGATGACGATCAATGTTTTTCCTCCGGTTTTAACGGTCTAATTATACGGCATGTATACTTGATTTTCAATGAAGCATGAAGTATAGTTTTTGATGAAGCTGAAGTAGGTCCGCAGCCGACAGAGAGAGTGGAAATGCTGAGAAAACTCACGTCGGACCGAAGTGGGACTTCCTCGTTGAACCGGCACGAGTCGGTTCCGGATTTCGCCGTTACCGAATCAAGGTTCTCTGAACGAAGTTGGGTGGCACCACGGCATACAGTCGTCCCAAGGGGACGTTTTTTTATTTCAAGGAGAAAACAGACATGAAAAGAATGTTATCGGGAATCAAACCGACCGGACAGCTGACATTAGGCAACTATATCGGCGCCCTGCACCATTTCGTTGAATACCAGGACGATTATGACATGATCGCCTTTATCGCCAACCTGCACTGTATCACGGTCTACCAGGATCCGAAGGAACTGTCCACCAATCTGCGTGACGCGGTCGCGCTGTATCTGGCCTGCGGCCTGGATCCGGAAAAGGCGACGATCTTCCTTCAGACAGACGTCAAGGAACACGCGCAGCTCGGTTACATCCTCGCCTGCTACACCTATCTCGGCGAACTCAACCGCATGACCCAGTTCAAGGATAAGACCGCCAAGAACGAACAGAACCTGACAGCCGGCCTGTACTCCTACCCCTGCCTGATGGCGGCGGATATCCTGCTTTACGATCCGGACTATGTCCCGGTCGGCGAAGACCAGAAGCAGCATGTCGAACTGACAAGAGACATCGCCATCCGCTTCAACAACAAGTATTCCCCGACCTTCAAGGTCCCGGAACCGCTGTCCGCGAAAGTCGGCGCCAGGATCATGTCCCTGACCGATCCGACCAGAAAGATGTCCAAGTCCGAACATTCCGACAAGGGCTGCATCTACCTGCTCGACGATCCGGCGAAAGCGAAGAAGAAGATCATGGGTGCTGTCACCGACAGCTTCGGTGAGATCAGAGCGGACAAGGCAAACCAGCCCGGCTTATACAACCTGATGGAGATCGCCGCTTCCCTGAACGGTTCGACTCCGGAGAAGATCGCCGAGGAATTTGCCGGCAAAGGCTACGGCGAGCTCAAGCGCTATGTCGGCGACACTGTCGCGACGACACTGGAGGAGATCCAGGCCAGATACCGCGACATCCTCGCCAACAATGTGATCGACGAAGTATTAAAACAGGGCGCTGAGAAAGCCACCCTGATCGCTGCGAAAAAACTGGATGAAGTAACCAAGAAGATCGGACTCGAGATCCGTTAATCCAAAGGTTTCTGATAGTAATTGCCGATGACCCGGCGTGTCTCAAGAATATTGATGAACGCGTGGCTGTCGGCTTTTATTATGGCCCGGATGACGTCGGCGGACTGGTAGGAATTGATGACCGAATAAAGAACGGTGTTGTCGCCGTGTTTGTAGGCACCGCGGGCGTGGATCTCGGTGGTGCCCGTACGGTCGCAGTACAGCATCGCCTGTTCCACCTCTTCCGGATAGGATGTGACGATCATCAGGGTCTCCATGCTGTAGCGCTTGTGCATGCGGTTGATGATCTGTGTCGAGCAGAACTGCAGGATGATCGAGTAAAGAGCTGTCTCCCAGCCGTACAGCATGCCGGCGACCGCCAGAACGACGGCGTTGCCGATCATGACATAGTTCCAGATCGGCTTCTTGTAGATGCTGCTGACATAGATCGCGATGAAATCGGTGCCGCCGCTGCTGGCATTGTGCGTCAGCGCCAGCGAGATCGCGAAGCCGTTCATGATGCCGCCGAAGACCGCCATCAGCAAAGGATCGCTGACATCCAGCGGCAGCGGTTTAAAGAACAGCGTGAAAACGGAGACCAGGATGATGTGGATCAGTGAAAGGATGCTGAAACGCTTGCCAATCTTCGTAAAGACAAAAACGAGGGTGATCGCATTCAGCGCGACATACGGCGCGGCAAAAGGAACGATCAGTCCGAAATAGTCTCGCAGAAAGTCGACCAGGATCCGGCAGATACCGGTATAGCCGCCCGGGTACAGATGCGTCGCCATGGAAAAAGTCACCAGGCTGGTCGCATGCAGCACTGCCGACAGGATGACCCACATAAGGTTGATAAAGTCTTTTTTGGTTTGTGATTCCGTCATACCACGTTATTATACACTCATTTATTCCGTTCGGAAGCAGACATCGGTGCTTCCGGTCAAGTTCATTCTGCGCAATAGAAGACGATGCTGACGTCGCCGTTTCCGAGAAGCTCCTGCATCTCGGCCGGCGTTTTGTCCGTAATGTGGCCGATCCGCGTATATGCCCAGGAATTCGGTCCGTAGAAGACGACGATCTGGTTTCCGGAATACAGAACGATATCGCCGCTGGCGGTCGTTGTCTGCGCGTCCTTATGGGGCAGCGAGGTGCCGAGCGGGCCGACCTGCTCGAAGCCGCCGTACATCGACAGTTCAATAGTCAGTTCCCCTTCTCCCGCGAGTTCCTTTAGGGCGTCCACGGTCTCATTGTCTTCCCAGGCCACCTGTACTTCAGTATCCTTGATGCGCAGATACAGCTGCATATCTTTCTTCTCCTCCGTTTCTTTTACGGTCTCCGCCGTCTCCGGCGGTTCTGTCGCCTGTATTTCCTGCGGCGGTGCTGCGTTCTGACAGCCGCAAAGCCCCAGCAACAAAATGCAGATGCTGAAGATCAGGATCTTTCTCATTTTCAGTCTCCGAAATACTCGCGGA
>JAEEGI010028471.1_pt1 | contig 10627 bp, 2 predicted proteins | sample 8958751 | NCBI WGS metagenome assembly JAEEGI01 (sample SAMN16246545, study PRJNA631951) | gut metagenome | biome: gut microbiome; feature: rumen; material: KS-attached | host: Bos | place: Iran: Karaj | collected 2018-10 | reverse complement strand
TTCAACATCATCATGCCTAGCGTTGTGGAAAATTTTATGCCGTGGATCTGATTCTCCCGCAGATAATCCGCAAGCAGCGAGGGGTTCAGTCGTATTTCGTCGGACAGAACATGAACCTGTGCACCAACGCAGAGCGGGCAAACGATGTCCGTAACAGAGGCATCGAATGAGAAGGTAACGCTGTGGGCATAGTGTCTTCCCGCCTGATAGCCAAAATCTCTTACAGCCCATGCCACATACGCCCTCAGGGCGAGATGGTGGATGATGACGCCCTTGGGCTTGCCGGTAGAACCGGAGGTGTAGATCATATAAGCGCGGTGACTGGGCGTCGCCCGGTTCAGCGGCTCTGCTGCACTTTCGTCCGCCATCAGGCTCGCCACAGTCTCCGCGTCCAGCGTCATGCTGGCCCCGGAATCCTCCAGCATGTAGCCAATACGTTCTTCTGGATACGCCGGGTCAATGGGCACATAGGCCGCGCCGGCCTTCTGGACACCAATGACCGCCGCGATGAATTCCTTCACGCGATCCATCTTGATGGCCACAAAGCCGTTTTCCCCGACACCGTTCTGAATAAGATGGGCAGCTATCCGATTTGACAGCGCGTCCAGTTCCCCGTAGGTATAGCTTCCACGGCTGTCCACAACGGCAGTGATTGAAGGCGTATGATTCGCAATGCCAATAAAGAGGTCAAGCCAGGTCTGTTTCTGATCGTATGGAAGCTGCTTTCCCCCTGAAAACGCCAGGATATCTTCCCTTTCCCGCGCCGCGACATGCTCAAAGGTGCATAGCCTTCTGTCTGGTTCGTCTGACATCTGTTCCACATAGATCTTAAACAGGGCAAGGACCTGCCTTATCTCGGCTTCCCTGTAAAGACTGGTATCATAGCTCGCCTGCAGTATCAGCTTTCCATCCTTCAGGTATGCGGAAAGAGACAGCTCATCAAAACGTTCCTCACGGACACATACGGGTTTAAGGATATCCTCAAAGATCGTTTCTTCCCTGCCACTGTTGTAGTTCTCAAAAGCGAGTACAGTCTGAAGCAGATTGCTTCCAAGGTATGACCGCTTCTGTATCTCTGACAGCGGGCAGTAATCAACGGCATTGCTCCTGGCCGTCTGCTCCTGCAAGGCCTTCAGGGCGGCTCTGGCAGTGGTATTTTGACCTATCCTGATCCTGACGGGTACAGAATTGATAAAGAGACCGACCAGATCCTCCGTCTTGACCCCGGCGTTGTCACGTCCTGAAACGACCTTGGCAAACACAACATCATCCTGCCGGCTGCAGGTACCCAGAACCATGCCCCAGGCCAGCTCTACGCCGTTGCTGATAGTGGCGCCAGCCTCCCGGCAGACCTGCTCGAATCTTGTTGTCACCTCAGAGGCAATGGAAATATAAGCCTCATCCTCTTTGCTTCGGAGCGCTTCCGGTACTTTCCCGTAGGAAGGGATGGCGGCCCTTGTTTCATAGCCGTCCAGCAGTTCCTGCCAATAGGCAAGCCCGGCATACATATCCTTTTTCAGGATCTCACGTACCGCGGCCTCATATCTTCCGGCATCATTACCTCCAGTATCAGGAGAAGCCTTTGCCGTATCCTCTGTCATTTCATTGTCGCGTAGCTCTTCCCCCAGATACCGGACAAGGCTGTCCATATAAAGACCGGTACACCATCCGTCGACGATGATGTGATGTACCGCTGTAAGCAGGTAGGCGTGGCCTTCATGCGTTTTAACGCAGGTCACGCTGAACAACGGCTTTCTTTGAAGGTCAAAGCCGTCCCTCAGTATATCTTCCCTGATCCTCATAACGGCTTCTTTCGCGTCCTCGTCCTCGGACAGACTGATCATATGAAGCCCGAGTTTTCTGTCAACGATGGCCTGTCTGGGCACGCTGACACCATCGTGGATAATGGCTGTCCGCAGGACTTCGTGCTTCCTGCCGAGCCTGTCAAGCACCCTTCTGAGCATCTCTTCCGTGGGGTTCCCATCCACCTCGAAAACATCCACCAGCCGATACGCGTATGATTCCGGTTCGGACACGGCTTTCAGCAGCATGCCCTCCTGCATGGGAAGCAGCGGATATATTCGTTTCAGCGTTTCTCCCCGCAGAGCAAAGTCTGACGTCACGGTCTCAAATTCCTTATCGCTCCATGCCGTCTCACCGAGGTCTGTCGCCGTCACCGAATGAGCGATTTCAGAGGACAGGTATTTCGTGATTTCACGAAGTTGTGACAGTATTTCGTCCGCAAACTGACGCGCCAGATCTTCATCGTACAGGGCGGTATTGAAATCCATAAGCAGCCGGAAGCTGCCGTTTTGCACATAGCAGTTTATGGCGATATCGGGGCCGTAGCAGTTCAGGGGGCTGATGTCATTCCCAACGGGGATATCCGTATCCTCAAAGTGATGGACACTTTCCCTCGCTTCAACGCTCATGTTACCCAGGTAGTTAAAACCTAACTGAGCAGTAAGCGCTTTGTCCAGCCCGGCGTGTCGCTCGCCGTCCATGAAGCGCAGCACATTGTAGCCAAAGCCCTTGTTTGGAACCCTGTGAAGCGCCTCCTTCGTCGTCAGGAAGTCATGACGCAGGTCATTGTTGAGTCCTTCCACGATGACCGGGTATTCCGATGTGAACCAGCCCACCGTTCTGTCCGTGGAGAGCCTGTCGCCGGTATCCTCTCTTCCGTGCCCCTCAAGTTGCACGGACAGGGCCGTTCTTCCCGTGACCTGGCCAAAGCTCCTGCACACAACCGTGAGCAGGGCATCGTTGATATCCGCATTCAGCTTGCTTAAGTCCGCGTGCAGGAAGTCGCGGGTTTCCTCCGGGCTCAGGATCCCACATAGCCGCGCGAAGCTTCGCTGATAATCCTTTCCGTCGGCGGTTTTGAAATCAGAAAGCTTCTTCTGCACGCTCTTCCAGTAGGGAATCTCCAGGCTCAGCAGGTAGCTGTCGCGAAAGCGCAGAAGCGCCTTTGCGTAATCACAGTAGGTGCTGGTCTTGGAGGGCAGGCGTACCGTCTTCCCCTGAAGCGTCTGTCCATAGGCGGTCTCCAGGTCTGAAAGTATGATCCTCCAAGATACGCCGTCGATTACGAGGTGATGAACCGCGATATAGAAATAGTCGTTTTTCACACCATGGATAAGCGCTGTCCTGACAAGGTGCTTCTCCATATCAATGCCTGTCTGTATCCTTTCACAGATCGCCGTAACGGCCTGGGTGCTTTCCGTATCGACGGTATATTCCTCAATCCCGATCGTCGTATCCGGGCTCTGAACGAAGAGCGTCTCAGCCTTGAATACCGCCCTCAGCATATCGTGCTGGTAAACCAGCGCGTCCCACGCCTTTTGAAGCGCGTCTTTTCCGGCGCGCTCCGGGAGCCTGAGAAGCCTCGTCTGGTTGTAATGATGGGGGCAGGGCAGATTCATATCCTTGAAAAATGCCACGATGGCGCTGTCAGGCACCGCGCCTTCATAAGGTTCCTGGCTGATTGTGGCGATATGGGCGCTCTGAACGCACAGGGCAATCTCCCGGACAGTCTTCTGCTTCATGATGTCAGTCACAGATACCTGCAACCCCATTTCCCTGAGAAGACTCACCAGGCGAATGGCTCGAATGGAATCTCCGCCGAGTTCAAAGAAGCTGTCCAACGCACCCGGAGAATCGTCCATCCCCAGCACCTGCTTCATGGCCTCAGCGACTGCGCATTCCGCTTCCCCTTCTGGCACCACGCGTTCACCTGTCTGACGAACCATTGGTTCGGGAAGAGCCTTTCTGTCGATTTTTCCATTGGGCGTGAGAGGCATGTCATGAAGCTCCATGAAGATGGATGGCACCATGTAATCCGCGAGGGAGTACGCAAGGAAGTCCCTGAAGTCGTTCTCATCCAAATCCTGTCCCGAGGCATCCTCTTTGCGGGAATAGTACATTATCAGATGATTCTTCTTCACTTCTGCCGCCGCAAGCGCAATTCCATCGTATCTGGCCGCCGTGCTTTCGACCTCTCCCAGCTCTATCCTGAAGCCCCTGAGCTTCACCTGTGTATCCATGCGCCCCAGGTATTCCAGGTTCCCTTCCTCGTTGTATCTGGCCAGATCTCCCGTATGGTAGATCCTGACCTGTCCCTCACCGAGGTCTATCGGGGTAAACTTCTCCCGGGTTAGCTCCGGCTGGTTCCAGTATCCAAGGGCAATTTGGGGGCCGGCAAGGCACAACTCTCCCGTAAAGCCCCTCGGAAGCAGCCCGCCCCAGGGATCCATGATATAGGCGGCGCAGTTGTGAACCGGTCGGCCGATGGGAATCGTCCGGTAGTCCCTCGTCTTGTCCAGCTCGTAATAGGTGGCGTCCACCGTAAATTCCGTGGGGCCATAGGCGTTGTAGACCGGCCCTCTCGCCTTTGGCACAATGGTCATGGCCTCTCCGCCGACGCAGAGATAATCCACATCGAGGGGTGTGTCCGCCGCCAGCAGCTGTCCGAACTGTGTGGAATAGGAACCTCCATTGATGGCATACCGTCTCAGGAATGCCCGCATTTCCTCAGGGTCCCGCCTCGCGCTCTCAGGCACGATGCACACGGTTCCCCCCGCGGCCAGCGGCGGGAACAGATCCTCTACCGCTGCGTCAAAGGCAAAATTAGAGTGAAGCGCAATGCGGCTGTTTTCGCTGAGCCCCCAGCGGCTTATTATAAACTGTACGAAATGATAAAGCGCCCTGTGCTGTATCATGACGCCCTTGGGCTTCCCGGTAGAGCCCGAAGTATAGATCATGTAGGCCAGCTGATCGGGGCTTATGCTGGGCCTGTCATCAAACGCTGCACTGTCCGACTTGGTGGAGAGGATTTCTGCAGCCTTGTCTTCAGTCAACACCAGCTTTGCCATGGAATCCGAAAGCATGTAGCGCACTCTTTCCTCCGGATAATCCAGGTCGATGGGCAGATAAGCCGCCCCCGCCTTATGGATGCCGATGACCGCCGCGGCGAATGCCTTTACGCGATCCATCCTGACAGCCACAAAGCTGTTGTTCGACGCATCATGAGTGCGCAGGAAGGCTGCGATTGTATCAGAAGCCTGATCCAGTTCACGATAGGTATAACTGCCGTCGCTGTCCACGACCGCCGTCTTTTCCGGAATGCGATTAACGTTTTCCAGAAAGAGATCCAGCCATGTATGCCCGGCGTCGCAGATGAGCGTCTCTCCCCTTGAAAGAGCCAATAGCTCTCTGCGCTCCTCATCAGAGACGAGGCTCACCTCAGAAAGCCTTGTCTTTGCCATCATGTCCTTCAGCACCTGGTTCATGCCTTCCGCAAACCGGGCGATGAAGGCCTCACTGTAGCGGTCCGCGTGATACTGCAGATGGAATATCAGCTTGTCATCCTCGGGGAAAAGCTGGGCGGAGAGCGCGTCTCCCGTTGCGATAAAGGGCAGTTCCTCGCGCTTCAGCTTCAGCGTGCTCCCTTTTGGAAGGGACAACATATCCGCCTGCCACACGAACTGTACATCGCTGGTGATGCCGGTTTCCGCAGCCAGCTCCGCAAAGGAATAGAGGTCGTTGGCCATTGAGCCGAGAAGCTGCTCTTTGAGGCTGGAAAGATACTCCGCAACAGACAGATCACCACCCCTGCGGCAGAGCACAGGCAGGGTCGTTACGAACATGGACACCGTCCTGTGGCAGCGCAGGTCGCGGCGCCCTTTGTAGATTGTGGTGAAAATCGCGTCCTTTTTCAGCGTGTACGCTGACAGCAGAACCCCGAAGGCCGCCGTGGTCAGCACGTTTTCCGTCGTCCTTTGTCTTTCGCAGTAAGCCTTCAACGCACTGTAGGAAATATCCAGCGCAAATGCCTGCTCCCCGCATTCAAGCCCGCTTCCCCTGAGATCACCCGCCGGCAGTGCCACGGAATCCGCATTGCCAAATTGTTCCAAGTTCCACGCCCTCGCAGTTTCCCATGCAGTCTTATCCTGTCGGGCGCTCTGTTCCGCCATAGCCGCATCAAAGGCCGTCCAGCTTTCCGCCTCGACATCTTCTCCGTCCAGGGATTTTTCCAGATCCGCCGCAAGGATCTGCATGGAGGTTCCATCAAAGACAAGGTGATGGAAATCCATGAAAAGATACTTCGACGCTTCCGTCTCGATAAGCCTGACACGGAACAGGCGCTCGTTTTTGATATCAAAGGGTTGCACCAGGGATGTTTTTGTTCTCTTAAACTCCTCCTCAGTCATCCGCTGGTGAATACATATCTCCTGCTCCTCGTAGGCGCTCTGATACCGCATGGCGGGACCTCCGTGCGCGTCTGATACGATCCCGGAAAACAGCCCCGGATGCGCCCTCACCGTCTTTTCCAGTGCAACGGAAAGGAGCGCCATATCCGTATCATCGGGCAGACTGAAAAGCATAGGATTGTTGTATACCGCTTCCCCCGCTCTCTTTTCGCATTCCAGGAAAATGCCAAGCTGGGACTGAGTCAGGGGACAGGGACGGGTCAGGTTATCTTCATTTCCCACGGAAGCCTCTTCATGAGGCAGCGCCTCGAGATAGTATTCCGCGATCCTTTTCGGTGTTCTCCCGCGGAAAATCTGATTGATGCTGAGCCCGGCAAGACCGCAAATGCTCACGACCTCCATGGAGGTGACGGAGCTTCCGCCCAGAGCATAGAAATCATCCTCCGCGCCAAATCTCTCCAATCCCAGCACTGAAGCCATCGCAACACACAGCGCACGCTCTGTGTCATTTTCCGGCGCCACATATTTCCCCGCTTCCACTTCAGGCTTCGGCAGAAGACGTCGGCTTATCTTTCCGGTAGTTGTACGGGGCAGGGCATCCAGGTGGATAAAACGGGATGGTATCATGTAATAAGGCAGTACGCTTTCAAGCTTCTTCCTGAGTTCTTCCGTATCGATCTCCACCGGATCCGCATAATAGAGGCAGATAAAGGCATCCGGGCCTTCTCTGAAACCGGCTGCTATGACCTGCTTCAGGCCTGATACACGACTTACGGCCACCTCAATCTCCGCCGGTTCCACACGGTTGCCGCTGATCTTGATCATATCATCGATGCGCCCGAGGACCACATATTGCCCGTCCGGCAGCATTCGGGCCAGGTCCCCGGTATGGAACTCCCCGTTCACGAAGGCCCTCAAGTTCTCCTCCGGACGGTTGATGTATCCACGCACATAGGGATCTTCAACGCATAGCTCTCCCGTTTCACCCTCCGGTACGGGCCTCCCCTCCGCGTCCCGCAGCGTGATTTTCATATCCGTCAGGGGTTTACCCACCGGCGCTATCTCACAGGGCTGTTCCAATTGCCCAAAAGCGACAAGGAACGCGACCTCGCTCATGGAATAACCGTTCCATATACGAAGCCGAGGATCATCAGACCAGATTCCATTGGCCGGTTCCGAGCCCACAATGATCCTGTTGACAGTGGGTATATTTCGAAAGTAGCGCAATATGGACGGAGCGCAGAAAAGGACATCAATTTTGTTTTCCACGAAGGCTTTATATATTTCCTGCGGATTCTTCGCAATGCTGAAGGGAACGATGCTCATCCTGCCGCCAGCATCCAATATGCCCACATAGAACAGGATCACAGTAATGAAATGTAAAGGGGAAATCATGGCAAAATGATCATCCGCCGTCAGCGGACTCTCTCCGTTCTCATAGTAGCTGCGTGCGATTAGGTCCAGATTCCCGTACTCATGCACTACGCCTTTTGGATCACCTGTGGTCCCGGAGGTATAGACCGCAAAGGCAGCATCATGATCATTCACTTCAGCAAAGCCCGCAAGGGTTTCACACTGTAGTATTTCCGCCCAGGCCTCGTCATCAAGCACCAGCTTGCATCCGCAATCCCTGCGGATAAACGCGATGCGCTCTACCGGATAGTCCTGCTCCAGCATAATGAAAGCCGCCCCGGCCTTCCACACACCAATCATGGCGATCAGGGGCTCCACGCCTCTTGGAAGCAGGATGTTCACAAAATCTTCCCGTCCTATACCATGCGCCATCAGATACCGGTACACCTTTCCGGAGATCAGATCCAGCTCCCTGTACGTTACAGTCTTTCCATCCCCCATGGATGAGAGCGCAATCTTCTCGGGTGTGTTTAATACATAGTCCTGGAATTTCTCGAAGAGCTTATTCATTTATCATTGCCTCCATTTCATGATTACGATGTTCTGTCCCAATGAATATATGTCTAACTGGATGCAAAGCTGTTTGATGTAAACAATGGCGATATTCCAAGAAAGAAAAGACTTCGCCCACGTAAGCAGAAAAAGCTGGCTTTCAACTGCTCAAAGTAAAGCAGCAGTCGTTGCTGTTTTAGTTTAAATCAATATCATCAGTGAGTTCGCGCATGGCTGATCGAAAGCGTTTTACCGCTTTTCCTATTTTTCGTGCAACCTTAGGCAGATCCTCGGGTCCTACCACAACAAAGGCTACAAGAAGAATTATCAATAATTCGCCTGCACCCATTCCGATCATTACTTATTCATTGGCAATGGAAATGAGATCTTTAACCTCAACTCTGGTCATTTCCAACCTTTGTGCTCATCATTTTTCATAGATACTCCTTTGTGAGAGAGGGAATACTATCTGTCCTTGTTATCGATATATAGTTACATTCTTAGTGTAACTGAAATTTTCTTTCAAAAAGTCAGTTTATTAAACTTTTATATTCTATTTAGAACCTTATTATGCTCAAATTCTCACCAGAAGCTAATCTTTCAGTCATGCGATTTTTACGGAGAATCCCGTCTTTAGGATTTAGCACTATTACTTTTTAGGACCATCTATATATCACTTACTACTGTAGTCAGCATATCTGCTGGCTATTTTTTATTTTTCAAAAACTTGACAAAAAAATTATTTTGCTCTTTGATTTCAGAAAGAAGGGCCCATCCAAAGAAAACAAAAAGGAACCTATCGTTGGTCTTGGACTTTTACTTGATGCGCACCAGATTCCTATCGGAATGAAGCTGTATCCAGGCAATGAGAGTGAAAAGCCTGTAATGAGAAATGTTATTGATGACCTTAAAAAAACGAAATAACATTTCTGGCAGAACCATACAGGTAGCAGATAAAGGCCTTAACTGCATAAACAACATCATACATGCTCTCAAAGCCGGCGATGGATATATCTTTTCCAAATCAGTTAAAACACTTCCCGAGACCGAAAAAACATGGGTTTTACTAGACAATGATTACAAAGATGTAAAAGACAAAGAAGGAATCGTTAAGTACCGCATCAAGGAATGCGTTGACGATTTTGAGTACACTTATGAAGATGTTAGCGGGAAGAAGCATAAGATCAAACTAAGAGAAAAGCGCGTTGCAACCTATAATCCAAAGCTCGCCGAAAAACAGATTTTCGAAATAAACAGATATGATCTTGGTGACAAGTATGGGACTGAAGAAATCTTTGATTTCATCAGAGATTTCAGAGTAGCTCAAATATCCGAAAGGAAATATATAAACCTTACAAGGAATTCTGAGTTTATTAATGCTCTGGCGTCAGAAACAGGTCTTCCATTGACATCATACTTTCTTAATAACGAAGAAATAAAAAAAGTACTAAACCACAGATTTTAACATGTGGTTTAGCACTATAATTTTGCTTCAACTCCGAAAGACAGGTTATATTTCTTGCGCATATATAACGTCCAATATATAATCTGTTATGTGACTTATAACATAAATGCTATATAGAGAGGTAATTCGATGGAACTATTGCAACTGAGATACTTTTGCGAAATCGCAAAGGAGGAAAACATATCCAAAGCCAGTAAAGTCCTGCATGTAGCACAGCCATCACTCAGTAGATCCCTTTCCAGTCTTGAAGAAGAGCTGGGAACAAAACTTTTCGAGCGAGAGGGAAGAAAACTTAGATTGAATCACAATGGTGAAATCTACTACAGAAACATAAGAAATGCTCTTGGGATCATAGATAATGCTAAAAATGAGCTTTTGGACCACAGTACTACTCCATTTGGCCATCTTACGCTAATAATTCTCGCCGGTTCAAATATAGCACCGGATCTTCTGATAAATTTTCATAAGCTGTACCCTCATATATCACTTAATCTGAAGCAGCAGGCTACGCATAATCTGCAGCAGGCAGGTGATTTTGACTTTGTTATATCCGCAACTCCGGGTAACTATAAAGGACTGACAAACATTACTCTGCTTGAAGAGGATATTGTAATTGCGGCAAACAGGAATCATCCTCTGTCTGACCGCAAGGAAATAGATCTTATTGAGGCCAGGCCCTATCAGTTTGTAACCTATTCAAAGGGCCCGAGCATTCGTGAGCTTACAGACCATCTGTGTGAAATGGCCGGTTTTAAGCCTGATATCATACTGGAGAGTGACAGCCCCGGCACTTTTAAGAGCTTCGTACAGTCTCAGATGGGAATAGCTTTGCTCCCCTACCAGACTCAGAAATCCTTTTTCACTCCCATGATCACTCCGATTTTCGTCAAATCTCCGGTATGCAAAAGGACTATCTTCCTGTCCTACCCTGAAGGTCAGTATCTTAGTAAGGTTGCAAAGCTTTTTATGGATTTTTGTGTTGATTTTTTCTCGAAAATTAGCTAATTATAAAAAAGGATTTTCTTATATGACAAGAAAGAATGTCGCT
>JAEEGI010028470.1_pt1 | contig 10627 bp, 5 predicted proteins | sample 8958751 | NCBI WGS metagenome assembly JAEEGI01 (sample SAMN16246545, study PRJNA631951) | gut metagenome | biome: gut microbiome; feature: rumen; material: KS-attached | host: Bos | place: Iran: Karaj | collected 2018-10 | reverse complement strand
TTTTGAAATATTATGGATTTTATTTGTTTTATTTTTTTAAAGTAATATTTAATGAATAAATTCATTTTTAATTCATTTTTTTAAAAAACAAAATAAAAAATAATAAAGTAAAATCATTAAAATTTTTCATATTTAACTTAATATAATTTTAATTTAAAAGTGTTTTTCAAAAATATGAAAATAAAACAAAATTGTCCAAAGCTTTATTTTAAGAACTAAAAAATAAGATGAGGACAACCACTAATTAATTCTAATCTTTCATCTTTACCAGGTTTATTAAGCATTAATTTAATAGAATGAATATTTTCATTTTTATGAATATATAAGGCTAATTTAGAACAGCCATCATAACTAATTTCATTTTCAATTAAAACTAAATTATTTAGTTCTTTATTATTATAAAACATCTTAGAAAACTTATCAACACTTTTATCACTCATATTACTGGTTTTAATTTCTAAATTAGATAAAGTTTTATTAAAAGATAAATATTTTCCTAAATTATTAAATGCATTATCATTAATTTTATTGTCTCCAATGGATATAGACAATAAAGTATTATTTACCCTTAAAGAAGACAAAATTCTATCTAAACCATAATTACTAAAATTATTCCCCATAATACTTAAAGAAGTTAAACTTTTATTATTTCTTAACATAACATCTATAGCATCGGAACAATAATCATTTAATTCAGTAAAATTAACCATTAAAATTTTTAAAGTATTATTATCAAAAGTTAAAGCTTCACATATAGAATTCATACCTTGAGCTTTTATTTTATTGCTAGCTAAATTTAATTCTAAAATTGTTTTATTTTTCTTTAACATTTCTGCAATTTTTTCTGCTCCTAATGGACCAAATTTATTACTTTGTAATAATAATCTTTTTAAAGGAGCTGAAGAAGCATTAATATATTTACATATATTATTAATATCATCATCATTAATGTCATTTGTCTGTAAATTTAATACAGTTAAATTTGGTAAATTTAATATATTTTTAATTAAAGAGACATTTACTTGATTATGAGCTAAATCAAAGTTTTTTAAATTTTCATTTTTACATTTAAATTTAAAGTCAACATTCGAATTTGTTGTAAATCTTATTTTTTTAAATAACCTATTATCTTCAGAACCATGAAATAATTGAATTATTCCTTGTTCACTTAATTCATTATCACCAATTCTAATATTTTGACACCAAGAAAATAATTTATAAAAATCTTCTTCAACTTCAGTTATATTATTTGAGGAAACATTTAATTTCATAAAATTAACTTTATTTTGTAATTCCTTTGAAATATACATAATACCTTTATTACTAATTTTATTATTAGAAATTTGTAATTCAATTAAAGTTTCATTTTTACTTATTCCTTTAGCTAAATATTCACAACCTTCATCTCCAATAGTATTACTATTTAAATTTAAGATTTCTATTCCAGTGGCTTCTTCAAGAGCTTTTCCAATATAATAAGTACCTTGATGATCTATTTTATTTCTTTCTAAACTTAATTTTTTCATTGAAGCTTTTGTTAATAAAATTTCTGATACAATTTTAATTCCTTTTAAACCTATTTTATTTTCTCCTAAATATAATTCCGATATATTAATATTATTAAATAAGCTTTTAGCTATGGCTTCAATTGCATCATCATCTAAATTCATTTGAGGAAGATATAATGATTCTATATTTTTATTATGTTCAAAACCTTTTGCTAATAATATTAATGCATCTGAAGCAGCCTTTGAATTATTTGAAAATTTGAAATATTTTATATTTTTATTATTTGATATTACATCAACTAAATATTGCATATTTTCACTATATAAATCTATTGAATATAATTCTATTGTTTTTAAATTATTTAATGAATGGCAATTTTCAAAAAATTTTTTTTGATAATCTTTCCCAATTTTACAATTAATAATTAAATGTTGATTAGTTGAATGATTTTTTAAAAATTCAGAAAAAGAAATTAAACCTTGGTCTCCATAATTATTAGAAGAAAAATCTAATTTTAAAAATTTATCATTCGGAGTGTTTTTTAAAATATCACAAAAACTACTCATTCCATTATTTCCTATATAATTATTTGATACAATTAATTTTTGTAAAGTAGTATTATTAACTAAACTCTTTGCAAGTGAAATTATTCCATTATCTAAAATATTATTAGAAGATATATCTAATTTTCTAATTGTATTATTTTTTTCAAAAGCTTTTGATATTATTGTACAACCTTCATCTCCTAAATAATTATTAGATAAAAATAATTTTTCTAAAGTACAATTTGGATCAAGTAATAAATCTCTTAATTTTATTATTCCTTTTCTTGATAAATTATTTCCTGCTAAAGATAAATATAAAATAGGTAAATTATTAATTTCATTTAAATCACAATATGGTAAATATAAATAATTGATTTTACTTGAATCAATATTAAAATTTCTTTTATAAAAATTAACTTGATTTAAAGTCAAAAGAGAAGAAGGATGATTTGTAATATATTCATTTAATAAATTATAATTTTCTTCATTGTCAATTTGAAAATTTCTTAAATCAATTGAAGTAAATTTACTATCTTTATTTTTTAATAAACCTTCTAAAATTTTTTTTGTTGCTAAACGATTTAAATCTTTATCTTGGTATTTGATATCAATTCGAAAAGAACTAATTTTATCATTTAATCTTCCAAGAATTTCTGAAAAAATATCTAATAACTTCAAATCTAAATATTTAATATAAAAAGATACTGAATTAAATTGTTTTTTTAAAGAAATCTTTCTTATTAATCTTTCAAAAGAAGTCTCATCTGTTAATGTTTCTGATAATCTTAATTTTATTGTTGTTAAATTTGTGGTTTGAGTAATTAATTGAGTTATATTTCTTGCATCTTCATCCGTTATATCAAAATTTAAAAGGTTTAAAGAAAATTTTTTTTTGTAACTTTCTATTTCCTCAGACATTATCCCTTTAAAAAATTTTTGAGCATTTATTAAATCTTTATTAGTCATTTTTATAATATTAATTTAAAATTTAAATTTTTTTTATTTAAAAATAAAATTATTTTTAAATTATATGAATCAAAAATTTAAATAATAAACTAATAAAAAAATAATTATCCAAAAATAGGTTTTTCTTTATTTTGATAAATTAATTTTTATTTTCTTTGTCTACATTATTAATCATTCAAATTTATAAAAGGGAAATTAACAACAGTTTCACTTCCTTTTAATTAACATCTCCAAATAAATATTATAAGAATTTTATCAATTACTTTTTATTTTTATCAAAAAAAAATTTGGGTTCTAAAAATAATCTTATCAATTCAATTGATTCTAAATTAAATTGACTTAAATTAAGTAAAATTTTCTTATTAGATAAATAAATCCTTTTTTTCAATCTCTTCTAATCTATCTATAGAATAATAAAAGAAATAAAAATAAAAAAATCACAAATTTAAGAAAAAAAGAATAATCTAGAATTATTTGAATCATTGTATTATATTTATGCCAAAAAATTGAAATAATTTAATCTTTTTAATAAACAACAATAAAAAACGAAATATTTCTATTGATTTATTAATTTATTTTTTAAAAAAATTCATCATTTCAATAAATCTAAATATAAATTGAATATTTGATTTTTGTTTTTTATTTTTTGTAAATCCATTATAAATAAATTAGATAGTTTTTATTAAAGTTAATATTATTGATTTAGATGGATGATTATTATCATTTCTATTAAATCTTTCAAAGAAGAAAAGATTATATTTAAATATTTCTAAAGAATTTATTCCTCATTTTTGTTATGATTGTTTTTCTGATTTTTTAAAAGCTTCATTCAAGAGATAAACTAAATATACTTTCTTGTATTATTTCTTTTAATAAATTGTTTACACTATAATCCATTATAAATAAGAAATTTGAACTTTTTTTCTTTTTATTTCAATTTCTTATTTATAAATAATTATAATTTTAATTTAAAGAAATATTTTTATTTTTTTAATTTTCAGAAAAAGAAATATAATAAATGTCAATTACAGAAATAAAATTTTCTATTAAGGAATACAAACCAATAATATTTAATTTTTCAGATTGTTGTTTCCAAATTTATTCCCAAGATACAAAATTTGAAAAATGTATATTTTACCATCAAAAAAATTATGTGACAGATAAAACAGAGTTAAAATCAGATATAAAATATTTCGTTAAAGCAATGATAGAAGGAGAAATTTTTGGAATAGCATCTTTTATAATTCCTAGGAAAATATTTTATAAAAAAATAAAAGTATTTAATATAAATAACCTAGAGCTTACATTATCAGAATCAATTATAAATAAATATTTTGAAACTCCAATATTAAAAAATCCTGAATTTAAACTTTCAATTTCTTTACAAATAAACTTAAATTATATTTTAAAAAAAATAGATTTCAAAAAAAAAATTGTAAAAAAGAAAATACCAATAACACAAAAACATGCAAATAGTTTTTCAAAATTTAGAAAAAATAAAACATCAAATAATACTATTTGTAAATCACATAATTCAAAAAATAATTCTTTTTCAAATTTAATGAATTATTCTTATTATAAGAGAAAAATACCTTTAACTCAAAGGCAAAATGGAATAAATACTTTAAATTATTCAAAAACTCAGAGTGATATATCTGTTATTGATTCTGTTTTAGTTGATAATGATGAATTAAGTGATGAAAATAATGATATAAAAACTAAATTAAATTTCAATTTAGAAGAGTATCCTTCTGATTCAGAAATTCAAAGTAAAATAAAAACTCTTTCAGGAAATTTATTCGAGTTAATTAAAGAAAAAAATTTAAAACTACAAGAATATATTAATTGTCATATTAAATTAGGAAAATCTTTTGAAAATTATAATAAGAAAATTAAAGTAATTATGAAGAAGAATAATAAATTAAAATTACTGAAAGAGAATAATATATTTAAAAATGAAATTGAAGTGAATTCAAAAGATAATTATGAGAAGATATATAAACAAAGTATTAAAAATAAAAAAAAAGAATTTGAAATTATAGAAAGTATTTTTAAAGATAATATAACTTATTCTTTTAATAGTGAAAGAATAAAAAATTTATTATTAAAAACAATAAAATGTAATTTAGATTTATCAATTGATTTAACAGAATATTTTAGTGATGAAGGAATTCAAATTTTTAGAGAAATTTGTCAAAAATATGGATTAATAACAGGAAATCCGAATTCCTAAAATTAAAAAATTCTTATAAATAATATCTTTTTAGAATATTAATATTAAAATACAAGAATAATTAATATAATTTAAATCTAAAAGTTCAAACAATTAAATAATACAAAAAAAAAAATTAATTTAAAAAAATGTCATCAATAGATGAAAAATTACAAATTGTAGCTTTTTCAACAAATACAACAACACAAACTCCTAATACAATAATAAAAATCTTTTTATCAAAATATAATCATACAATAATAAAAGAAAGTAGACATGTAATTTCTTTTTCAACAAAATTACCTAATTCAGAAGATCAAATTAAAATTATGGTTTGTTCAGTATTAAAATTAGAAAAAGAATATACAGGAGTTAAAGATGTAAATTGTTATATAATGTTTATTAATATTGAAGAAAAAGATTCTATTGAAAAATTTAATGATATAATTACTTATTTAAATAAATATTGTGATGATGCTAAAAAAATTTTTTTAATTGGTTTTTTTCATAATGCAGATAATATTGTTTTAACAATGGAAGAATTAACTGGAATGTTAGAAGATAATCATTTACAATATGAATATAAACAAATTAATTTAGAAAAAAAATCTGAAGTCGAAAAAATATTTTTAGAAATCTTAGATTATAGTACTAAACATCCTATTAAAGAATTTGTTAAAAGTTCTAATGATGCTAAGTCTTGTTCTATTTACTAAATTATATTATAATATTTTATTTTTTATTTTTTAAGTATTAGTTTTTTAATAGAAGATTTAATAATAAATTATTAAACATTAAACATTTTTTCTCTAAAATAAAATCACATTTACTTAAAATAAAATAAATAATTATTTTTTCATTTATAATTAATTTAATAATAATTATCTTCTTTAAAACAAAGAAAAAAAAAATAAAATCTTACTCAATTAATCTTAAATAATTTTCAATACAATTAATAATTTCTAAAAAACAAGGTCTTTTAGCAGGATCAAAATCCCAGCATAATTTCATTAATTCTTTAATTTCTTTAGGAACTTCTTTAGGAATAATAGGTCTATAATTTTTATCTTTCTTAACCATATTTCCAACATCTTTAGCAATAATACTTTTATAAGGAGGATCTCTAGACCAAAATTCCCAAAGTATAATACCAAAAGAATAAACATCTGCTTTTTCAGTATAATACTACATCATATTTTGATTTCTCATATTCAAAAAATAAGTTAGACAAAGAAGACTATATTTCATAAATAACATATTTTATTATAATATTTATTTAATAATAATAAATTTAGAAAATTAAAATAAAATTATTTAATTATCTTTTTTTTTCAAAACAATTTCAACAATTTCTAAAACAACTTTTAAGAAATCATCTTGATTTCCAAATTTATTAATAACAAATGTTTTTCCTCCAGCCTCATGGAATTTTTTTTTAAAAATATTGAAAGAATTTAAAGCATTTTCTCTAACATAAAGACCAAATATATTAAAATTTTGTTTAGCACATTGTCTAATTAAATAATTTAATTTTTCTGATTCAGCTTCATGTTCATCATATTGACTGAAAATTTTTCCATGAGCTCCAGCATCAGTTATATGAATAAGAATTTTAATTCCATTTCTCCAATTTATATTATTAATTGCAATAGAATAAGCACCTACCCAATCCTCAGCACCATCTCCTCCATATAATATATTTATATTCTTTATTGTTTCTTGAAATGAAATAATATCATCCGTTAAATCATAAAATTTATTCTCTTCTGAAGGAACATCCACTGGATCGGCATATAATATACTTCCAAATTTAATATTATATTTTGGCAATTTTTTCTTTATTTCTTTTGATATTTTTATATAAAATTCAGAAATAGGTCTTATTATTTCTTCCATTGAACCAGTCACATCAATCATATAAACTATATCCAATATAAATGGATTATATTCTTCTTCATCATTGTCACTTATTTGGTTATCATCATTATATTTTTTGTCATCATTGTCACTTATTTTGTTATCATCATTATATTTTTTGTCATCATTGTCACTTATTTGGTTATCATTATTATATTTTTTGTCATCATTGTCACTTATTTTGTTATCATTATTATATTTTTTGTCATTATTGCCACTTATTTTGTTATCATTATTATATTTTTTGTCATCATTGTCATTTTTTTTGTTATCATCATTATATTTTTTGTCATCATTGAAACTAATTTTGTATTCATCATTATATTTTTTGTCATCATTGTCACTTATTTTGTCATCATCATTTCCAATGTTAATTGGATTTTTCTTTATTTCTATTGTTTTTAGATTAAGTTTTTTTTTTATTTCTTCCTCCTTTTGATTATTTTTATGTTTTTTACTATCCTCTCCAAAAATAAAATTTTTTGGAATTAAACCAAAATTGAGCAAATTTTGAATATAACTTGTTTTAGGTATTTCTATATCTAATATATCTTCCGATGATATTCCACGTTCTTTTAAATAACTTCTAAATTCTCCAAAATATTTTAAATAAATTTCATAATAATCATTGGTTTTTATTATTTTTGAAATATAAAAACATGAAAAAGGAAAAAATAAAATTTCTTCTTCTTTAGGGAAATAAGATATTTTTGTTAGATCAACATTTGAAGCATTATATTTATCGATTTCTCTGTTTCCTTTTGCAATAATAAACAATACTTTACTATATTTTTTATTATTTTTATGTTTATTCATAAATGCTTTAGCGACTTTTTTTTTTTTAGAAAATGAAAAAAATGATTTTGAATAAACATATCCAAAAGGAAGTTTTAAATCTCCTAAAAGAAAAGTTATTTTTTTATTATTTAATCCTTTTTTTATTTGATTAATTTCAACATTAGTCATTTTTGTTCCTCTGTATAAATTTCCATCAAAAAATGTGTTAAATTGACTGTTTTTTAAAGCTTCATATAATATTTTAATATAAATTTCATAAAATGCAGTTTGATCATTTAAAATAAGTTGATAATTTGTAATTTTATAAAATAAACTTTCAAGAGTAAATAATCTAAGCCAATATTTTGCTAATAAATCATTAGTTATATTATTTTCATTAATAATTGTTCTTAATAATTCAAATAATTTTGCATTTTTACCATATTTTATCATTATTTGATTGTTAAAAAAATCAGTAGAACTTCTATCTGGTGTTAGGATGAATTCCAATAAATAAGCAATCACATAGATATATTTTTCATTTTTAATTTCTTCAAAATAAAATTCAATTTCATCCGTTCCTTTAAATTTTCTTTTAATATTATTTACTTTATAATAATTTTCTTCATTTATTAATTTTAATAATTTATCAAAAGAATTTATTTCTAAGAATTTATTTTGAATATTTGAAAAATTTAATTTTTCATTTTCTGTGAAAATTATAATTTTTATATAAATTATTTTACAAAATGACAATATTTCCTTTTCAAATTTTTTTATTAAAGATGGAGAAATAATTATAAATATTTTATTTGAAAACATTTCTTTTTCAGATAATATATCCATAATTTGTTCTACATTAACATTTTTAAATTGGAAAAATTTAAAATTTTTATTTAATTTAAAAGCAATAAATTTTTTTGTTAATTGTTCGTTTTCATTTATCCAAATTATATACTTTTCATTTTTATATGATTTTTTTTCTAATTCATATTCTTCATCTTCACTGAAATTAAATTCTTCGTCTGAAAATATATATTTTTTATTTTTTTCTATTCTTTTTTTATCTTCATATAAATTATAATTTATATTAGGAAAGCTTTTTGAATTTTTATTCTTTAGATATTTCTTAATTTTAAATAATTTTCTATTTATATTTTTTCTAATTTTATATTTTTTTATCCTTTTTTTTAAGAATTTTCTAACTCTTAAATATAAATTAATATTTTTATTGTTTAGTTGTTGAGAATTATTATTGTCATTTATTTTTTTATTATTTTTATTATTTGCTTCTTTTTTTTTATTTACTTCTTTATTATTATTATCATTTAATTCTTTGTTGTTTTTATCTTTTAATTCTTTATTATTATTATCATTCACTTCTTTATTATTTTTATCATTTAATTCTTTGTTGTTTTTATCTTTTAATTCTTTATTATTTTTATCATTTAATTCTTTATTATTATTATCTTTTAATTCTTTATTATTTTTATTATTCACTTCTTTATTATTATTATCTTTTAATTCTTTATTATTAATATCATTCACTTCTTTATTATTTTTATCATTTAATTCTTTATTGTTTTTATCTTTTAATTCTTTATTGTTTTTATCTTTTAATTCTTTATTATTATTATCATTTACTTCTTTATTATTATTATCATTTACTTCTTTATTATTTTTATTATTTACTTCTTTATTATTTTTATTATTTATTTTATTATTATTATTATTATTTGATTGTTTTTTATTTTTATCATTTACTTGTTTATTATTATTATTATTTATTTTTTTATTGTTTTTATTGTTTTCTTTTTTATTTTTATCATTTGCTTCTTTGTAATTTTTTTTTTTATATTTATCAGAAGAATAAGTTGTCATATTTCCTTTGAATAAAGAGAAACCTGTTTTTTTTTGTCCATATACAGTTTTTAAATATGTATAATTTGATAATCCACTTTCTATATTAAGTAATTTTTTCTGCAATCTTTGGTTTTCAATTTCAATTTCTCTCTTATTCATAATATTTTTAATTTTATATAAAAAAGGGTAAAAGAAAACAATTATATTATAATATAATTTTAATAAAATATTAAATAATATTTATTTATTTTAATATTTATAAATAATATTTAATGAATTAAATAATTTTAAGAAAATAACTAAACAATAAATATATTTTGTTTGATTTTTTTGCAGTCAAAAACTTTTGGAGATGGGTCCCAATCCAAATGATATTGAAATTATGCTTTAATCAATTATGTTTCACTTAATTCTTTTTAAATATATTTCACACAAAATTATTTTAAAAAAACAAATGCTACTTTTATTTAATATTATAAAAGGACAATAAATTATAGAGAATAATAAATATCTTATACTTTATTTAATTATATGAATTTTAGATTTCTTAATTTAATTTATATTGTTTTTCTTCTTTTTTTATTTTTTATTGTTTTTCAATCTTTATTTAGTCTTTTTAACTTTTTATTTGTTTTCTTTTAAATAGACTGAAGGAAATTTAGAAAAATATTTAAAGGATTCAAATTTTTAGAGAAATTTGTCAAAAATATGGATTAATAACTGGAAATCCGAATTCATAAAATTAAAAAAACATTCTATCTTTTTATTCTATTTACTAATTTATATTATATTTTCTTAATTTTATTTTATTTGTAATTAAGTATTTTTTTTTCTTAAA
>JAEEGI010028468.1_pt1 | contig 10628 bp, 8 predicted proteins | sample 8958751 | NCBI WGS metagenome assembly JAEEGI01 (sample SAMN16246545, study PRJNA631951) | gut metagenome | biome: gut microbiome; feature: rumen; material: KS-attached | host: Bos | place: Iran: Karaj | collected 2018-10 | reverse complement strand
ACGGCCCAGGGCATCTTCACGAACTTCGTCGGCCTCCAGCGCACGACCCGCCGGAAGCTGCCGTTCGGCATCGGCCAGATCGGCAAATCCTTCCGCAACGAGATCACGCCCGGCAACTTCATCTTCCGTGTCCGTGAATTCGAACAGATGGAACTGGAATTCTTCTGCAAGCCGGGTGAGGACCTTGAATGGTATAAGTACTGGGTCGATACCTGCTATGCATTCGTAAAGAGACTAGGCATCAAAGAGGAGAATCTGCGTGTCCGCCCGCATTCTCAGGAGGAACTCAGTTTCTATTCGAAAGGCACCAGCGACATCGAATACGCGTTCCCGTTCACTGACTGGGGCGAAGTATGGGGCATCGCGGACAGAACCGACTATGACCTCAAGCAGCACAGCGAATACTCCGGACAGAAGCTCGAATACCGTGATCCGATCACAAACGAGGTCTACACACCGTACTGCATCGAACCGTCCGTTGGTGTAGAACGTCTTATGCTGATGGCATTATGCGATGCTTATGATGTCGAAGCGCTCGAAAACGGCGACAGCCGTATCGTCATGCATCTGCATCCGGCGATCGCGCCTGTAAAAGCCTGCATCTGCCCGCTGGTCAAGAAGCTCTCGGCAGAAGCGAAAGAAGTATATGAACAGCTCGCGGAGCATTTCGCGGTCGAATATGATGAAGCCGGCAGTATCGGAAAACGATATCGCAGTAATGATGCGGTCGGAACACCGTTCTGCATTACATATGACAATGATTCCCTGGTTGACCACTGTGTCACAGTGCGTCACCGTGATGACATGTCGCAGGAAAGAGTCAGTATCGATTCACTCAGAGAATATATTGAGGAAAGAACCCGCTTTTAATGAAATTAACCGAACAGCTTATAGATGAGATTCGCAAGGAAGCGTCGATCACCGAAGTGATCGGCAAGTATCTTCCTTTGACGAAGAAGGGAAAAGGATATACAGCGTTATGTCCTTTTCATGATGATCACGATCCTTCTTTATCGATCTCGGAAGATAAACAGATCTATAAGTGTTTTGTCTGCGGCAACGGCGGAAATGTATTTACGTTCGTAATGAACTATAAGCATCTTTCCTTTCCCGAAGCAGTAGCGGAAGTCGCGAACATCATCGGCAGACCGATCGAACTGGACGAGAAACCAAAACATGTCTCTCCGTATCAGCGCTTTTACGATGTGATGAACGAAGCGTCTGAAGTCACACACTATTTCCTGCAGGCGAAGGGTTCGGCCGAAGCTCGTGAATACCTTGAAAAACGCGGCATCACTGAAGAGATCTCCAGTCGTTTCCAGATCGGGTACAATCCGGGCGGTAACACGCTCTGCAAATATCTTTCCTCGAAAGGCTATACTGACGAGGCGATCATCAAAACAAATCTGGGAAGGCTTGCCGGCAGCGAGCTGCATGATGTTTTTGCGAACCGCATCCTGTTCCCGATCTGTGATAAAAACGGCAACACTGTCGCCTTTACAGCCCGTGATTTCAAAGGTATCTCCGACAGCAAGTACATCAACTCGAGTGAAACGGTCATTTACACGAAAGGCGATATCCTGTATAACTACCACCGCGCCGCGAATTACGTGAAGGATGCGAACCGGGTGATTCTGTGTGAAGGCGTTATGGACGTGATCGCGTTTGAAAGAGCCGGCATCTCATTTGCGGTTGCTACGCTTGGCACCGCTTGCTCAAAAAACCAGCTGCAGCTCCTGAAGGAACTCTCGAATAATCTGGTGCTTGCCTATGATGGTGACCGTGCCGGTCAGAACGCGATCTACAAGACCGGACTGCAGGCGATGGAAAACGGTATGAACGTTACCGTAATTGATAACCAGACCGGTCTGGATCCGGATGAGATCGTAAACAAGTATAAGGAAAAAGGACTACGTGATCTTGCCGGAAAAGCGATCCCGTTCATGGACTTTATATTCAATTACTACAAGAAAAATCTTAATCTGGAGAATTACTCCGACCGGAAAGAGATGACGATCCGGGTTGGTGCAATCATCGATAAGCTAAAAGACGAATACGACCGTGCCAATTACACGGAAGAACTCTACAGACTGACAAATATTCGAAAAATCGATTCTGTTCCTTCAAAAAGTGAGTATAATAATAAGATAGTATCCAAACCGGTTTTTAGCCTGGACGGCCTAACGAAAGCGGAGTATACGATCCTCCAGCTTACATCTAAATCGAAACGCGGTATGGAAATCTACAAGCAGGAGCTGGGCAGTCTGCTCAATCCTGTTAACCAGAAACTGGAAATACTCATCAGTGAAGACATGCGCAGACATGACGTTGTTTCTTTCTCGAGAATATACAACGCCACAGATGATCCGCAGATCCAGAACCTCATAGGCGACCTTTCGTTAATGGAGAATCTTCCGGAAGAATATGACGAAGAACTGTTGCGTGGTGCGATCGGAAAGGTCAAAGAGGAAATGAATCGCCGGAGAATGGAGCAGCTGAAACAGAAGATCGCTGCCGTCAAGGATCTTGACGAAGCGGAAACAAAGCGGCTCATGCGCGAATACGAAGAGATCATTAAGGATCTCGCAAAAAGATAGGGGGTTCCTATGGCCAAAAAAGGTGACAAGAAAAAGAATGCCGCAGTAGATGAAGTGGCAGTCGAAGAACCGAAGAAGAAGAAAAAAAAGAAGAAAGCGGCAGAAGAAGCGGAAGTTGCTGAAAAAGAAGTGGATACTGCTGAAGCAGCGATCGAAGAACCGTTTGAACAGCCGGTCGAAACTGAAACTGTCGAAGAAGTTCCTGCCGAGGAATCGGTCGAGGAAAAACCGAAAAGGACCCGTAGATCCGCCTCAAAGACCGCTAAAAGCGAAGAAACTCCTGCTATTAAGGCTTCCGATCTTAAGAAATGCAGATCCTTCGAAGAACTGAAGGAAAGCATTCTAAAACTGGTCGAGAATCAGGCTGAAATCAAGCAAAAGGATATCGTAGATGCACTTGATCGTTTTGAAACGAGTGATGACGATATCGAAGAATTCTACGAATGGCTGAATAACGAAAATGTTGAAGTCACCGAAGACGAAGACGTCCTTCTTGAAGATATGAAGGACGACGACCTGTTCGAAGATGATGAAGACGTTGATATCGACGATGAGAACAGTCTCGAACTGCTGCCGGATCTTAACCCGGATAACAGCGGCACCGCAAAGATCAACGATCCGGTCAAGATGTATCTGAAAGAGATAGGCCGTGTCCCGCTGCTTTCGCCGCAGGAAGAGATCGAGATCGCAAAGAAGATCGAAGACGGCGATGAAGAGGCCAAGAAGAAACTGATCTCCGCCAACCTCCGGCTGGTCGTTTCGATCGCCAAGAAGTATACGGGCCGCGGCATGCTGTTCCTCGATCTGATCCAGGAAGGCAACATGGGCCTGATCAAGGCGGTTGAGAAATTTGATTACCGCAAGGGATTCAAGTTTTCCACTTATGCCACCTGGTGGATCCGTCAGGCGATCACCCGTGCGATCGCTGACCAGGCGAGGACGATCCGTATCCCTGTACATATGGTCGAGACCATCAATAAGATGACAAGAGTTCAGCGACAGCTGATCCAGGAACTTGGCCGAGACGTTACCGCGGAAGAGATCGCGGAGCGTATGGGAAATCTGACAGCGGATAAAGTCCGCGAGATCCAGAAGATCGCACTTGATCCGGTTTCCCTTGAAACGCCGATCGGTGAGGAAGATGATTCCCATCTGGGCGATTTCATTGAAGACAAGGATGCGCTCTCCCCGGACCAGTACGCCAATAATCAGCTTCTGCGCGATGAGATCGATCTGGTCCTCAAGTCTCTGGCAGACAGAGAGGAAAAAGTCCTCCGCCTGCGTTTCGGACTCGAAGACGGCAGAACGAGAACGCTCGAAGAAGTCGGTAAGGAATTCAACGTTACCAGAGAAAGAATCCGTCAGATCGAAGCCAAAGCGCTCCGTAAACTGAAGAATCCGACCAAGAGCAAACGCCTGAAAGAATTCCTGGATGACAAACATTAAGTTATCCAAACGATTACGAATCATAGCAGAATGTATCGATCGGTGCGATGTCATGTATGACGTTGGCACCGATCATGCTTATCTGCCGTGCTACGTTGTAGCAGAAGGGATCGTCGGGAAAGCGTATGCCGGCGACAACAAAACCGGGCCGCTGAAGAACGCACAGGAGAATATCCGTGAACTCGGTCTTCAGGAAAAAGTGATCCCGGTTCTTGCCGACGGAATCGGAGAAACGGATGATCCGATCGATACTGTAGTAATTTCCGGATTAGGACCCGATACGGCACTGCAGGTCATGGACCAGAATCTTGACCGAGGGATCAAACGCTGGGTAATTCAGACAAATAAAGGTTGGGACCAGATCCGCTCCTTCATCTCTGAACATCGTTATACGATCTTGAATGAACGCTGTGTAAAAGACGGATATTATTACCAGATCATCGTATTCAGCCAGGAACTGCATGAACCTTACAGCGAAGAAGAGATCCTTCTTGGACCTGTTCTGAAAAAGAGAAAAGACAGCGAATATCTGGATTTCATCAGAGAGACATGCAGAAGGTATCGCGACCTGAAGGAAAAAGGGTCGGAGAAAGTTGACCGGCCATTAAGGATCTACGAAACCTATCTTGCGGAGACAGATTAAACTCATCAATAATCAAAAAGACCCGGCTGTCCGCCGGGTTTTCGTTTTTGATCTTCTAAAGCAAATGAAAAGGTATGATCATTAAGACCATACCTTAATCATTATCAGCTTTTGAACTATTTGGATGTTCAATTATGCTGCTGTTTCTTCAATTGATGCAACTGCTTTAGCAAGACGGGACTTCTGACGAGCGACATAGTTCTTATGCTTTAAATTGTCACTGACAGCTTTGTCGAGGCTCTTGCAGCACTTACTGTATAAAGCTTCTGCAGCTTCCTTATCCTTTGCTTCAACAGCTTTCAGAACTTTCTTGATCGCTGTTTTCAATTCACTCTTCTGTGAAGTGTTTTGAAGGTTTTTCTTAGCGTTGGTTAAGGCTCTTTTCTTCTGAGACTTGATATTTGCCATAGTTCCTCCTTATTCGCTAAATTATTCTAGCATAGCGGTTTTTAAAAAGCAATCTCACTTTCAATTCAACCCTACAAAAGGTATAATTTGACTATGAATAACTTAAGAATTGTGTTTATGGGAACACCGGAATTTGCTCAGACAGTTCTGCGCGAGCTTCTTGAGCATGGTTTTAACGTTGTAGGAGTCGTTACACAGCCTGATGCATATGTCGGCAGAAAAAAAGTTTTGACATATTCACCGGTCAAAAAGCTTGCTCTTGAATACGGGATTCCGGTGCTTCAACCATTAAAGATACGTTTGGATTATCAGCCGGTTCTGGACCTCAAACCGGATCTGATTATTACCTGCGCTTACGGACAGATCATTCCGCAGGCTCTGCTGGATGTGCCGAAATTCGGATGCATCAATACCCATGGGTCCTTGCTTCCGAAATACAGAGGCGGCGCTCCGATCCAGAGAGCGATCATCAACGGGGAGACCGAGACAGGCATTACCCTTATGTATATGGATGCAAAAATGGATGAGGGAGATATCCTCGTTCAGGAGAAGATGCCGATCAGCAAGAACGATACATCGACTACGCTGTTCGAAAAGCTCAGTCATTTAGCTGCTGACATGCTTGTAAGAGATCTGGAGAAGATCATCTGCGGCGAGATCAAACCTGTCAAGCAGGATCATTCACAGGCAACATATGCCTACAACCTGAAAAAACCGGACGAAATCCTCGACTTCCGGAAACCGGCAAAAGAACTGTCGGATCAGATCCGCGGCCTTTCTGATGAGCCGGGCGCCTATGGCATAATAAACGGAGAGAAACTTAAACTCTTCGTGCCGGATTACAGCGATGAAGAAAACGGCGAAGCAGGTCTGTTTATCGGGCTGAAGGGGAATGCTCTCTGCATCGCCTGCGGCAAAGGAACGCTCCTGGTCAACGAAGTCCAGCCGGAAGGCAAGAAACGAATGAAGGCGAAAGATTTCTATAACGGCAGGGGAAAGGCTCTTGCCGGAAATAGATTTGAAGATATCACTGAGGAAACTGTTTAATGGATCAGAAAAAAATCCGTAATTTCTCGATCATTGCTCATATTGACCATGGCAAGTCAACGCTTGCCGACCGTATCCTTGAACTGACGCATACTGTCGAAAAGCGGCAGATGGAAGATCAGATCCTGGATTCGCTGGAACTTGAGCGAGAGCGCGGAATTACCATAAAACTGAACGTCGTACAGCTTAGATATACGGCAAATGACGGCGAGACCTATGTGTTTCATTTGATCGACACACCCGGCCACGTCGACTTTTCCTATGAAGTTTCCAGATCGCTTGCTGCCTGTGACGGTGCGGTTCTGGTCGTCGACGCCACGCAGGGCGTAGAGGCACAGACACTGGCGAATGTATATCTCGCACTGGACAATGACCTGGAGATCCTTCCTGTCATCAACAAAGTCGATCTTCCATCTTCGGACCCGGATAAGGTCAAAAAGGAGATCGAAGATATCATCGGGCTGGACTGCACCGACGCACCGTGCATCAGTGCCAAGACCGGTCAGAATGTCGATCAGGTATTAGAGGCGATCGTAAAGAATCTGCCTGCGCCCAACGGTGATCCGGACGCTCCTCTAAAGGCTCTTGTCTTCGACTCGTATTACGATTCCTATCGCGGTGTCGTCGTTTTCGCCAGGATCAAGGACGGCAAGCTCAGTACCGGCGATAAGATCCGCTTTATGGCAAACGGAAAAGAATTCGAGGTGACCGAGGTCGGCGTTAAAGTGCCGGAAGAAAAGAAAGTTCAGAGCCTGAGCGCAGGAGAAGTCGGATATTTCTGTGCATCGATCAAATCGATCCGTGATATCTCTGTCGGCGATACCGTTACTTCTGCTGTAAGACCGGCGGACGAACCGCTGAAGGGATACAGAAAAATGTCCCCGATGGTCTATTGTGGACTGTATCCGACGGATAACGCTAAATACAACGATCTGCGCGACGCGCTGGAAAAACTGCAGCTGAACGATTCGGCGCTGATCTTCGAACCGGAATCCTCCAAGGCACTCGGCTTTGGTTTCCGTCTGGGTTTTCTTGGACTGCTTCATATGGACGTCGTTCAGGAACGTCTTGAAAGAGAATATAACCTGAATCTTATCGCTACTGCGCCGTCTGTCGTATACAGGGTATTCCTTACCAACGGGACTGTTAAGGAGATCGATAACCCGGCTTTGCTGCCGGATGCGACCCTGATCGACCATCTGGAAGAACCTTATGTTAAAGCTTCGGTAATGGTGCCGAATGAATACATCGGCGCCGTTATGGAACTAACAAACAATAAGCGCGGCATCTACAAAGAGATGATATATATCGATGACAACCGCAATCAGCTGATCTATGAGATCCCGCTTTCTGAAGTGATCTTTGAATACTTTGACAAACTCAAGAGCGTCAGTAAGGGTTATGCGTCTCTGGATTATGAATGGCTGGGGTACCGCAAAGCAGATCTTGTCAAAATGGATATTCTTCTGAATGGAGAAGTGATCGACGCGCTCAGCATCATTGTTCACAGGGACGCTGCCTATAAGCGCGGACAGTATATCACGGTTAAGCTGAAAGAACTTATTCCGAAGCAGCAGTTTGAGATCCCGGTCCAGGCAGCGATCGGTTCCAAGATCATTGCCAGAACAAATATCAAATCCCTTCGCAAGAACGTTCTTGCGAAGTGTTACGGCGGTGATATCAGCCGCAAGAAGAAACTTCTGGAAAAACAGAAAGAAGGCAAGAAACGCATGAAGGCCGTCGGTTCTGTAGAGATCCCGCAGGAAGCGTTCATGGCTGTCTTGAGCATGGATGACGATGACAGATAAGGCACTGTATCTTCACGTTCCTTTTTGCCGCCATATATGCTTTTACTGCGACTTTTGTCATTTTGCCTATAACGAAGAGAAATGCGCCGTCTGGCTAGATGCACTGAAAAAGGAGATCGAGGCAAGGCTCGACTTTATTCCCTGCACTATTTACATTGGAGGCGGTACGCCTACATCTTTAAAGACGGAACAGCTGGATGCTCTGCTGAACATGCTGGATCCGTTTTTTAATGGGCAGGAATACACGATCGAGATCAATCCGGAAACGCTCGACGAAGAAAAAACAGCGATCCTAAAAAAACATGGTATCAACCGTGCCAGTATCGGCGTTCAGAGCACCAACGAGACTGAACTTCGATTCCTGGGAAGAAATCACAGCTTCGAAGATGTAGAGAGAACTGTCTCGCTGCTCAGAGGAGCCGGAATAGAAAACATATCCTTTGATCTGATCTACTCATTTGAAGGGCAGACAAGAGAAACGTTCGGCAAATCTTTGGCAGACTGCTTATCGCTCGCTCCGAATCACATCTCTGTTTACTCGCTGACGATTGAGGAAAACAGCGTTTTCGGGATCAAAGGAGTAAAGAATCTGGATGAAGATACGGAAGCGGATCTGTATGAATTCGCGTGCAATTATCTGTCAGAGAACGGATTTGAACACTACGAAGTCGCAAATTTTGCCAGACCCGGTTTTCGTTCAAAACACAATCTATGTTACTGGCACTATGATGATTTCCTTGGCCTCTCGGCAGGCGCTTCTTCAAAATACGATCATGCCCGGTATGACAATACGCGGAACTTCACAGAATACTGCAATGGTAACTGGATCGCCGAAAAGATCCCGCTTTCAAAAAAAGATGAAATGTTCGAGATGCTGACGATGAGTCTCAGGCTTAAGGAAGGGATGTCATTGGAACTGTTCAGAAAAAGATTGTCCGTTGATTTTCTGGATGTATTCCAAAACGAGTATCAGACTGCCTTTGAGAAAGGACTGGTTCAGCTCGAAGACGGGTTTATCTATTGTCCAAGAAGAAGCATCCTTCACGAAGCGCTGTTATGTTTCTTTGATTAGATAGAAAGAAATCATTCAGCAATCTGCAGATATGTTAAAATGTACTTAATAAAGATGTTATTAAAAGGAGGTATCTTATGGCATCATTAAAGGAAAGCTTAGCTAACTTATTCGGTAAGAAAGAAGAAGAAAAGAAGACCGAAACCACAACGGTTAAACCGGCTACGACCACTGTAAAGCCTGCTACAACAACAGTTAAACCGGCTACTACAACTATCAAACCGGCTGTAACTACCGTTAAACCTGCAACCGTTACCGTTAAACCGGCTGTCGTCACAACTGTTAAAAAGTCTGTTGAAGAAGTCGCCAAAGAAGTTATCGAAGGCAAATACGGAAACGGCGAAGAGAGAAAAGCCGCTCTTGCGAAAGCCGGCTATGACTATGCAACCGTTCAGGCAAAAGTCAACGAGATCCTCGGTGGCTTAGATGCAGTTGCAAGAGATGTCATCAACGGCAAATACGGCAACGGCGAAGAAAGAAAAGCCGCTCTTGCCAAAGCCGGATACGACTACGCAAAAGTACAGGCCAGAGTTAACGAGATCCTTGCCAAAGCTCCGGTCGCTGCTCCTTCCACAGGCAAACCGCTGGAAGAAGTTGCAAAAGAAGTTATCCAGGGCAAATGGGGCAACGGCGAAGAAAGAAAAGCCGCTCTTGCGAAAGCAGGATACGACTATGCCGCTGTTCAGGCTAAAGTTAACGAATTACTGAAATAAAACAAAATAACATCTTTATCCTTTTGAAAGTCCCGCGAACGCGGGGCTTTCATTTTCTTCGGCTGTACGTTTAATTGACTTATTTTTCTGTGAAATTTATCATAAAGAAAAAGAAGGGTTTATTGTATGCAATATAGAGTAATCTCAGACTCATCATCAAATCTGCTCGAATATAACGGAAACATCGACTATACGACTGTTCCGCTCAAAATACTTGTCGATGGAAATGAATTTGTAGACGAAATCGGTCTTGATACCGATCTGTTGGTAGATAGTTTCGAAAAGAGCAAGACCGATTCTACTTCCTGCCCGAGTGTGCAGGAATGGCTGAATGCGATGGAAGGATATGATCAGGTCTTCATGGTCACGATCAGTTCCAATTTGTCTGGCAGCTACAATAGCGCTATCGCTGCAAAAGATGAGTTTTTGGAAAAACATCCTGACGCGAAAATCCATATCTTTGACTCTCTTGCCACCGGTGGCGTCATGGAGATACTGATCGAGAAGATCGATGAGCTTGCCGGCAAAGGGTGTTCATTTGAAGAGATCGTAAATGAAGTCGAACAGTATCATTCCCATGTCAAGATCCTGTATTCCCTTAAATCTCTCAATAATCTTTCAAAGAACGGGCGTGTAAGTCCAACGATCGCCAAAGTCGCAAATTTCCTCGGCATCCGCTTTATCGGCAAAGCGACCGAAAGGGGAACGATCCAGCAGGCAGCGATCGCCAGAGGCGAAAAAAAGGGCATCTCAACTATCTATAACGAGATGCTGAAATACGGATACAAAGGGGGAAAAGTCAGGATCTCTCACTGTCTGACTCAGGAAGTTGCTGAAAAAGTCAAAGAGCTGATCCTTAAGGACTATCCGCAGAGCGATGTCAAGATCAATAAC
>JAEEGI010028467.1_pt1 | contig 10628 bp, 9 predicted proteins | sample 8958751 | NCBI WGS metagenome assembly JAEEGI01 (sample SAMN16246545, study PRJNA631951) | gut metagenome | biome: gut microbiome; feature: rumen; material: KS-attached | host: Bos | place: Iran: Karaj | collected 2018-10 | reverse complement strand
GCGACGCCCACTTCTCGTTTGTACAAGGCGACGGCGTGAAGCCCTTCGATCTCGACGTGGCCCAGATGTTTGGCCATTCGCCCAAGACCGTCATGGTGGACGAAACCGTGACACGAAAATACGATGACGTCAGCTATGAGCCATCGAAACTGGCCGATTACCTGAACAACGTGCTTCAACTGGAAGCCGTGGCCTGCAAGGACTGGCTTACCAACAAGGTGGACCGCTCCGTGACTGGCAAGATAGCTCGCCAGCAGTGCCAAGGTGAACTGCAGTTGCCGCTGAGCGACTGCGGCGTGGTGGCTCTCGACTACCGCGGCAAACAAGGCATTGCCACAGCACTGGGACATGCCCCGCAGGCCGGACTGGCCGACCCACAGGCCGGCTCCGTGCTCTCCGTAGCCGAAGCACTCACCAACATCGTCTGGGCACCGCTCAGCGAAGGTCTCGACAGCGTATCTCTCTCCGCCAACTGGATGTGGCCCTGCCGCTCACAGAAAGGCGAAGATGCCCGACTCTACAGTGCCGTCGAAGCCTTGAGCGATTTCTGCTGCGCCCTCAAAATCAATGTGCCGACAGGCAAAGACTCACTGTCGCTGTCGCAACAATACCCCAACGGCGAGAAAATCATCAGTCCGGGCACCGTCATCGTCAGTGCCGGCGGACAGGTGAGCAACGTGCGCAAGGTAGTGTCCCCCGTATTGGTGAACAAGGCCAAATCGACGTTATATCACGTGGACTTCAGTTTCGACGAACTGCGTCTGGGCGGTTCCGCCTTTGCCCAAAGCCTCGGCAAGGTGGGCAGCGACGTTCCCACGGTGAAAGATCCGGAATACTTCCGTACCGCCTTCAACGCCGTGCAGCAATTAGTCAGGGAAGGTCTGCTGCTGGCCGGTCATGACATTTCCGCCGGCGGTCTCATTACCTGCCTGCTCGAAATGTGCTTCGCCAATGTGGACGGCGGCTTGAAGATCAATCTCGACGGTTTCAAGGAGGCTGACCTGGTCAAGACGCTCTTCGCTGAAAATCCCGGCATCGTCATCCAAGTGGCTGACAAGAATTGTAAACTGGTGGAAAAACAACTTGCCGAAGCCGGTGTATGCTTCATCAAATTGGGCCACCCCACCGATGAGCGCCACATTCTGGCCCAACGCGACGGCCAAACCTACCAGTTTGCCATCGACTATCTGCGAGACGTGTGGTACCACACCAGCTATACGCTCGACACCAAGCAGAGCTTTAACGGCCAGGCCGACGAGCGCTACACGAACTATAAAGAGCAGCCCGTGGAATTTGCCTATAACAAAGATTTCACTGGCTCTTTCAAGCAATATGGCATCACACCCGACCGCCGCAAGCCCAGTGGCGTGCGTGCTGCCATCATCCGTGAGAAAGGCACCAACGGCGAACGCGAAATGGCATACGTGCTCTATCTCGCCGGCTTCGACGTGAAGGACGTGATGATGACCGACCTCGTCAGCGGCCGCGAAACGCTCGACGACATTAATATGATTGTCTTCTGCGGCGGTTTCTCCAACAGCGACACTCTGGGCAGCGCCAAGGGCTGGGCCGGAGCCTTCCTTTACAACGAGAAAGCCAAAGCCGCCCTCGACCGCTTCTATGCCCGCCCCGACACCCTCTCACTCGGCGTGTGCAACGGTTGCCAGCTTATGGTAGAACTCGGTCTGCTCGACAAAGGCAACGGCCAGCCTGCCGACTATGCCCGCATGCTCCACAACAACAGCCACAAGTTCGAGAGCGCCTATCTCGGTCTTACTGTCCAGACCAACCGCAGCGTCATGCTCGGTTCGCTGAGCGGCAACAAGCTCGGCGTGTGGGTGGCTCACGGCGAAGGCCACTTCCAGTTGCCGCGGCCCGAGAAGGACTATAACATCGTGCTCAAATACACATACGACCAGTATCCCGGCAATCCCAACGGTTCCGACTACAGTGTTGCAGGCATTTGCAGCGCCGACGGCCGCCATCTGGCCATGATGCCCCACCCCGAACGCGCCTTCCTGCCATGGCAGTGCGCCACCTACCCCAAGGATCGTCTCAACGACGACGTGACCCCGTGGGTGGAAGCCTTTGTCAACGCCCGCCGCTGGGTGGAAGAGCACACCAAGAACTAACGACATCAAAAGCGGCGCCTCAAATTTTTGAAACGGCGCCTCAAAAATTACAAGCGGCGCCTCGGAATTCCGAGGCGCCGCTTCTGGTTCGTCTGAAATGGTTCAACCCGTACCTCACGGCACAGGCGAACGCATGTATAACATATATGAAAAAACCTTACTGTTTCAACTTTGGGGAATTGGGCTACTTCTGAAGCACTATTTTGCGCTGGTTGGCCTGCAGTTCGCGTACGGGAATCTTCATCAGTGTCTCTTGGCGAGCCCATCCCGTCGTGCCGGGCGCGGTTTCAGGGTGGCTGTCCTGGCCGATGTCCACCACGGTGCATGTCTTGGGCAGTGGCGGATAGATGCTCACCGAGTAGAAGAACCAGCCCGCCTTGCCCTGCATCCAATAGCATACGTCGAGCGGAGCGCCCACATGGTCCATCACGTAATACTTCTGCCCCGTGCGGCTGTCGCGGATAAAGCTCGTGGCTGACTCGTGGAAATACATCTTATCCCACATCATTTGATGTATTTCAAAGAGGTAGGTCGCCTTTTTGGTACACAAGAGGATGATGTCGTCCTTCCGGCCACGCGACGACCCGTCTTTGACCGTGCCAGCCGGCATCTCGAAGCAGGGCCAAGTGTTGTAGTCCATCGGATCGTAGTCCTCCTGGCTCGAAATCAGTTTAGGTTCCGCGACGGCATCCTTCTTGAGATTCTTGTCATACTGCAACGTCTGTATGCCGGCCGGCGACCAGCCGGCCGTCTCCTTTCCGTCGTTCGTATCAGATTGGGCGTAGCCTACTGTGAATATCATGCAGAGCATGAGAACCATTATCAGTTTTTCTGTCGTTTTCATAACGCGTTCTATTTTGTTCATCGTTTATTTGTTCATTCTCGTTATCGTTTTGATGGCCAACTCGAGCGTAGCGAGGATTGAACTATCCTCACCGTCAAGTTCGCTCAGGTCTATGAGACTTTTCAACCGTTGACCGTAGGCCTTATACTGATCCGGATGGGTGACAAAGCGCGTCCCCTGGCTGGCAAGTGCATACAAAACCCTCGACAGCGGTTCACGAAGTCCGGGATTCATCGTATAAAGGGTTTCTATCTGAGTGAAAGCCTCGATAAATTCCTCAATATTCTTTATGTTTGCGATGCCTTGGGCCATGGCCATCAGATCAGAATCATTCAGTTTAATTGACAACTCCTGTTTCTCCGCCTTTTGCCCCTTCCCGGGGATGCTGGCGTAGGTTATCACCACCTTGCCTTTATACTTCTTCTCCGTTACCGGCTGCTTCGTCAGTTTGCCGTTCTTTTCCACCAGTTTGAACGGCGCACCTGCCTCCTGCCACTCCAGGGCGTAGGCATAGCGGTGGCTCTTGGTGCTGTCGTTGGCATCGAGGAAATTGATAATCGTGTAGTGGCTGGTGGCCGAGCGTCCCAGTTCCACTTTCTGGTTAGGGTCGTCGCCGATGAGGATGTCGTGCCAGTCCGTGCTGCCCGGCGTGTGCGTCTTTACAAAGTAACACAGCGGTTCGATCGAACATGCCGTCATGTAGTCTGCCATTTGTTGGAGTGTTGGCAGTTGACTCTCATTGCAGGTAAAGTCCCACAGGTAACACATGGATTTCATCGGTGCGCCGGGTTGGTTCACGTCGCGTTCCTGTGTGGTGCTCTGCGAAACAGTGAATCCTCCTGTCTGCAAGAACGACCGCAGGGCTGTTTCGATTTCTTGGTTTTGCGCTCCTGCCGTGAGACTCACGGCCAAGAGGAGCAGGGTTAGTTTGATTGGTTTCATTTTTATTATAATTAAAAGTTTAACTGTTCTGTACAATCACGGTGCCGGCCTGAGTCTTTGCCGGTTCTTTCGCCAGCAGGGCAATCACCAGTTCCATTTCGCGTTGCTGTTGCGCTTTTCTTGCGGCTGCCTGACGGCGGTGCGTCTCCTTCTGCTGTTCCAATTCGGCCAGACAGAGCAGCAACCGTTCGCGGTCGGCCTCTGACAGGTCTGCCAGCAGTTCTTCGGTCGTGGACAGCGCCGGGGTCATGACCTCTTCTGCAGTTTCGGGTGTTTCGGCCTCTTCTGCAGGCTCCGTTTCCACCGGGGGCACCGGTTTCTGCTTTATAACCCTGCGGCTGGGCTTCGCGGACGGCTCGCTTTGGGCCATCAGTGAGGGCTGCGGAGCGGGCTCGGCCGCTGGTGTTGCCTGTGCCGTCACAACGGGCGCTTGGGGAGCGACAGCCGTTTCAACCGGTTGGGCCGGCCACTGCTTCACGCCCACGAATACGGCCGTCAGCATGGCCGCGGCGGCCAGCAGGCGCATTCCTATTATATAAGGTCTGCGGCGGCGACGCAGGCGGGCGTCGAATTCGGCGGCTTTCGCCTCGTCGGTCCAGGCGGCCGTGTCTTCCTCGGGGAAGGCGAGGCGGTCCAGCCAGTCGTCTTGAACGTTTTGGTCTTGTCTCATTTTGTTTCCTGTCAAATATCTTGGTTCATTGCTTTTCGCAGCCGTGCCTTCGCTTCTGAAATCATGGCGCTCACGCTGCGTGAGGGGATGCCGGTGAGTCGGCTTATCTCGTCGGTCTGCAACCCGTCCTCATGGCGCATGCGCAGCAGCAGGCGGTGGCGCTCGGGCAGTTGCTTTATCAGTTGGGTGAGGCGTTGCTCCGTCTCGCGGGCTTCCATCCGCCCTAAGGGTGTGTCGCTGTGGAGCGGTTCCTCAATGTCGTTCAGGCCCTGCGGCGCTTCCTGCTGCCGGCGCCAGAGGTCGATGCACACGTTCTTGGCCACCCGCGTGGCATAGGCTTCCAGACCGTCCGTAGGCAGCGCGTCGCGCAACCGCCAGAGGCGGAGCAGCGTGTCTTGAGCGGCGTCCTCGGCGTCTTCGCGGCTGCCGAAGAAGGTTCGAGCCAACTGCTGAAACCGACGACGCATGGGGAGGACCAATTCTACGAACGTTTCTTGTGTCATCTCACTCTTATAACGGACAAACGGGGAAATGTTAAGTACAAAATTGGAGATTTTTTCCGAAATAACGGCTTTTCTTCTTCAAGGCAGGTGATAAAGGCCAGACAATGCCCTGCCAGGAAGCCTAAATCCGTTTTCGTCGCGCCTAAATGCGATATAGGAAAAACTAAATCCGTTTTCGTTGCGCCTATATGCGTTTTCGTCGCGGTTTCCTGCACCTTTCTGTCAAAAAGCTGAGGCTAACGTTTGGCCATGTCGGAGGAAAATGGTTACTTTGTAATCGTAAACGTTAAAATACTCAGGACAGATGCACCTTCGACGATACTCATGCCACTCATGGGTGCCGCGGCATTGGCGGAGCGCATGGGTGGCCGTTCTTCTGGGGCTTTCCACACTGACAGGTTCGTCCCGGTCGACGACAGAAGTCCCGCGCATGACTCTCCACGGCCCTATGGGCGAACGTTTTGAAGCCAACATGGAGCATTGGCTGCTCCAAGCACCCTATGCCAACCCCGGCATGGTGGAGATGTACTTCCGCCGCAATCAGAAACATCAGAAAAACGTGACCTGGTATGGCGAGTTTTCCGGCAAATACATCACAAGCGCGGCCTTGGCCTATGCCATGCAGCCCGATGAACGACTGAAGAAGGCTGTGGACTATGTGGTGAATCGCCTGGCCGAAGCACAAGACACGGACGGCTATCTCGGCGTGTGGCCCGACGACCAGAAACTCATGGGGCGCAATGCGTGGAACGCCAAAACATGGGACGCCTGGGCGCACTACCACAACATGTTGGGACTCTACCACTGGCATCGCGTCACGGGCCATGAGAAAGCCCTTGACGTACTTCTGAAAGCGGCAGAAAAACTCTACAACTTCTATTACGTTGAAAACCACCCGCTGGACGAGGACAAGGACGGCACCGACGCCGCCGTGGGTCACGTCTTTGCACTGCTCTACCGGCAGACCCGCGACCCGCGCTGGCTGAAAATGGCAGAACGAACGCTGGAAACCTTTGCTGCCCCGGGCGGCGGCGACTACTACCGTGCCGGATTGCAGGACTTGCCTTTTTATCAGATGAAACGCAAGCGCTGGGAGTGCCTCCACGCCATCGAAACTATTGCCGAGATGTACTATATCAGCGGCGACACCAGTTATCGCCAAGCCTTTGAAAACATCTGGCGCAGCATCGCACGCTACGACCGCCACAACACCGGCGGCTTCTCCTCGGGCGAAGCGGCCTGCGGCAACCCCTACGACACACGTCCCATAGAGACATGCTGCACCATAGCTTGGATGGCTCTTTGCATTGATATGCTCCGCATGACGGACGACACCCGTGTGGCCGACGAACTGGAACTCTCCACCTGGAATGCACTGATAGGAGCACAACATCCGTCGGGCCGCCTCTTTACCTACAATACACCCATGCTGGGCGACAGAAAAGCTAGTGCCCACGACATCGTATTCCAAGCCATCGCAGGCAGCAGCGAACTCAACTGCTGCTCCGTCAACGGACCACGCGGACTGGGCATGATAGGCCAATGGGGCACGGTTGCTCAGGAGGACACGGTGACGGTGAACTTCTACGGCCCGTCGGAGACTGTGTGCCCGTTATCGTCAAAGTCGCAGGTGACAATTATACAGACGGGCAATTATCCTTACGACAACCACTTGCAGCTGCGCATCGTTCTCAAAGGCAAGAAATCAGTCGCCCTGCGGCTGCGCGTGCCCTTCTGGTCGGAAGAAACGTTCATCTCACGGGGAGGAAAAACCGTGCAGTCTGTGAAGCCCGGCACCTATTGTTCCCTCGAAGGAGTAAAGAACGGGGAAGTAATAGACCTGACGTTCGACTTCTCGCTCCACTGCTGGCAAGGTGACCGCGAACTGGCAGGCAAGACGGCACTTTACCGCGGTCCTATCCTCCTTACATGTGACCAACGTCATGAAGCAGACTTGGAAACATTGGAAACGCTCGACCTTGCTTCGCTGAAATTACATCCGGCTGCTGCTTCGGACGCTGTGTGGCCTCAGCCCTATCTGCTGATGCGTGCTACCGACAAGGAAGGCCACAAGTGCCTGCTCTGCGATTTTGCCAGTGCGGGACAGACGGGAACGTCGTATACCACTTGGCTGCCTACGAAAACCCATCTGGCTTCACCCAATCTTTCCGTCGAGACGTCGCAATGGGGGCAGAGACCATGACTTGCGGCCGACGGTATTTCTTACTTAGAAAGCCAAAGGCTTGGCCATTTCCCAAAAAAGTTGTTACTTTGCTGTGTGGTTTAACCCTTAAAAGAAAATAAAGAAAATGAAGAAGTATGTTTGTACCGTATGCGGATATGTTTACGACCCTGCCGTGGGCGACCCCGACAGCGGCATTGAGCCGGGCACCGCATTTGAAGACATTCCCGCCGACTGGGTTTGCCCCCTCTGCGGCGTAGGTAAGGACGATTTTGAGGTCAGCGAGGAATAAGCGTTCCGCGCAACCCATACCACAAAGCGGCAGACCCTTTTACAAGAGTCTGCCGCTTCTTTATGATGCAGGAATAGCAATTACTGCAATTTGCCTGTAAGCGAACGGATGGTGTCCACCTCTTCCTGACTAAATGGTGTGCCGTCCTGACGCAAGATGTCGTGGAACCACAAGGGCGGCTCCTTCACGTCGGGTTGAGGGTCATCCCAGGCAAAGATGGTATTGGTCTTGCCCGAAACGAAACCCCAGTTGATGGCCACCACCTTGTTCTTCTTCAACATGGGCATGATGCTTTGGAACGTGCTGCCGCGGCGGCGGGCCATATACTCCGTGCAGATGAGCGGGCGGTTGAGCAGTTTCAGATACTTCACCTCCTGCTCGTGGTCGGCCACATTGTTGTAGTTGTGATAGGAAATCACGTCCGAGTTTTCCAGTTGGAACGCGTTGAGTTCCAAGAAGCGGTCGTCGAAGTTCCAGATGCCCACGGTAAGCGGTTGCGAGGGATTGGCCTCGCGGGCCCAGCCGTACACCTTCTTCAGCATAGGCAGTGTAGCCTCATAGTAATCGCCGTTGCCGGGCTCATTCCAGAGGTCCCACAGCAACACGCGCTCATCCTGACCGAAGGTCTTGAGCAGGTCTTTCACATAGCGTTCCATTAGGGCATAGAGCTTCACCGTGTCGGCACGCATGACAGCCGAAGGGTCTTGCACCCAGCCCGAGTTGTGCACCCCGGGTTTCGGTTCAGGCTGCTTGCCGTAGCTCGACTCCGGCGACCAGCAGTCGTCGAAGATACAGAACAGCGGGCGAACGCCATGCTTTTGGCAAATGGACAGGAAATTGTCCATACGCTGCTTCATGCCGTCGGGGTCGTTCTCATAAACCACGCTGCTCAAATACACACGCATGGTGTTCAGTCCCAACTCCTCGGCCCAGGCCATTTCCTTGTCAATCTGGGCGGCGTTATAGGTATCGCCACTCCACATTTCAATCTGGTTGATGGCATCGGAAGTGATGTAGTCACACCCTGCCATCCACGGTAATTCGGCATACCACGCATTGGCACGCGTTGCCGTCCAGCGGTCAGCCACCTTGCGGCTGCCGCACGAGCCCAACATCACCAGCACGGCGAGCAGGGCCACCTGATAGCACCGTTTCATGGTTTCTTGCTTTTATGTTTAGAACAGTTTCTCGGGATATTCGCCTGCATCTACCAGAGCCTGAATCTTGGCCACCGTGTCGGGGCGGTCTTCTGGATAAGTCACGCCGAACCACTTCGAGGTGGTGTCGAGCACCTTCACCGTAGCCTTCTGCTCGCGGATGAGTTTGTCCACCATGAGCGGGATGAAGAACTCGGCCTTCAGGTTCGTCTTCGTGCTCTCCAGTGAGAGGAAATCCTTGAAGAATTCGTCGCTGTGGGCGAAATAGTCGGGCGTGAAGCCCCAGAAGTTCATCGACACAGGCGTGGTGTCGGGGATGCCCGTCCACGTGGTACCGTCGTCGTCGAGGAACTTCACCTCGCCGTCTTCCTTGCGTTCTATCTTGGTGCGTTCCACCACGCTCTGCAGGTATTGGCTGTCGTCGGTGGTGCACACGCCACGGCTCACCGTGCCGCTCTCGCTCAATGTGTTGCCCACGCGGAAGCCCACCATGGCATACTTGCCCGTGCTGCCCTCGGGCAGTTCGCTGAGGAACTTGCCCATTACGCGGTACGAGTCACGGCCGTAGAAGTCGTCACAGTTGATGACGGCAAACGGTTCCTTAATCACGTCCTCGCCCATCATCACGGCGTGGTTCGTGCCCCAAGGCTTCTCGCGGCCCTCGGGCACCGTGAAGCCCTCCGGCAGTTTGTCCAGCGACTGGAACACCACTTCGACGGGCAGATGGTTCTCATACTTGCTGACAATCTTCTTGCGGAAATCGTCTTCAAAATCCTTGCGGATGACAAACACCAGCTTGCCGAAACCGGCCTTGATGGCGTCGTAGATGGAATAGTCCATAATCGTCTCACCGTTGGGGCCCAGACCGTCCATCTGCTTCAGGCCTCCGTAGCGGCTGCCCATGCCGGCAGCGAGCAAAAACAATGTAGGTTTCATACTGTCTTACTTATTTCTATTAGTTTTTATTCGTTCTACCTGATTACATCAACAACATGGCTCTGAAACCATGAATTATGTATTGTCTATTTATGTATTATCTTACAACCCGGCAATAGCCCTCCTTGCGCGGCTTGGCCTCGCGCGGCTCACCGTCGGCATAGCCCAGCGCCAGGGCACCAATGCCCATCAACTCCTCAGGCACGCCCAGGTCCTTCATCAAGGCCTTGCCTTCCGGCAGGCTGAACATCTCCATCTCGCGGTTTATCCAGCACGAACCCAGGCCGATGGCATGGGCGGCGTTCATCATGTTGCCGAGCACCAGCGACCCGTCCTGCACCGTGTTCTTCCACATCTCGGGCTGCGAACCGAACACCAGCACGATGGTCGGCGCGTCATAATAAGGGTTGCCCGACGTGCCCAGCACGGCAGCGTTCAACTTCACCAGCCGCGCCATCAGGTCCGGCCGCTGCACGGCCACGATCCACGGGTCCTGCTGTCCGTGCGCCGTTGGCGCCCACGTGCCAGCCTCGAGCACCGCCTGCAGTTCTTCGGCGGTAATCTGTTCCTTACGGTACTTGCGCACACTGCGGCGCGTGCGCAGACATTCCAATACGGCGTTCTTCATTTCTTCCGGTATTTTGACTACAAATTTAACGTAAATATTTGGGAAAACCAAACCAAAAACCACTTTCCCCCATAACCGCCGTTAAAAATCTCCGAAATCATTACATTTCCCCGACAGGGGTCAGATTTCTGAGTTCAAATGCGGCGTTTCAAACAGCAGAAGCGGCGTCTCGAAAGTTTGAAACGCCGCTTCTGTTTTGCCATATTTGGCACCCGGTGATATCCAGTGTGTAACCAAAGGCCTGGTTTTGGGGTAAAAATCTTGACAGGAACAGGTGTTTTCCGTTACTAGAACGGGTAGCCGATGGCGAAGTGCAGGGTGAGGCCGTCCTTGAACTTGCCT
>JAEEGI010028461.1_pt1 | contig 10629 bp, 3 predicted proteins | sample 8958751 | NCBI WGS metagenome assembly JAEEGI01 (sample SAMN16246545, study PRJNA631951) | gut metagenome | biome: gut microbiome; feature: rumen; material: KS-attached | host: Bos | place: Iran: Karaj | collected 2018-10 | reverse complement strand
CGGAGTATTAGGCATTACTCTGATGAGCTTAACCGGTGTTTCGAATTCCTTGGAAAACCACGCTATTGTCTGTCCTGCCGCAATGCTGACAATCACCTTATTGTCATCAACGCTATCCATAATATCTGCGATAACCACCTTCAGGTACTGGGGCTTAACAGCAAGGAAAATTATATCTGCCTCTTTTGCCACCGCCTCATTTGAGCTTCTGGTCTGAATACCGTACTTGTTTGCCACCTTCTGGCAGGTTGCCTCTGTAGCCGCTGTTCCGATGATCTCATTAGGTCCCATAAGTCCCTTTGCAAGAATACCGCCAATCATCGCCTTTGCCATGTTGCCTAATCCGATAAAACCAATTGTCATCCTAGTGCCCCTCCTCGTGATTAAAAAGTTTTGTAATCAGCTTCGTCTTTGTCTGGACGCCTCAAATGTAAGAATTGCAGAGGAAGTAGCCGCATTCATGGATTCGACCTCCCCCTTCATTGGAATCAGAATATATGTATCAGCTGCATCTGCTGTTTCCTTGGTAAGTCCGTTGCCCTCATTACCAATGAGAAAAGCTGTGGGCTTCGTATAATCAAATTCGTCGTAGTTCTTGGTTCCCTTGAGATGAGCCGCATAAGTATGAATGCCGCTCTTACCGAGAGTTTTCAGAATCTCAGGAACGCTTTCCACGTAAATAAAGGGCATTCTGAAGATTGAGCCCATGGTTGATCTGATAACCTTGGGATTGTAGATATCAGCGCAGCCCTTACTGAGGATAACGCCGGTAACTCCCGCGCCCTCGCCGGACCTCAACATGGTTCCCAGGTTCCCGGGATCCTGAATGTTCTCAAGCACCAGAATAAGAGGCGCTGCTCCCTGATCCTCCTGATTGTAGCCTTCTATTACTTCCTCTTTGGAATAGTGATACTGTGAGATGACCGCCAGAACTCCCTGAGGAGTCTGGGTGTCTGACATCTTCTTCATGACCTCGTCCGACACTGTCTCAGCGCCGTATCTCCAGAGGATTTCCTTGTCATCCTCGCCGGCGTGGTCCACAAAGCGCTCTGTGACGTAAACCTCGCGAACCTGGAGGACAGGTGCCTCCCTCAGCATTTTCATTCCTTCTATAACAAAGACGTCGTCCTCGCGGCGCGCCTTGCTCTTCTCAACATAAGTAACAACCTTCTTGACTCTGTCGTTACTGATACTTGTTATCATCTATATATTTTCCTCTTTAATTCAGGTTTATTGTCTCTATATTCTCATCCCGAAGGGGATTCGTGAGTGTAGGATTAGTATAACACATATTTTTATACGAAAAACAACCGGAACTGAAAATATTCAGTCCCGGCTGCATAATAGTCACTGCCTGAGATCAGATTGTACGTGAGATCTCGTACATGTACTCGTTGATGTTCTTATTCATTGCAAGAGCCTCGTCGATGTCGTAATCAACGAACTGGCCGTTGCGGTAACCTACTACTCTGTTGGTCTTGCCTGCTGCAAGGATGTCTGCTGCGTAGCATCCCATCATTGATGCGTACACACGGTCCTTACATGTAGGGCTACCACCACGCTGCATGTATCCAAGGATTGAAGCTCTGGTCTCAAGACCTGTAGCTGCCTCGATACGACGAGCCATTGATGTTGAATGGCCGATACCCTCAGCGTTTACGATGATGTGATGGGTCTTGCCCTTCTTACGGTTGTCGATGATGTTGTCGATGACTCTCTGCTCGTTGTAGTCATACTTCTCAGGAAGAAGGATGTCGTCAGCGCCGTTGGCGATGGCGCACCAAAGGGCGATATATCCTGCGTGACGTCCCATAACCTCTACGATGCTGACTCTCTCGTGAGATGATGATGTATCACGGATCTTGTCGATGGCATCCATAGCTGTGTTGATAGCTGTGTCGAAACCAATTGTATAGTCAGTGCATGCAATATCAAGGTCGATGGTTCCGGGAATACCTACTGTGTTAATACCCTGTGCGGAAAGCTTCTGAGCTCCTCTGTATGATCCGTCGCCTCCAATGACTACCATTCCGTCAATACCGTACTTGCGGCAAACCTCAGCGCCCTTGGCCTGTCCCTCAGGTGTTGTGAACTCCATGCAGCGGGCAGTTCCAAGAATAGTACCGCCTCTCTGAATGATGTCTGAAACGGAACGTCTGTCCATATCAATGATCTCTTCATTGAGAAGACCCTGATATCCCTTCTTGATTCCCTTAACCTGAAGTCCGTTAGCAAGGGACTTACGAACGACCGCACGGATCGCAGCATTCATGCCCGGAGCATCTCCGCCGCTGGTAAGTACACCGATTGTCTTGATCTGCTTTGCCATATTTGTATCCTCGTTTCTACTTTTGTTACAAATTTCCCAATCTTTTCTAACTTATAATCTTAGCGCACTTGCTCCTATTGTGCAAGAAAAAAACGGCTACTGTTTCACTTTGCATATAGGACCTTCAATGTTATTATAATATAGAACATACATTTGGGGGATATGCAATGGCTTTTACGCATCTTCACGTCCACACGGAGTATAGTCTTCTGGACGGTTCCAATAAGATAAAAGAATATGTTAAGCAGCTGAAGGCTCTTGGCATGACCGCAGGCGCCATCACCGATCACGGTGTCATGTACGGCGTCATAGATTTCTACAAGGCGTGCCGCGCCGAGGGCATCAATCCCATTATAGGGTGCGAGGTCTATGTGGCTCCGGGCTCCCGCTTTGAAAAAGAAACAGCTCAGTCCGACGAGAGGTACTATCACCTGGTACTCCTTGCCGAGAACAACGTGGGCTACGCCAATCTGTCCCACATCGTCAGCCGCGGATTTACCGAAGGGTACTACTACAAGCCCCGTGTAGACATGGAGCTGTTGGAGCAGTACCACGAGGGTATCATCTGCCTCAGCGCCTGTCTTGCCGGTGAGATACCAAGGCTTATTGCCAAAGGTGCCCCTGACAAGGCCAAGGAGGCAGCTATTCGCCTGGACAATATCTTCGGCCACGGCAATTTCTTTTTTGAGCTTCAGGATCACGGTATTCCAATGCAGCGCCAGGTCAATACCACTCTCCTGGCCCTGTCGGAGCAGCTGGATATTCCGCTGGTTGCTACCAACGACTGTCACTACACCTATGCCGAGGACGCCGAGGCCCATGACCTTCTTCTGTGCATCCAGACCGGCAAGAAGGTGACGGATGAGGACAGGATGCGCTACGAGGGCGGTCAGTACTACGTCAAGAGTGAAGAGCAGATGAGAGCTCTTTTCCCTTATGCGCAGCAGGCCATCGACAATACGCAGAAGATCGCCGACAGATGTCATGTGGAGATTGAGTTTGGCGTCACCAAGTTGCCACACTTTGATGTGCCCGAGGGCTATGATTCCTGGACCTATCTCAACAAGCTGTGTCTCGATGGACTCAAGGAGCGCTATCCCGATGACGACGGCACTCTCCGCGAGCGTCTTGACTATGAGCTGGGCGTTATCAAGCGCATGGGCTATGTGGATTACTTCCTTATAGTATGGGACTACATTAATTATTGCCGGGAGAATGGCATCGCCGTGGGCCCGGGTCGTGGCTCCGCCGCCGGCAGTATCGTGTCCTATTGTATGCACATCACCAACATCGATCCCATCAAGTATGATCTTCTCTTTGAGAGGTTCCTTAATCCTGAGCGTGTGTCCATGCCCGATATCGACGTGGACTTTGAGTACGAGCGCAGACAGGATGTTATAGATTACGTTACCCGCAAATACGGTGCCGACAAGGTTGTCCAGATCATCACCTTTGGAACTCTTGCTGCCAAGGGCGTTATCAGGGATGTAGCCAGAGTCATGGACCTTCCCTACAGCTTTGGCGATCAGATTTCCAAGATGGTGCCAACTGAGCTGAACATCACTCTGGACCTGGCTCTGGAGAAGAATCCCGAGCTTCGCAAGCAGTACGAGGAGGATGAGACGGTTCATAAGCTCATCGACATGTGTCGCAAGCTGGAGGGCCTTCCCCGTCACACTTCCATCCACGCGGCAGGCGTTGTTATCTGTCAGGCTCCCGCCGAGGATCTTGTGCCACTGTCACGCTCAGCCGAAGGCAACATCACAACGCAGTTTACCATGACCACCATCGAGGAGCTGGGTCTTCTTAAGATGGACTTTTTGGGACTCAGGACTCTGACTGTTATCAAGGATGCCGTCAACAATGCCAACAGATCTCTCGGGGTAAAAGAGGGTGATGAAGGTTTTATAGATATCGACAAGATCGACTACAACGATCCTGCGGTGCTGGCAAGTCTCGGAACCGGCCACTGCGACGGCGTGTTCCAGCTTGAGTCTGCGGGTATGCAGTCCTTTATGAAGGAGCTTAAACCCAGGTCCCTGGAGGATGTTATCGCGGGTATTTCCCTGTATCGTCCGGGTCCTATGGATTTCATTCCTCAATATATCAAGGGCAAGAATGATGCGGAGTCCATCACCTATTCAACTCCGGAGCTTGAGCCTATCTTAAGCCCTACCTACGGCTGTATCGTTTACCAGGAGCAGGTTATGCAGATCGTGCAGCAGCTGGGCGGCTATACTCTTGGACGTGCGGACCTGGTTCGCCGTGCCATGAGTAAAAAGAAAGAAAAGGTCATGAAGGAGGAGCGCGAGAACTTCGTAAACGGTAATGCGGCCGAGGGAGTTCCGGGCTGTGCCTCCAAGGGGATTTCCGCTGAGGTTGCCAATGGCATCTATGATTCCATGATGGATTTTGCCAAGTACGCCTTTAATAAGTCCCATGCGGCCTGCTACGCGGTAGTGGCCATCCAGACCGCATGGCTTAAGTATTATTATCCCGTGGAGTTCATGGCAGCGCTGATGACTTCTGTCATAGACGCTCCGGGTAAGGTCTCCGGTTATATCATGACCTGCCGGAATATGAATATATCTCTTTTGCCTCCTGATATTAATGAGGGTTATTCAGGATTCTCCGTGGCAGAGATTGACGCGGGGCCTGATGACAAGCCTATTCCCGGCAGCGTGATTACCTGCGCGCCCGGAAGGAAGAAGGCTATCCGCTACGCTCTCACCGCCATCAAGGGTGTGGGCAGACCTGTTATTGCAGCTATCGTTCGCGAGAGGCAGGTTCGGGGCAAGTTCAAGAATCTTAACGACTTCCTCACCAGGATGCAGGGCGGAAATGATATAAATAAGAGGGCTGTTGAGAACTTTATTAAGTCCGGCGCCTTTGATTGTTTTGAGGGAACCAGAAAACAGCAGATGACCATTTACGGTCAGATCATGGATCAGCTCCACAGCGCGGGCAAGAGTTCCATGGCAGGCCAGCTGTCGCTGTTTGATATTGCAGGGGATGACCAGAAGAAGCAGTACGAGATCCCCTTGCCCAATGTCGGGGAATTCCCTAAGGAGCTGATGCTGGTATTTGAGAAGGAAGTGCTGGGGTTCTATGTCAGCGGGCATCCTCTTGAGGAGTATGTGGCTCTCTGGAAGAAGAAGATCACCAACACCACCGGGGATTTTGTGCTGGATGAGGAGACCCAGGCTCCCGCAGTGAGGGATAACGCCAATGCGGTGGTGGGCGGCCTCGTGGCAGGCAAGACCATTAAGTACACCAAGAATGATCAGGTGATGGCTTTTGTGACTTTGGAGGATCTGGTGGGGACCGTGGAGGTTATCGTATTCCCCAAAACTTATGCAGAATACGCCCAGAAGCTGAATGAAGACAGCAAGGTGTTTATCGAGGGCCGCGTGTCTGTGGAAGAGGAACGGGATGCCAAGCTTATTGCGGGCAAAGTTATCTCTTTTGACGAGGTACCTAAGACTGTGTGGATAAGGTTTGAGAACCGGGAAGCCTACGAGGCTGCGGCATCGGAGCTCTCGGGCATGATCGCTCAGAGCGATGGCAATGACGAGGTTGCCATTTTCCTCAAAGATACAAGGCAGGTCAAGAAGCTGGGACGCGCCCAGAGCATCCGGGCGGACAAACCCATGATGCAGATGCTGGAAGAGCGCTTTGGCAAAGAAAACGTGCAGATGACGTAAGATAAAGGGACAGTCCTACGCTATGTAAGACTGTCCCTTTTAAGTTGTGTAAGCGGAATACTACGCTGAAAGTGGTGTGTCACCGGGCACTTCTCCGCCGGCGCTTGGTCCGCCTCCGGACATCATGCAGCGGTATTTCTTGTTATACTTCTTAAGTGCCTGCTGCATTTCCCATGGAGTCATGGGCTCATTAGAAACCTGTCTGGCAACTATATTTCCATTTTCATCCTCGTAATATGCTATCCAGCCCTCATTTTCTCTGTCGCCGTATCTGCGCAATTTCTTAAAAGTATCATCATTATTGCTGACGGCAGAATTTCCACTGGTAGAAACTGTGCCATCAGAAGCCAGCACCGGAGCTCCTTTTACCCTCTTGGCAAGCGCGGAAGCTATATTTTCTCCAACATAGTCTGTATGTCCGCTATTACAGCCGTAGCAAACCAGATTCTCAACGTCTTTTTCAGGAAGCTGCGATATATCCTCCGGTGTAAAGTACCAGGATCCATCCTTGGAGCCTAAATAGGTGGGGTCTGCATGAAAATCAAGGACCACAGTATCAATATCTACTTTCTTACCGTTCTCCGTTCCCATGTTGCTCCAGGCTTGTATGAATTCCTCCTTGCTGTTGATGGGAATGAGATGAACCTCGGATTCATCGCAGCCATACTGCCTTGCAAGTTGGCTTTGGTTACTATGTGCTAACCTTACATGCCCATCATGTTCAGGATAATAGAACACATAGCAATCTGTGCCCATAGGGTCCACCCAAAGCACAGGATTTCCAAAGCAGTACTGGTACTGGTTCAGGCCGTTGGGATTGCTAAGCCTCAGGAATTCATCCTTATCCCTTGAAAGGAATCTTCCAACGGAAGGATCAAATTCACGAGTTGCTGTTCTCCAGGTGTTTCCGGTCGCCTCTGCCTCAAGGCCGGTATAGCCCATGCCGAAGGTGTTTGAAAGGTCTTCAGCCCGGCTCAGCACCTGTCCATAGCTGCTGTATAGCAGATCTTCTGATGTGTTGGTCCAATCTTCACTTCCGGCAAGGAATCTGTTGACACTGCCCTTTTCATCGCTCATGAACAGTCCCGCAGTTTCGCCAAATGCGCTTCCGAGAAGCTTGTAATCCCTGTAAAAGCTTCTCCAGCCTTCTCCGTCGTTAGTGCCTAAAACGGATTGTGTTCTGTCGTTATAATCAATCCAGTAATCTTTCTTTTCGCCCTTGGCGTTTCTCTCGGAAACCATGCCGCCTAAAGAGTTTATGTTGATGGTTGTGATCTCCCCGCCGTTTCTGAAACTGCGAAGTCTTCCGTCAAAACCATATTCTCTGGAAGTATCCTCGGATCCTGAAGTGGAGATGAGTTCGCCCTTCTTGTTATAGCTGTAATCAACGTTATAATCTCCGTCAGGGCTGCAGCTATTTACAAGGCAGTCAAGGACATCATATTTATTGATGCGCTCCTTTCCTGCCACGTTGGAATATGTACAGTTTCCGAATCTGTCATATCTGTACTCTTCCTTGAGATTCTCCTGACCTGCCACTACGCTGAATACTTTTGAGAGATGGCCAAGGTCGTCATACTCATAGCGATAGTCTTCGCTTATTTTCTGCGCACCTTCGTACATGATAACCGATTTGAATATCATATTACCGAAGTTGTCATAATCATATTTGTACTCGGAAAGAGGCTTGTCGCCTTCGTTCTGCTTAAGTGCAACAACCTTACCTGCAGGATTATAGGTGTAGTGCTCAGTAAACTCCCTGTTATCTGAAGTTCCAAGCATTCTGACCTTTCTTGATTCCAGATTTTGTGCATCGTCAAAGGTATAGTCTGCTTCAAAAGATGCTGTGGCAAGGTGAATGATCTGATTTCTGTCGTTGTATACATAGCTGGCTTCATTGCCGTCAGGATACACAATTCCGACTCTTCTTCCAACCTCATCGTAGCGGTAAGAAACTTTCTGGTCGTTGGCATCTACAGAGTACAGAAGGTTTCCGTCATTGTTATAAGCAAGATTCAGCTTGCCGGTCCAGTCATTGATCTCGGAAATTCTGTTCTGATCATCGTACTTATAGCTGGCATGTGTTCCATCCGGGAAGCTTATTTTGGTGAGCATAAGGTGCTCATCATATTCACGGTTTATCTCGTTTCCGTTTTCATCGATTTCCCTAAGAAGCTCTCCGTCGGCGCCATAGCTCCACTCATGTCTGTTGCCCTTGGCATCAATCCTTGCAAGGATGCGTCCAAAGGAATCACGTTCCCAGGCGGTGCATCTTATGGAATCATTATTCTCGCCGAGATTATCACCAATTCCTGCAAAAAATACTTCGGCCTCTTTATCAGTCATGTTGTCCCTAAGTACGGCAACAACATCATCCATCTCATTGTAGAGATAGCGTGTTTCCTGACCTGTAGGATCCTTCATGAATATTACCTGACCTGTTGGTGAGTACTTATACTCAGTGGCATTTCCAAGAGCGTCTGTTTCAATGACACCATGGTCAGAATTAATGTACTTCCAGCTGCGTTCCCTGTTATCGCTGTCGTACTTTCTTATTACTCTTCCGAGGCTGTCATATTCTGTGCTGAGCTTATAGCCTGCCTGGTTGGTTACTGAGGTTACTCTTCCGTTGGCGTCATATTCCTTCTGCTCAAAACTTCCATCGGGAAATACAACTTTTTCCAGTTTCCCGTCAGCATAGTAGCTGTATTTTACCGCATGTCCGAGGTCGTCTGTTCTCTCAACCAGGCGTCTTCTTGAGTCATATACAAAGCGCTCGCTTCCCTTTTCAGGGTCTGTCATAAGGATCCTGCCGCCCACTGCATCGTAAGCGTATTCATAGACCAGGGCTCCATTGATGACTTTTTTTACCAGGTTGTTGCCCTCGTCATAGGTGTATTCGATGGTCTGCCTTGCGCCGGTCTCCTTTACGATGCGGTCAAGTCCGTCGTACTCATAGGTTGTCTTCTGGCCGTTATCTTCCTTGCAAATGCAGTTGCCGTTGGCATCGTACTTAAGGGTGCGGTGCTCTTTTTCAGGGCCGGCGGATTCGATCATCCTGTTCATGTCGTCGTACTTACGAAGGATCTCTTTTCCGTTGGGAAGTGTTATCTTGGTAACGTTTGAGTTGAGATCATATTCGTAGCATGTCTTATTGCCGTTTTTGTCTGTATGCTGTGAAACTCGTCCTGAAGCATCATAGATGGCTTCTTCGGAATAGCCGTCAAAATCGGTGACTTTAACCAAGCGTCCGCCTTCATAGGTAAAGGTTCTGGTCTGCCCCTGTGGATTAACTATGGTGAGGATCCTGTCGGCATTGTCATAGGTATATCTTGTCACGTTGCCGCAGCCATCTGTCTCTTCGCTCTTTCTTCCAACGAGGTCGTATTTAAAACTCCTGGCATGTCCCATTTCATCGACAACACAAGAAAGCCTTCCTGCCTCATCGTAAGAGAAGGTCAGGGTTGCTTCGTCCGGATAAAGCACTTCTGTAAGGAAACCATTGTCGTATCTATATTCTGTGGTGTTGCCAAGGCCATCTATGTGTTTGGTTATATTTCCGCACTCATCATATTCGTTTCTGATAGCCCCTCTGGTAGGAATGTTGGCCTCTGTCCTGTTTCCGTGATCGTCGTAGGAAAAAGTTGCAATGGCTCCGAGAGGATTGGTAAAGCTTATGACATTCCCGGCTTCGTCGAAATCTCTTTTGAACACATTTCCATTGGGGTCAGTGTATTCCGTTTTCTGATTGCTACTGTTGTAAACGTTATGCACAATGCCGCTTGGGTATTTAACAGTTACGACTCTGCCAATCTCGTCGTGAACATAAGTTGTTGATACACCGTAAGGGTCTGTGATCTTTACATGATCTGCGCTGTAATCAAAGCTCATCTCTCCGCCATCAGCCATGACCTGATGAACTACTCTGTTCTTGTCATCGTAGGTGTTGATAAGTCTTACATTTCCATCGGGATCAGTGATCTTGTTTAAGCGGCCCTTTTCATCATATTCATATCTGGTCACAAGTCCGTCTGCCGCTATGGCTGCAGTCAGGAAGATGGAATCATATTCAAAAGAAATTGCTCTTCCGGCATTGTCACGGATTCCCTCAAGCAGTCCGCTCTCTCCATAACTGTAGGAAATGCTGTGTCCGAATTTATCTGTAGCCTCGATGATGCGGTCTTTTTCATCGTAGGTAATAACAACTTCTGAGTTTGGCTTTTCGTTACTGTATCTGATAAGTTTGCCCATTACATCAAAGCAGAGGGTATCCTTATTTCTTTTGCGAAGGTGGAATTCCGCATTCTTGACTTCTATATATTCCCTGGGGTTAACTGCGTTGATAAATCTTCCGTCTTCCTTAAGGAGGTAGCGCTCGTTGGTCTGATCTCCCCAGATAACTATAATTTCGCTGTTTTTGATCAGCAGGCTGACGTTGAAGTTGTGGCTCCATCCAATGCCCATGGGGCCCACATTCAGATAGAGGGAGTTATAGTGCCTTGCAGAATTGAGGGTGGTAGCTCCATAGAATCTGAGCTGTGACACATCATCGACATAATTGCCGTTGGACATATCAACGGGATCACCGTCAAACAT
>JAEEGI010028458.1_pt1 | contig 10629 bp, 8 predicted proteins | sample 8958751 | NCBI WGS metagenome assembly JAEEGI01 (sample SAMN16246545, study PRJNA631951) | gut metagenome | biome: gut microbiome; feature: rumen; material: KS-attached | host: Bos | place: Iran: Karaj | collected 2018-10 | reverse complement strand
GACTATCTGCTTGGGAAGGTATCGGAAAACGCAGATGTTCCTTCTGACGCTTATGTCAATAAGCCGCAGTCCGATGCAAAAGACAACATAGAATCCTCAGGGAAAGAGGCCGAAATATCTGAGATAGATGAGAACAATAAAGAACCCGTGGAAGAAATCTACCGCAGTGAATTTACCGAAATCACCTTTACCGGTGGCGGATCGATCGAAGATGTCAAGTGGACTTACCTCGAATACACGACAGTAGAAGATCTTATAGGTAAAGGAGAAGCGCCCGATTACCTGACGCAGGAATATGTCACAAAACTTCAGACGATGGAAAGCGTTCTCCTCAACAACTACAGATTTGTTGTACATTTCTATCCTCAGCTCGAGCCGAAGAAAGACCTAAATTACAGAAACGGCTGGTTCGACACTCGTGGCGCTAAAGTTGTCGGGATCACCCTCACCGACCTTATGACCCAGACTGACATGGTGCTGGCCGAGGACGAGTGGTACACTTCGGAGCACATCATTTTCATAAGAAGAGAAGCCCTTCTGGGCCTCAAAGAAGGTTTCTATGAGATCAAGACCGACATAGAAATACCCGGCAAAAAGATCCGTGACCTCCTTACGCTCAACATAAACGCTGTCGAGACAGACCCCGCAAAGATGCTCATCTGTCCTTTCGACTGCCTGTGCTTTGATCCGGCACAGGTGGATTACACAAGCTTTGCTGTTCCGCACAACGAGGATAAGCGCATCAAGTCACTCGAAAGAGCCTACGAAAAAACTCCTGTTGAGACGTCGCTCTACCGAATATCAGAGGACGACACCATTATTTCCATCGATTCCACCGAATTTAAAAGCGCCCCCGGACAGGACGCTTTCTGCTACAATGTTATTTATGATGACGGCTCTTCTTGGCCCATCACTGTTTATGCAGGATGATTCAGTAGACCGTTGTGAAACAGGCATCATTTGATCACCTGTTTCTTACCGCGTTTATTTCAGCATTTATCTCTTCAAGAGACATATTTGAAATGCCGCGCTCTTCTGCAATCCTGCTGGCTTCTTTCATTGCCTTAATTCCGCGGTCTTCAGGGATGCTTCTTGTATTCAGCTGTTCTCTGATCCTGATCGTTTTTGTTTTGGAGATATCATTTGTTCTATCCTTTACTATTGAACTTGCCATGTGTTACCTCCTCTTGCGCATTTGATCAACTTCCATTATGTCATCAACTATCATTAACCGCAATCATTTCTTGCAGAACAATCGCGACAAAAATCTTTCGGACGTTTTATACCCACGAGCATAACAAAACACCCCTCAACCGTACTAAAATTCAGTGCATCCCGTTGAGGTGTGTTTTTCTTTTTGTGGAGTTTTTGCCCTCCCCGGCTTACGAAACGGGATAAAACATAAAACTTGGTTTTAGGAGGTATATGTTTATGAAAAGATTTACAAGCATCCTTTGTGCATTGTGCCTTATTGTCGGAGTTTTGTCCGGCGTTGCTCTTGCTCCCGCTACGGAAGCCAAGGCAACCATTTCTCCTCAGGACGAAACTCCTGTCATTCTTACATTTGCAGATTTCAGTGCTCCCAGCAAAGCAACCGAGTGGGATACTCTTTCAGAAGTAAAGGTGATCTCAGGCTCTGCGATCTCTATCGGAAGTTCTAACGAGACCGTCGGAGGAAACAGCCAGTGGAATCACGGAATTGTCATTATCGAACCCCAAAACGGTTGGACATATACAGGCGCGAAGTATATTCGCTTTGGTTCAACCGCAGACACTGCAATCGAAACCGCACCTCTCAGCAGTGTGTTTGATTCGTTACGTTCAAACGCCGGCGAGAATAATCTCCCCGCAAATGTAACGCAGCTAATCCAGAACTACAGCGGAACTACCGCTTCTTTGACCGGCGCATATATCAACCGCGGAATCTACTCTCAATCAGAATACTTTACCTTCAGCTTTACTAAGAACGGCGAGACCCAAAATATAAAGATAGGCGTAAATCATGATGAGTCATATGTAAACAAGATCTATACCTATCCTACAGATATGCCCCTTGATGCCTTCGATGTTTTGAACACTGAATACCCTGCTGTTCTCAGCAACTATGCCCGAACAGATTATGATATTGACATGTGGTTAGGCAGTCATACTCCCATGGTAATCAATAAAAACTGGGACGAAGATAACCCTACGAACAGTGATTTCGGAAAATACACCATACACAGTGGTGCCGGTCAAAGATCCTTTGTCCTCACAAACCGAAAGAACGGTCTTTCCTATATCCTTAATGCAGAATTTGTTCCGGCTTCCATGCCACTTCACATCAACAATTTCTCTTTTGCTTCGGAAGTTGAGGTTGAACTTAACGGGGGCACAAGCGATATGGGCGATTATTACCTGTATCCCAAAACAGGGAATGCTTTTTCTGAGTTCTCGGTCAGCTTTAACCTTCCAAACGACGTGACGCTTGATCGCATTGAATACATCGGCGAAATCATTCCTGAAAACACTGCTGCTATACTTGCGATCGCTCCTGACTATGACGATCCTTTCAATACGGCCAGAGATGTTACGGCGGTATACACAAAGACAAATTCAACGATCACAATCACCGTTAAGTCTGTAGATTCCACTGTTGTACTTAACGGAAGCATAGTGATCATTCTGACAAAAGATAGCATTTCATACCCCTATTCCCTTTCAATTGAATACGTGCGCACTCCCCAAATCAGCGGAATGTCTCGCCAGCGTATTCCTGTCGCTGTCGGAAGCACATTAAGGCTCGATGATCTTATCCACATAAAAAGTGACGCAGACAAGCAGCTCCTCTACAACGGGATCACAAACGGCAAGATCTCTGTTGCCATGCAGGGTGTTGTTCCCGTATTAGAGAACGGCAAGTTTAACGGTCTGCTCAAAGTATACTACCCTTGCGATCGTATAAGGGTTTGGGACAACGAACTCCATGCATCCCTCACTGCCTGTGGAGCTGACATTTTTGTTAACGCATCAACCCTTATAGAAGCGGGCACTCGTCTAGATATCGACTCCATTCTCTCAGGTTATTCGAGCGAGAACAAATGGGACGACAACACAGAGCGGGTAAACGGAGTGGACGTACCTTATAAAACCACAGTCGATAAGGTAAACCATTCATATGGCTACACTCTGTCATCTGATGAGCGTTATTTCACAGCTCCAGACGACGTTTCCGAAACTGTTGAATACGTTATCCATGCCTATAAAGCCGACATCCGAGTTAAGGTCTGCCCCAAGGGCTCTCTCGCAAGCAGTCTTACCGAAGTTGTAAAGAGTGTTGAAGCAGACGAAAGCCTTGTTGTTGATGCTGAAAAAGCAGCCTCCCTTTCAAAGGATGCAATTAACAACTTTAAGAATAACGGCGGCGAGAACAGCAGCCTTATCCTCAAAGCGGGTAATTATGAATGGTCCTTCGGAAAGAACGAGCTTGCAAATGCAGCACAGAGCGATATCGATCTGAGTGTTAAAATCGGCGACGAGCTTACAAACAGCAGGCTTGACAAGGTATCGGGCGTTAAGCTCGGCTTCGCTGCCAACGGAACGCTTCCCGGCAAAACAGGCTTCAGATGCTATCTTTCCTCCGAAAATCTTGCAAAGATCAAGGATAAGGACCATGTAAGTCTCTTCTACGACGACGGTTCTTCGACACTTAAGCGAGAAGGAAGCAACTATTATGTCGGAAAAGATGTCCTCGGAAGAGACTACATCGATATCTATATAACCCATAATTCCGATTTCGTCCTTACCTCGGTAGACGCTGCCAGCATAAGCGTTGCGTCAGAAAGTTCCGGCGGCGGATCGGGATATGTCGACAGCGGCAGCGGCTCAGGTACTTCCTCGGGCACTACAGAGACAACCCCCGACACCGACAAGGAGTCTTCGGACAAAGCGGCAGAGGAAAAGGACGAGGACAAGAACACCGTCGTAACGGAGAACGAGGACGGCTCCGTTACAAAGACTACCGTTACAGAAAACGAGGACGGAACAAAGACCACAGTTGATGCGACCGAGTTCAAGGACGGAAGCAAGGCTGTAACAGAGACAACCGAGAATGCGGACGGAACAGAGTCGACCAAGACGACCGTTACCGACAAAAACGGCAATCTTTATTCCGAAACAGTTACCGAAGAGTCTGTTACAAAGAAGGGAACAAAGGTTGAGGAATCGACAACCACCTTCGCAGACGGCTCGACCGAGTACACAGAGAAGCGTACCACAAAGAGCGGCAAGGTTGAAGAAACAACCGTAACCCTTGACAAGAGCGGCAAGGGAACCGCTTCCGTAGAGACCACAAATGCAGACGGAACGACCGAAACCCGGGAATTCTCGATCTCAAAGTCCGGTGTCGTGAGAGTCAAAGCAGTTGAAACGGACGGAACAAAAGCAACCGTTCCCGAATCCGTCACTGTTGATGGAAAAGAAATTCCTGTTACAATTATCGGTAAGAACGCATTTGCCGGTTCGGATGTTGAAAAGGTGACCGTAGGAGCGAACATCACGACCATAGGCGTCGGAGCCTTTAATGACGCTGCTTCTTTGAAGAGTATCGTCTTTAAGGCGGCAAACGTTACAAAGATCTACAAGGGCGCATTCGACGGTATTGCAGAGGATGCAGTCATCAAGATCACGGCTTCTTCAAAGAAAGAGTACAACAGACTTGTTAAGCTCATCAAAAAGTCGGGTATCGCGGGAACCGTCAAATTTAAGAGAGTTAAATGATTGGAGGACCACGGATTGTTCGACAAAAACACGGGCGAGCTGAAAAATGAGCTCAAGCATGAAACCAGCCTACAGCACTTCTTTAATCGCAACCGGACGGAGATGGACACCCAAAAGGTCCCCGACCTTTTGATGAGTCTCCTTGAAAAATACGAGGAAAAGCAGAAAGACGTCATCAAACGTTCGCTTATCCCCGCTACCTACGCTTATCAGATCTTTGAAGGCAGAAAGAACTGCGGACGCGACAAGCTTCTTCGGATCGCTCTCGCGTTCCCACTTTCCATCGCCGACACGAACAGGCTTTTGAGCGTCGGAGGATTCAACGACCTGTATGTTCGCAACAAGCGTGATGCGATCGTTATGTATTGTCTTGAAAAGAAGATCGGCGTAGTGGATGCCAACATACTCTTAAACGACAGTGGTGAAGAGATACTTTGACGCATATTATCAAAATCCAAGAGGCCCGCACAATCGTGCGAGCCTCTTTTATGCGACTCATTTAACAATGAGCCTTTATTCCTTTTAAGGGAGGTTTATTCTTCTGAGCTGAGCTGTTCAGCCTTACGTACAAGAACCTTCTCATTGTAACACTCGAAGATACCGTCGACACGACCGAAATCCTTCTCGATCGTTCCCTTTGTGATCAGAGAAACGACGGGAACCACAACAAGTCCGGCGATCATTGCAAGCGCACCTGCATCGATGGGTGACATAAAGCCGAGGAACATGTTCGAAACGGTGATTCCTACACCACAGATAAAGCTTGCCCAAACAGCGATCTTTGTAATCTTCTTCCAGTACAGACCGTAAAGGAAAGGTGCGAGGAAGGCTCCGGCGAGAGCACCCCACGAAATACCCATGAGCTGTGCGATAAATGCGGGCGGGTCAAGCGCGATGATGACAGAGATCGCGATGAAGAACAGAACGAAGATCCTGATGAACAGGAGCTGCTTCTTCTGCGACATGTTCTTTACGATCGTTCCACGGATAAGGTCAAGCGTGAGCGTTGAGCTCGATGTAAGAACGAGTGACGAAAGAGTCGACATCGATGCGGAAAGCACGAGCACTACAACGACACCGATCAGAATGTCCGAAAGCGCTGTCTGGAGCATCAGCGGGATGATTCCGTCGTAAGCAACCTTTGCGCCTCCTTCGGTAACGATACCCGAAGCAACCGCTTCGCTTGTGAAAAGCCTTCCGAAACCGCCGAGGAAGTATGAACCGCCGGCGATGATGAATGCAAATGCCGTAGAAACGATGGTGCCTTTCTTAACGGCCTTCTCATCCTTGATGGCGTAGAACTTCTGAACCATCTGAGGAAGTCCCCATGTACCGAGTGATGTAAGGATAACGACTCCGAGCAGGCTCGCGGGATCGGGTCCGAAGAAAGACGAGAAGATTCCGGGTGCGGATGCAAGTCCGTCCGTAGCCTCGGGAGCGATCTGTGCAAGTCCGAAGAGCGCCTGCGTAAATCCGCCCTTGCCGGCCAGTACCGAGCCGATAACCGCGATAATGCCGACAAGCATTATGATTCCCTGAATGAAGTCATTCACGCTGGTAGCCATGTAACCGCCGAGGATTACATAAACGCCGGTGAGCACTGCCATCGCAACTACACAAACCCAGTAAGGGATATCGAATGCAAGCGCGAAAAGCTTTGAAAGTCCGTTGTAAACGGATGCTGTATAAGGAATAAGGAAAATGAAGGCAATAGCCGAAGCTGCGATCTTAAGCGCCTTGCTGTTAAAACGCTTTCCGAAGAAATCGGGCATTGTTGCCGAAGAGAGATGCTTGGTCATGACCCTTGTTCTTCTTCCGAGGATGATCCACGCGAGAAGCGAACCGATCAGAGCATTTCCGATACCGATCCATGTGGATGAGATACCGAACTTCCAGCCGAACTGTCCGGCGTAACCGATGAAAACAACGGCCGAGAAATACGATGTTCCGTATGAAAAAGCCGTCATCCAGGGACCGATCGTGCGGCCTCCCATTACGAAGTCGTTGACTCCGGTGACTTTCTTGCGCGCTCTGATACCAACCAGGATCATAACCGCGAAGAACACGATAAGAATTGCGATCTTGACTGCCATTCTTCCTTACCTCTTTCTTTTGTGTGATGTCATATGCTTTGCCGCGTTAAAGCACAACGCTTTAACGCTATAAAGCATAATAGCACGCACTCCCCTGTCTGTCAACAGCAGAATGCGTGCTAATTGTTAATCACATATGCTTTATAACACTCTTCCAGGTCGCAGTCTCCCTTAGCCGATGCTTTTAATATCCCTTTTTTCAAAAAAAGATGTTCCTTTGCTATTTTCTCTACAAAGTCCAAGCTGTGACTGGCAATAATGACCGTCGATCCGGATGCCTCAAGTCTCCTGACATCGTCTTTTAGCCTTATGATTGCCGAAGTATCTATGCTGTTTGTCGGCTCATCCAAAACAACCAATAAAGGGTCGTTGTATATAGACAAAATCAATCGAACTTTCTTCTTCATGCCCAACGAGCATTCCCGGTACTTTTTTTCCGTTTTGTCGATCAATTCATATCCAACCAGCAGCCCCTCCAATTTATCATTATCAATTTCCCCGTATTTCTCTGTCAGCAGGAACCTAAAAAGATCATATAGTTTCATGTTGGGATAACACGAATCATCATCCAGTGCATAACCTATATCCTTCTTGGCTCTCCTGCTTCTTGTGTCCACATTGTTTAAATACACCTCTCCCTCGTCCGGACTCAACATTCCGGTCATAATGTTACAAAGAGTGGTCTTTCCGGCCCCGTTTGGACCTATAAGCGAATACACTGTCCCATTGTCAAAGCTGTATGACAGTTCGGACATCCCAGCATAGTCTTTTCTGATGTTCCTAAGCTCCAACATTTTCTTCCCATACCTTCCTGCTTTGTTTTACATTTCTCACCAAAACCAATATATTAACGACCGGAACGATCAGCATCAGGTCATATGCAAAGAAACGAATCATTTCTACCGTCGTAGTATACTCTTTTTTTCTAAAAAGCTCGGTTTCATAACAAAACACATGAAAGACAAGAGCAAACAACCACAATAATATCAACAAACACAACATCAACGGATTTTCTTTCTTTATTATCAACGCTCCAACAGACAAAACCAGGTAAGGGCTTGATATCATCGCAACGGCTAACAGGCTCCCTCTGATATGTCTTTTATGATCTGTTCCAAACAGAATGTACCATTCTCGATATTTGGCTCTCTCCTTATAAAGCAATTCGGCGTTATCAGAGGAAAATGCAGCCAGAAAAGTTGCAATAAATACCGTCCCATAGTCTATTATAATAGTAACCCAAAGTAGCGAACCATAAAACAAAAACAATAATACATAGGGTATGATGACGATTGGTTTTCGAAACATCGGTTGTACTTCCGATAGTATCTCTAGTCCCTTTTTTTGTTTTTTTATTGTCTGGCGTGTCTTTTTTCTCGTTTTTAAAGTATGACTGCTTCGAACATATTCTTTAGGTATCCTGTCATCTGCTTTTCCGAGAATCACTACTAGCAAAGCGAATATAACCAACGACACAAAAAGAACTATCTCATTTTCAAATAAAAGCCTATTCAAGAACTGGCCCAAAGCGGTTTTTTCTATGCTCTCTACTATACTTCTTAATGAAACACGGTCTAACTCCGGGCTCTGATATTCCACTAAAACAAAGACAATAAAAGCTATCAAAACTGCCAGACTTACTATGACAGTTCCGGAGAGCAGCGTTCTTCTGGACACAAAGTGTTGCACAAAAAAAGTCCCAATGATAATCAACAAAATCAAAACTGTATCTGCAACAGCAGATATCATTCCACCAATAATTCCCTTTGAAATGCAAATGAGATAAAACGCCGCCGGAAAGAAGATAACCCACGGCATCTTCTCTGCTATTAGCCTCCTCAAGATCTTGTTTGACCTCATCCCTACAAGCTTATATAAATAGTACTCATTTCTCATGAAGCGTTGAAGTCTTACAAGTGCTACTATAGACAAAACAATAAATAACAAAGGCAACAAATATCCGCGAACAACAAAATCAGACATGGCATCATTTACAAATGATGCCATGCCCATCAGATGAGCGCTCGTCAGCGCAATCAATCCTAAAAGACAAAATCTTATAATTCTTTTGTGCATTTATGTTTATGTTGTCACCGATTTTCGCCGACGATCTCCTTCGAATACCACTCGTCTATAGTCTTCTTTATGTCTGACGCGTCATAATCTCCGCAATCCGGAGCAAATTTGTCTTTCCTGAACGGTCCCCAACCGATCACTTCATCGGCCAGAAGTACCCCTTGTCTCACGACAGTGAACATTTTGCCGTTTATTTCGACACGGTAACCTTCACAGAGGGCCGACCCTTCCGGATCATATTCGAGCGCGGGACGGATCCCGAGCGAATAATCCGTGTTCATACCGCTGAGATTAGCCGTGTTGTTAGTGTAAACATACGCTGCTTCACCCCTTCGCTCCCCTGCATCCTTCAGCCACAAGCTGACATCGAAAGAGATCGGGATCAGCTTCCGACATGCTTCGTACTCGGCTGCCGTAAGCAGTCTTGCGCCCAAAAGCTTAAGATCTGTTTCCTGTGGTAAAAATTCTGTAACTCTCATGTGTACCCCTTTCTTTGTGGCGTATTTCTCCCCGGATGGTTTCACAGGGAGCCGCCTTTATTATTTATTTAAGAACCCCGGCTATCTTTTCCGCATCGATACCGGGAAGTATCTTCATTAAGTGCGCAGTGATCCGCGCCCGTGATTCCTCGGGTGTATGCTTATATACATTGTCCGAGAACTTCTTCCCGATAAACTTCTCGGGCGTCGAGTACTCGGCAACACCCCAGCCGTACTCTTTGCCGGTTCTGTCGACCTCGTATTGAAAATCACTGATCACGACATAACACTGCTTCTGAAGCCTGGTTACAATGGTATCGAAGCCCTTTTTTCCGCCCGTTGTATAACCGCCAATCTTTTTTAAAAGCTTTGATCGCACGGGTGCATTCGCGTCGATCAGCTCGAACAGCTCTTTGTCCTTGAGCGCTGCCAGGCCGTCTTCATAACGGGCGTCGAAATCGTAGCCGTCCCGCCTGTAGTTGGCAAAATCGGGGAACCACTTATCACTTATATACATCGCCTTGTTCTTGAAGAACTTACCGTACGCGCAGTGCATCTCTCTGATGATCGGACCCTTCCACTCCCATGCAGGCCAAAATCCGTTGTCGCCGTCGGTGTACCATTTGCCCGGTCCTATGTGCTCCTCAATCGAGAACCCGGGAATGTCGTTCGTAAAGAACGGGACGAAGCCCATCTTATCTATCAGATCCATGAGATCCTGCATGCTATTGATCTTAAAATCATCCGAATATGTCATTTGCCTCATTTACTAATCCATCCCGTACCGGTTGCTTCTATTGTCACGTTACTTTGAATGGTCCACAACGATGAAGCGCAAGCGCTTCCCCCGTCCCCATGGAGTCATCTTCCGTAGATTGCTTTGCAGATCTTATTGCCGTTTGCAGAGAACCGCTCCTCATACTCTGTCATGACATTTCCTTCGGCATACGGACTTCCGTGCAGATCCTCGGTCTTCATGAGGATCTTCCAGCCGCATGCGACCGCCGATTCAAGCGCATATGCAAAAAGATCTGTGTTGTCTGTCTTCTGCTCTATCGTTCCATCCTTTTTGAGGACGTGATCGTATCGAGGGAAAAACCTGTCGCTCGTAAGCCTTCTCTTTGCGTGCCTGTCCTTCGGCCAGGGATCCGAGAAGTTGAGGTAGATCTTGTCGATCTCATGCTCACCGAGCATCTCTTCTATATTGTCTCCTTCATAAAGCA
>JAEEGI010028456.1_pt1 | contig 10630 bp, 9 predicted proteins | sample 8958751 | NCBI WGS metagenome assembly JAEEGI01 (sample SAMN16246545, study PRJNA631951) | gut metagenome | biome: gut microbiome; feature: rumen; material: KS-attached | host: Bos | place: Iran: Karaj | collected 2018-10 | reverse complement strand
CGTTCGAGGCGCTCGGCACCTACCTGCCGGACGAGACGATGCAGGCGTTCCGCGAATACGGCATCGGCATCAAGGGCCCGCTCACGACGCCCGTCGGGGGCGGCATCCGTTCGCTCAACGTCGCCCTGCGCCAGGGCCTCGACCTGTACGTATGCCTGCGCCCGGTGCGCTGGTTCCGCGGGGTCGCTTCGCCCGTGCGGCATCCCGAGCGGGTGGATATGGTGATCTTCCGCGAGAACACCGAAGACATCTACGCCGGCATCGAATGGGAGGCCGGCACGCCCGAAGCGGAAAAATTCGGCCGCTTCCTGCGCGAGGAGATGGGGGTGAGCAAGGTCCGCTTCCCGGAGAGCTCCTCCTACGGGGTCAAGCCCGTCTCGCGCGAAGGCACGCGGCGGCTCGTGCGCGCCGCCTGCCGCTACGCGCTCGACCACGGCCGCCCTTCCGTCACCCTCGTGCACAAGGGCAACATCATGAAATTCACCGAAGGCGGATTCAAGCGCTGGGGCTACGAGCTCGCGCAGGAAGAATTCGGCGCGGAGATCGCCGCCGGCCGTCTCGTGATCAAGGACTGCATCGCCGACGCCTTCCTGCAGAACGCCCTGCTCAAGCCGGAGGACTATTCGGTGATCGCGACGCTCAACCTCAACGGGGACTACATCTCCGATATGCTGGCCGCGCAGGTCGGCGGCATCGGGATCGCCCCGGGCGCCAACATCAACTACGACACCGGCGCCGCCCTGTTCGAAGCCACGCACGGCACCGCCCCGGACATCGCCGGGAAGGACCTCGTCAATCCCTGCTCGAACCTGCTTTCGGGCGTGATGATGCTCGAGCACCTGGGCTGGGACGAAGCCGGGACCCTCATCACCGCCGCGCTGGAGCGCAGCTTCTCGGCGGGTTATGCCACCGCGGACCTCGCCCGCCTGATGCCGGACGGCAAGGCGCTCGGGACCGCCGCCTTCACGGACCATATCCTCGAACTGCTATGACCACCAGGAAGAAGAAAGAGTACCTGATCTACAAGCTCTCTGAAGATATGAAGGGGAGCACCAGGATAGACGCCGAACTGTTCAAGAAGCTCGACGTCAAGCGCGGCCTGCGCAACGAAGACGGCACGGGCGTGCTCGTCGGCCTGACCAACATCGGCAACGTCGTGGGTTATGACCGCAAGGAGGACGGCACCATCGTGCCCATCGAGGGACAGCTCTATTTCCGGGGCTATGAGGTCAAGGACCTCGTGCACGCCATCATCGCCGAGAAGCGTTTCGGCTACGAGGAAATCTGCTTCCTGCTGCTCTCCGGCCGCCTGCCGGACGCGGAGGAGCTCCAGGCCTTCAAGGACCTGATCTTCGAGAACATGCCCCTGGAGCAGAAGACCATCCTGCACATCATCGAGCTGGAGGGAGACGACATTATGAACATCCTGGCCCGGAGCGTGATGGAGTTCTACACCTTCGACGAGAACCCGGACGACGTGTCCCGGGACAACCTGATGCGCCAGAGCATCGAGCTGATCTCGAAATTCCCGACCACGATCGCCTACGCCTACAATATGTACCGGCACCACCACCACGGCCGTGCGCTGCATATCCGCGACGCCCAGCCGGGCCTGTCGCTGGCGCAGAACTTCCTCTATATGCTCAAGGGCTCCGGCTATTCGGATCTGGACGCCCGCACCCTGGACCTGCTGCTGATCCTGCATTCCGAGCACGGCGGCGGTAACAACTCCACCTTTACGGTGCGCGTGACTTCGTCCACGGGCACGGACACGTTCTCGTCCATCGCCGCAGGCATCGGCTCGCTCAAGGGCCCCAAGCACGGCGGCGCCAACCTCAAGGTCTGCGATATGATCGATTTTATGAAAAAGGAGATCGGCGACTGGAACGACGAGGAAGAGATCGCGGCCTGCATCCGCCGGCTGCTCGCCGGGGAGGTCTTCGACCACGCCGGACTCATCTACGGCATCGGACACGCCGTCTACACGAAGTCCGACCCGCGGGCCGTCCTGCTCAAGGAAATGGCCCGGGAGCTGGCCATCGAGAAGGGCCGCCTGTCGGAGTTCGAGTTTATGGAATGCATCGAGAAGGTGGCGATCGAGACGATCTATTCCGTCAAGGGCCACCACAAGGAGCTTTGCGCGAACGTGGACTTCTACTCCGGCTTCGTGTACGACCTGATCGGCATCCCGCGCGAGATCTATACCCCGCTCTTCGCGATGGCGAGGATCGTGGGCTGGTGCGCGCACCGCAACGAAGAGCTCAATTTCGATGGCCGCCGCATCATCCGTCCGGCTTACCGTTGCGTCACCGACGAGAAGCCGTACGTCGAGATGGCGGAGAGATAACGCGGAACATATCGTTTTTTTTACTATCTTTCGTTGCTAAACCACAGTAACGAAACGATGTATTTCCCCGACCCCGACCACTATCGCCACTGGCAGGGCTTCCGCGCCATGATGGAGGACCGGCAGATCGACAACGTAGACGATTTCGAGCCGGAAGAAGAAGTCGAAGCCGTGGCCGCACCGGCGCCGGCGCCGAAACCCGCCCCCGCCCCGAAACCGGCCCCGAAACCGGTTGCCAAGTCCGCAGCTGCGCCCAATCCCGCACCGAAGCCAGCTTCGCAGGCCGTCCCGCTGGCAGCCACCGTCGCCACGGTGGCCGCCGCCCCGAAGCCCAAGCCGAAGCCTGCACCGAAACCGGCTCCTGCGCCCGCTCCGGTCGCGGTTGCGACAGCGGCGGCCGCACCGGCGCCGGAGGTCCGCAAGGCGCGTTTCTGCCCCTATTGCGGCACCCAGTACAAGAGTGAAACAGCCAAATTCTGCAGCGGCTGCGGAAGGCCGCGCGAATAACCCCTGACGCGTATGAACAAAGAGATAATAAGCTATGTCGTACTCGGGGCGCTGGCGCTGTTCTTCCTCTGGATGATCCTGGCGCAGATCACGGGCCACAAGTACAAAAGGAAAGTTTTCGGCACCCGCCGTATTCCGGGCACCAGCAGCCAGATCCCGCTGGGCGGCAACCTGTTCGGCTTCTACTATGTCCTGCGGGAAGGTCTCCGTTTCTCGCTGAACCAGCGCAAGCTGAACCAGCGCCTGATTGGCGCGTTCTTCCTGAAGTGGATGCTCGAAGGCCGGGCGGTCCCGCGGGTGGGCGGAGGCATTCTCCGCTCGGGCAGCCTGGGACTGAACCTGGATATGAGTTTCAAGGACCGGACGGAGATGGCGCTCTACGAGATGGCGCTGGCCGCTTCCGGACGGGATTATATCCTCACCACGGGTGAATTCAACCGCTGGGTTCACAGCAATTTCCGCATCGTCGAGAACTGGACGGACCGTGCCAAGGTCCGCGGACGCAGGTTCCTCATCAGCCGGGGCCTGCTCGGCGAGGACAACCGCGGCGTCCCTGCCGGCTACGACCGTCTGCAGGATGCCATCCGCTTCAGGGCGTTCCTGCAGCACTCCTCCCTGTCTCCCCGCAATATGGAGGCGGACCCGCAGAAATGGGTGGACTACCTGGTGCTGGGCGCTCTGTGCGGCTATGCCGGCAAGGTGGCGGAGCAGCTTCGTCGCGCCTTCCCGCGGGAATTCTCCCAGTTCTCCGCGGCCCAGGCCCAGATCTCAGGCTCGCTGGACCAGACCATTTCCCTCAGCAACACCCTGTCCCGCTCCTTCGTACGGGCCGCGGAGAGAGAAGACGCCCGCACGGAGAGACGATCCCGGTAAGATATGAAGTTCGCCCCCTACCTGAAGCAATATCTCAAGCAGAGCCTGCAAGTGTTCAAGCACCCCTTGCAGCTGCTTCCTTCCATTCTCCTGACGGTCGTCTGGATCGTCCTCGGCATCGTGCAGATCCGGGTCCAGGACAATCTTCCCGTCAAGGTGCTGAATTTTCTCACCTACGCCCAGGGCGGTCTGTACGGGGGCGTCGTCGGCGCCATCGGCGGCGTTCTCGGCAAAGTGCTCGTGGCGGCGGCCGTGAATGCGCTGCTGGTGCCGCTCTTCCGGGGGAAAAAGCCGCTCAGCGGCCTGGGAGGCGGCATCAAGGAGCTCTTCGGGTCCATCAGTTTCCAGGGCCGCGCGGCCGTCGCGCCGCTGCTCAAGGGCCTCGGCGCGGCACTGATGATCTACTGCCTGTTCAATCTGACGGAATCGTTCCAGAACAGCCTCGTCGGCATCGTGGCGGCCGTGTCGTTCGCCAATGCCGCCGGGCGCAAGGGCGGTTTTCTCTGGGGGGCCGCCTTCAGCTATGCGAGCAGCATTTCCGGCGGCAGGACGCCTTCCTACAAGAATGTGCTGCGCGCCCTCTCCGGGATGACGCTGGGCTTCGCCCTCGGGGTCGGTCTGAGCGCCGCGGGCCTTCGCTATGCGGGCTCGACGGGCTTGATCTTGCTCATCATCGGCTGGATCCTGGGGGCCGGCACCCGCAAGGAAGCCGCCGCCACGGCGATGCTCATCCTGCTCTTCCTGATTCCGCAGCCGGGGCTCCGGGCGCAGGATGACGACAATCCTTTCTTAGCCCTGATGCCCAAGACCCTGGGTCCCGACCGGGAAGCGCTGCAACAGGAGGAATTCAAGGGGGCCTGGGTCCTGAAGGACGTGGAGACGGACGTGAAAAGCTCCGGAGGCGGGAAAGCCATGTTCTGGACCGGTTCGATTTCCAACCTGCAGCTCAGCCGGATGACGGAAATCAGTTTCGACTATGTCTGGACGGAAACGTCCACGGGGGAAGGCACGAGCGGTCACGGCTCGCGCTCCATTACCAAGGTGAAAAGCTCGTTCGCGCCCGGTGAACGGCTGGATTTCATTCTCAAGGGCGGCGAGAACGACAACTCGGATGTCATACCGTACGGCCATCATTTCTCTCTGTGGGACAATATAATCGGAGAAGAAAACACGCTTACCTGCCAGGCCGTCATCACGATGTTCTTCCCGAGCCCCGACGACGTTCCGGAAGGCAAATATGAATTTACTTTCACCTTCCACTTGCTAAGTGCCTATATCTCCAACCATTATACCTTCGAGTGGGATAAGAACGGAAGCAGCAGCGCAGGTCTGCCGGGCGTTCCCGACCTGCCGGACTGGATCCTCGGCGACGACGGCGAGCACGCATCTGAGGAATGGACGGTCGCCATCGGGGTGATCGGAGGTCTGGGAGGCGCCCTGGGCGGCGGACTCGGCGGTGGTCTGGGCGGTGCCGGCGGTGGTTTGCCCAGACTCCCGGAGGAAGAGGATTTCGACTGGGAAGCGTACGAACGGGGGGAGGAAAAAGAAGAAGATGAGGAGGAAGCGCCCGAAGACGGACCCGGGAACGATCCCCGGGAACCGGAGGCACCCCGAATGCCCTGGCAGCCGGAGGCGCCGGAGGATTACGAGCAAACGCAGCAGGTGCCTCAGCAGCCGGAAGAAGAGGTGGACGACTATGATTATGAGGCCGAACGGGCCGCCCGGGAGCGGGAGCAGGCGGAGATCAACCGCCGCTACGCAGCCGAGCATCAGAGAGACTGGGAGCGCTTCAGCAACACCTCCGACCAGGAGCGCATCACCCGCGAAGCGGAGGAAGCCATACGGGAGCAGGAACAGCTCGAGATGTACCGGCAGATAGAGGAGGACGAGGAGCACAGGCAGGAGAACGTGCTGCACTACGCCGATAAATATGGTATTCCCACGGAAGATGAAAACGGCAATCCGCGCGATATCTGGGATATCGAGCACGACGCGAAGCGGGCCTCAATGTGGGAGAAGAACAAGGGTATCTACCAGGATTCCAACGACATCCAGCAGATATGCGGCGAGGTCGAACAGGAATGCTCCGAGAAGATCGCCGAATGCGAGCTCGTGGACAAAGTCGCCGACGGCACGGTCAACGTCCTGGCGGAAGTCGTGCCGGGCGGTGATAAAGTCAAGGATGCCCGGGATTTGCTCAAGGCTCCCCTTGTCGGTGCCTCGGAAGCCTATGCCGAAGGCAGAAGCGTGACGAGGGGCCTGGCCGGCGGCTTGTTCGAAGGCACGGCCACCGTGGTCCAGAACCATCTCGACAAGGTCGTGGACGGCCCGGCCAAGGACATTGTGGACGTGTATTTCGAAGGAGGAAAGAAACTGCTGAACGACGAGATCTCCGGGAAATACGAAGAGGACCGCCAGCAGTCCTGGGAGAACGTCCAGGAGGCGATGGTGAAAAAAACGGGGGAAATCGGTCTCGGGAAACTGCTCGGAGCGGCCGGCGGGAGCGAGGAGTCCCAGAATATCGCCAAGGAATTCCTGATGAAAGGCCACGACGAACTCAAGTTCGGCGAAGGCGACGACGCCAAGACCCTCTCCGAGACCGTCACGGACACGATCAACGACGCCAAGAACAACGCTCTTGGCGAGGTGATGTACCAGACGGGACTCTACTGATGACCGATGTCAGCCTTGAGCTGACGGATGGCGGCGGTGGCGTCGCCGTCCGCCTGATCCAGCAATGACACGAAACGGCTGCCGATGATGCCGCCGGACGCGTATTCACAGGCGGCGTCGAAGGTCTGCTTGTTGCTGATGCCGAAGCCGACCATCCGGGGGATGCGCAGCCGCATCTGCTCGATCTTGCGGAAATAAGCCTGTTTCTGCGCATCGAAATCCTTCTGTGCGCCCGTGGTGGCGGCCGACGAGACCATATAGATGAAACCGGAGGTGTGCTCGTCGATGAGCCGCACCCGCTCCTCAGAGGTCTCCGGGGTGATCAGCATGATGAAACGCAGCCCGTAGCGCTCCGCGACGGCTTTGTAGCTTTCCATATAATCCTTGAACGGCAGGTCCGGGATGATCATCCCGTCCACGCCCACTTCCACGCAGCGTTTGCAGAAGGCCTCGAAGCCGTAGCGGAAAACAGGATTGAGGTAGCCCATCAGGATGAGCGGGATGTCCACGTCGCGGCGGATGTCCTCGAGCTGCGTGAAGAGTTTTTCGAGGGTCATCCCGTTGCGCAGGGCCTTGGTGGCGGCGTCCTGGATTACGGGGCCGTCCGCCATCGGGTCGCTGAAGGGAATGCCGATCTCGATCATATCGACGCCTTCCCGGGCGAGGCTGCGGATTACGCCGGCGGTGCCGTCGAGGGTGGGCGCCCCGGCGCAGAAATAGATGGAGAGCAACCGCTTCGGGCTGCCGCTGAAAAGTTTGTCTATACGGTTCATTTTCTTATCGTTGCAAGTTTTCCAAAAAGATTTCCATCAGCTCCGGGTCCTTGATGCCGGGAGCGGTCTCGAAGCGGCTGTTGAGGTCGATGCCCGCGAGGTACGGGTAGATGAAATCGTGGAGGATCTCGACGGTGTCGAGCCCGATGCCGCCGCTGAGCAGGAAGCGGGTCTTTTCCTCGTAGTCGTCCATAATGGACCAGTCGAAGCGTTTGCCGCTGCCACCGTGGCCGGAGGTCTTGGTGTCGAAGAGGAAGAGGTCGCAGCTGCCTTCGTAGCCCGCGACGGTATTGCGTACGCTCTCGTCGGCGATGCCGAAAGCCTTGATCACGCGCAGCCCGTCCCGCTCGCGCAGTCCGGCGCAGAACGCCGGACTCTCCGAGCCGTGGAGCTGGATGTAGTCGAAATCGTATTCTTCGTGGCGGCGCAGGATCTCGTCACGTCCCGCGTCCACGAACACGCCTACCCTTTTCGCCCGGAGGGGAAGGTAGGAGGGCTTTTCGCGCACGAAGCGCGGAGAACCGGGGTAGAAGATGAAGCCGATCAGGTCCACGCCCAGGGCTTCGATGGCGCGGATGTTCTCGCCTTCGGTCATACCGCACACCTTGATGAGCTGGTTGTTGATCATAGGGCTTCGATGAATGTGGCCAGGGCGGCGCCCGGGTCGGGTTGTCTCATAAAATGTTCGCCCATCAGGAAGCCGCGGAAACCGGCTTCCCGCAGGGCCCGGACGGTCGCCGGGTCGCTGATGCCGCTTTCGGAGACAAACAGTTTGTCTTTCAGCAGCGGGGCCAGCTCGAAGGACGTCTTCACGTCCGTGACGAAAGAGCCGAGGTGGCGGTTGTTCACGCCCACCACGTCCACTTCCGGGGTGATGTGGCCGAGTTCCTCCGGGCTGTGGATCTCCAGCAGCACCTCCAGGCCGAGGCGGTGGGCTTCGGCGAGCAGGGAGGCGCAAGTGGCGCGGTTCAGGCACGCGGCGATGAGCAGGACGGCGTCGGCGCCCGCTTCGGCGGCCTGGTACAGCTGGTACGGATCGATGATGAAGTCCTTGCGCAGGATGGGAATGTCCACGAGCGGGCGCACCCGGCGGATGTATTCCAGGCTGCCGCCGAAATAGGATACATCCGTGAGGATGCTGAGCGCCGCCGCGCCCGCCGCCGCATAAGCGGGCACGACTTCTTCCGGACGGGCGTCGGCGTGGATCCAGCCCTTCGACGGCGACTTGCGCTTGAACTCCGCGATGATCCCCGTCGGAGAATCGGCCAGTGCCTGCCGCAGCGAGCGCCTTCTTTCGAAAGTCAGCTCCTGCCGTTTGGTGGCGATGATGGTTTCGAGAATGTCCATGGCTCAGCTGTTGATTTCGCAGAAACGCTTGAAGGCGGCGAGGGCGCGGCCGCTGTCGAGCGACTCGCGGCAGCGCGCGATGGATTCCTCCACGGAGAGGTTGCGGTCGATGACCGAGATGCCGCAGGCGGCATTGGCGAGGATGACCGACTTCTGCGCCTCGGTGGCGCTGCCGTCGAGCACCGCGTCGAAGATGCGCCGCGCTTCGTCGGCGGACGCGCCGCCATAGATGTCCTTCGGCTCAATGTAATTAAGTCCCAGATCCTTGGGCGTGAAGACCTTCTCGAAATGCGGGGTGACGAGCTTGAAGCCGGAGGTCAGGGAGATCTCGTCGTAGCCGTCATAGCTCGTGACCACGCCGTAGTTGTCGCCTATCTTCTGGTGGGCGCGCACGTAGAGCCGCTGCTGGGCCTGCGTGGCCGTTCCGTGCAGGGAATTCTTCGGCCGGCAGGGATTTACCAGCGGGCCCAGCAGATTGAAGCAGGTGGGCACGCCGAGCGCCCGGCGGACCGGCCCCACGAACTTCATCCCATAGGCGAAGAGCGGGGCGTGGAAGTAGCAGATGCCCGCCTCGTCGAGAGAGCGGCGGAGCACGTCCGGGTCGGCGCTGAACTTGACGCTGTGGGCCTCCAGGACGGTGCTGGCGCCGCTGACGGAGGTGCTGGCGCCGTTGCCGTGCTTGGTGACCTTATAGCCCGCTCCGGCGATCACGAAGGCCGAGCAGGTGGAGATGTTGAAGGTGTTCTTGCCATCGCCGCCCGTGCCAACGATGTCGAGCGTGTTGTAGCCGTCGAGATCAACGCGCCTGCCGGTTTCCAGCAGGCCGTCGCGCAGACCGAGGAGTTCGTCCACGGTCACGCCGCGGGTCTGCAGCGCCATCAGCAGCGCCGCGATCTGGCAGTCGTTGTACTCCTGGCGGGTGATGCCGAGCAGGATGTCGTGGGTCTGTTCACGGGTGAGGGTGTCGCCCTCGATGAGTTGGTTCAGATACTGTTTCATATGCTTTGTTTTTTAATGATTCAACCAGTTGCGCAGGATTTGCGGACCGTCGGGCGTGAGTACGCTCTCCGGGTGGAACTGCAGGCCGCGCAGGTCCAGGCTGCGGTGCCGCAGGGCCATCACCTGCCCTTCCGGGCTCACGGCGAGGGCTTCCAGGCAGGCCGGGAGCGTCGCGGCGTCCACCACCCAGGAGTGGTAGCGTCCGACGGGGAATTCCGCCGGCAGGCCGGCGAAAAGGTAATCTTCCGCCGTGAGGCGGCAGGGCGTCTGCACGCCGTGGAAGACTTCATCCAGATTGACCAGGGTGCCGCCGAAGGCTTCCCCGATGGCCTGTTCGCCCAGGCAGATGCCCAGGATGGGCTTGGCGCCGGCGTAGCGGCGGATGACTTCGGGCATCAGGCCCGCTTCTGACGGGATGCCGGGCCCCGGGGAAAGCATAATCTTGTCGAAAGGCTCCAGCTCTTCCGGGTCGAAGCGGTCGTTGCGCAGGACGCATACTTCCGCGCCCATTTCCTTGACGAGGTGCACCAGATTGAAGGTGAACGAGTCGTAGTTGTCTATCATCGCGATCTTCATGGCACTCAGAGTTGGGCGGCGAGCCCGATGGCTTTGCGGAGCGCGCCGAGTTTGTGGTTGACTTCCTGAAGTTCGTATTCGGGATCGCTCTTCGCGACGATGCCGCCGCCGGCCTGGAACCAGAGTTCCCCGGCGCGGCTCACGAAGGAGCGGATGGTGATGGCCTGGTTGAGCGAGCCGTTGAAGGAGATGCTGCCCACGCAGCCGCCGTACGCGCCGCGGTTGTGCGGCTCCAGCTCGGAGATGATCTGCATCGCACGGACCTTCGGGGCGCCGGACAGCGTCCCGGCGGGGAAGGTGTCGATGAAGGCGCGCACGGGGTCGGCGCCTTCGTCCAGCGCGCCGCTCACCCGGCTGACGAGATGGATGACGTGGGAGTAGTACTGCAGCTCTTTGTAGAAGTCCACGCGGACGCCGTGACAGTTGCGCGAGAGGTCGTTGCGCGCCAGGTCCACCAGCATCACGTGCTCGGCGTTCTCCTTGGGGTCGTTCTGGAGGAATTCCGCCCCGCGGGCGTCCGCCGCGTCGTCGCCGG
>JAEEGI010028455.1_pt1 | contig 10630 bp, 11 predicted proteins | sample 8958751 | NCBI WGS metagenome assembly JAEEGI01 (sample SAMN16246545, study PRJNA631951) | gut metagenome | biome: gut microbiome; feature: rumen; material: KS-attached | host: Bos | place: Iran: Karaj | collected 2018-10 | reverse complement strand
TCTTCTGTATGCTTCTTTTGGAAAGCTTTTCCTTCTTAGCGATCTTAGCGATAGTCCGCGTGGAAATCCCCAGTTCCGTGGAAAGCTCTGTTTTCCCTACGCCTTTTTCTTTCAGTGCTTTTTCGAGACCGTCATATGAAATCATATCCGCCACACCTCCATGCTATGAATCTTTACTTATTTTAGCATTTTATGCATTGAAAGTAAAGATTATTGCAAGTGTTGACTAGCGATAGTAAAGGAAAATCATCCCATTTTTTCTCAGCCGCGTTCTTTAAGTCCGATTCCTTTAAATCCTCAAAGTGAAATATCAGAGAGAGTTTTTGAAGAACATCCAGAACGTTATTCCCGTCAATCAGTAATCGCATACTTCTCCCTCAGCCTTTCATCTCTGGCATTATCTGCAGTATCATTTTCTTTCAACATGCCTGTAAGCGAATCGGTAAGACAAGAAATTGAGTCCGTAATAGAGCAAAAAAATTCCTTGCTCCAAATATCCAATGATGCCGGGTTATGTATAAACGGAAGCACGTCCCTTCCGGCCTGATCAAAATCTATAGCGTTAAAACGCTTGTATAAAATATCCTTTATCTCATCAAGTGTCGTGTCTAATCCAACTCCTTCATAACCCGAATCTATCAGTCTCGCATTAAGGTGTTTGAGATTAACCGGGGTGCGATGCGAAAGGTAGAATACATAATCATATAAATCTCTTCCTTTGATCCTGTTTTTCCATGCTCGGCAGATAACAGCATGTATTTTCCCGGCAAATAAAGACGGCATGTCATAAAGATTTATTTCATAAGGGATCGGAAGCAATCGGTATTTTCTCTCAAATATGCTCTTTTGTATTTCCTTTCACAAATGCCGAAAGAACATCTGATTCATTTGCTTTCTTCTTTGCTTCAACCTTAAATCTGAAACCATAGGACCTCAGTTCTTTTTCTACCGCTGTTATATAATCATCCAATTTAAAACCCGGATTTGTTTCTACTAAAGAAAAATCCAGATCTTCGGAAAAACGATCAAGACCATGGAAAATTCTGAGAGCGGTTCCTCCATAAAAAGCTGCATCGTGGAAAAAGCCTGCTCGAGACAACCCACAAAGAACAATTTCCTGTACAACCTCTTTTATGCTGTTTTTCTTGTCGTTCTGCGTCAATGAGGTGTGCTGTGACAGCATCTGTTCTATAATACTATTCATGTCGCTTTATCTCCTTAACTAAAGATCTGAGAACCTTATGATTAAAAGTATGATACAAGCCGGCAAGTTCCTCTAATTCGTCCATATTCAGATTTTTAAACGCTGTTTCATCTATTCTAAGGTCATCAAACAAAAGCTGTCGCAGCTCCTTCTTATTTGCACAGGGCGAACAGGTATATAATATATCGCAAACAGCCTTTTCCGCAGAGGCAATTACGAAACCGTATCCGTTCTCTTCGTAAAGGTTGGTACCGTACGGGAACACCGCCGTCGGTACATCCCGATAAGTATAAACGCCAAAGGGAGTATCATACTGCTTTTTCTTTTTTTTACCGCAGGTTGCCGACGTATAAACATATACAGCTTCCGGAATCAATCCGTGCCATGAAAGCGAATATTCAAATGAAAGATATGACGGACCATAGATAAGTTCCGCTAAATAGTGTCCGGGCGTAAATTGATCGGTTTCATATAATCCCTTGATGATAGGAATAAGATTTCCGTTCTTCACCAATCTGGCAATCTTTGCCGCCGGATTTGCGTATGTATGGTATTTTTGAAGCAACATCGCAGTTGTATTTATCATATTATCACCACCAACTGCAATAATAATGCATTTCAAGGTGAAAATCAAGCATATAATACAACTTTATGCTATATGCTTTGTCCTGTGTGGTCCATCGGCTAATTGAAATCCAAGTGAAGTTTTAGGCAAGGAAACGGTTGCGGCTTCGTCCCCTAGGGACCATCACCTCGGTAATCTGTCACTGAACACCAGTAATTGGCTTGTTACCCTCTCCTCTTCGGTGAGGGGTTTGAAGACTCCGCTGTCGTACAGTTCGTCCACTGCCATCAATGCTTCCGAGGGAGTGATGAAGCCGTTAAAGAACCTGTAAATCTGATAATCCTGCATGTGCTTCGGGTAGCTCTTGGCGCTCTCTACCGCCTGCTCCATCGCAAAGCCGGCGATCTCGTCCTTGATCTCTTTGTCAAGCTCAGGGATCCTGTCGAAGAACTTCTGCATCTCTTCTTTTACGACCATTACCATCACTTTTCCGTCTTTTGAAATGAATCCCCTGTCATGGAGCCTCCGGAATTTTTCCTCGTTTTCGGGCCCGGTCGTAAGGCTTCCGCAGATCCACTCGTAAAGTGCCTCGTAATCCTCGGCCTTGTTGTTCTGCCACATCCCCTGCCTGCTGCAGAGTCTCGTGTCGCAGGACCATGAGTTGAGGCTCTTGTATTTTTTCGAATCCCTGTACATGTCACCGCATGCATTATAATCGTCATGCGCAGGCTTTGCCAAAGGCGTATAATCGGGATCCTCGATCTCCCCTTTGAGCTGAACGCTCACCGCGTAGTCCGCCCCGCCCGGTGTTTTGATGTAATACTTCGAAACATCGGTTTTGATCGGCAGAGTGCACTTGTTCGAAATCGCATAAAAGATCACCGCTGCCTCAAAGAGCTCTCTGTTGCCATCGGGGATATATACGTTATCATAATCCTCGATTGCCTTACGCACCTTGGGAACGTACCTCTTCACAAGCTCCCCGACCACCCTCATCTTCTCGCGTAGGATGTTGTCATGTCTCTCGAGTGAGATCTTTCTCGGGTAGAAGAGCACGTAGGTCATGTAACGGTTTCCGGTCGTCCTGACAAGGAAGCCGTTTTCTTCAAGCCAATCGATCTTTTCGTTTATGAAGACAGGCGTCATCCCGAGCTCCTCGGCGATCTCCTCCTTTGTCTTGGGTACCTCATAGACGCTGTACACAATGTTGATGTTCAGCGAATCCCCCAGATACTTTTCGGGACCGCCGTCGTTTTCAGGTCTTCCGTTATGCGAAATGCTTATAGCCTCAACGGGTGCTATCCCTAAGTTTCCAATCTTCCTTTCCATCTTAAAACCCTCCTTCAGGTCGTTTCTGGCCTTATTCAAGTGCCATTTTACCGTTCCTTCCGGGAGTCCTGTTTCAGCGGAAATCTTTGATATGGACTTGCCCTCATAATAGAAGGCCAAGAGAATCTTTCGGCGGCTCGTTGAAAGAAACGCGATCTCCTTGCGAAGCTTTGCGAGTTCTTCCTCTCTTTCGCTCAGATCAAAATCAGCGTAATAGGGGATCTCCATACCGTCTATGGACACGGCCTGCTTCTTCTTCGAATTCACATGCTTCGAAAAGACGTTGGAGCAGATTCGCCATACATAGCCGTCGGGATTGGCTATTTCGGCCGAACCGAGGAAGGAAAGATAGACCTCCTTCACCATCTCGGCGCTCAGTTCTTCCGCCTCTTCACTCGAATATGACTTCCTGACCGCAAATCCGTAGATCTTTTGAAAGTATTCCTCTATTAACTTGTCCGCTTTTTGTTTGTCCATTGATTCCTCGTTTCTCGGAAGGTCCTCGCGACCGACACTTCCTTCTCCCGGTTACGCTTATACAGTGGAGGGTAAAACCGAAAAGTTGGCAGAATTACCTAGCTTATGAATATCTGTCTCCAAAGCCTTTAAGCAGTCCAAAATCTCGTCAAAACTTGGATACTTCCCGTAAATCATATTCTTCATTTCTATATAATCGGTTTTTAATGCGCTCAGAATATGTTCCGCCGGTTTCAATGAAATCTCTGATAAGGTTGCACTCTCATAATGTGCACTCTTCGCATAATAGAATTTCTGTTTAAAAACAACATCCTTTTCCAACAATTCTTTCTTGGCAAAAGCTGCTTCTTTTATCGGACTGTTTGCCATACAATATACATCATATAGATGTCTGGCATATCTTCTTGGGAATTCTTTCGTTTCCGGGTAATTAGCCATTTTATGTATTATCGTAAGTTTTTCCCAGAAAGTTCTTTCTGCATCTATTGTTAATATACCGGTTGATTTCTGTTCAAATATATCCGGATACTTTTCCGCTGCAAAAGGAGTTATTTCCGTAATATGAGATGGCAGCCACTCCGCCAAAGGCCCTATTTCCAATCGAACAAATGGTACAATATAATCTGTATCATAATTCTGCGGATATACGAAATTGATTACCATCGGATCATTTTTATCTACAGAAACCCATTCACCCAGACCCAGTATTTTCTGCAGTTCCCCATTTAATTTCGGAACAAACTCGTTTTTATAAAAATAAGCCGCATTCCCGTTAAGTGTTTTGTTATATGAATCCTGTTTTGTCCTTGAGCGTTTCCGCCACGGATTTGAATTGTCATCGATAATTTTTCTCCAATCTAAAACTAAGTCAATATCCTCTGAAAATCGCTCAATCACATGATATGACTTTGATAAACTGGTTCCTCCTTTAAAAACGAACGCCCCTTTGTATGCGCACTCATGGAACAGGTGATCCAACATAAAACAAACCCAAAAATCTTTTTCCACAATTGACGGGTTCATATTCATTTTTGCTGCTGTCTGTCCAAACAAAACCTGCCGGTCTTCTTTACTGAATAACGCTACTTTTTTCATCACAAACCTCTCTGATGGTATTGTAAATCCACGACGTAGTACTTATTGATTCTTTGAAAATCATTTCCTTGTCTTTATCATTTAATACATATGTCAGCCTTTCAATATCTTCTCTTGTCACTTTACCTTTTCCAATATGTTTAAGCGCCTGAATTACAATAATCGTTAACAAACTTCTCCCTGAGATTTCTTTATTTGCGCAATGTCTAAACTCTATAACAAACGGTTCTATTTCATATTTTCTATATGGCCCGTCGCTAATATAACACCAAGCATTTGAAACTTGTGTTGACATATGTAAATAATTAAGTGCAGTTTCCCCCGAAGGGGCAATTGTCCAATTATATTTCCGTGCCAATGCTTTGGCGACTTTCTCAATATCAGGAGCACTTTTTTCGTTTAGTATCTTACTATGTACAGGTTTGTCATATAACCCCTGTATAATTCTTCTGATCTCTCCTGTCTCATTTAAACGCGACAATGCCTTATTAACCGGATCCGTATCCGCTATTTCTCTGAAATCAATCGCTGAAAATACATATCCCGGTTCAAACTGTTTTATTTTTTTTTCAATTTCTACTTGATACTTTTCTCTCATACTCAATCCTTTCGTCAGAATTATTATATATTTTTTCTGACGATTTTTCAATATCATAAATATACTTTTGTGAAACTCAATCTATCCGGATCAAATAGACGCTTAGAAAAACAGTAAGTCTTCATTAACATAACTCTTAACCACATCAACGAAATTATTAATAACCAAATTGAGCCGGGCAGTGGTTTTTCCACCATCCGACTCGTAATTCTCTTAGTATATCAAATCAGTTTCCTTACTCCAGATACATCCCCTTAAGCTTCTCTCTTTCTTCCTCCGTGACTCTGAGTGCTTTTGAGAGGAAGCCGTCAAAGCTGCCGTAAAGCTCCTCAGCCTTGCGGTAGAGGGAATCTATGTACTCCTTATGCGCTCCGAAGAGCCAGTCGAAAGCTCTTCGCTGCCTGTCATCGACTTTACCTCCGGTCTTAAAACCAACAGCCTCGACCATCTTCATCTGCTCGTCCCTGATGTACTCGTTCGTGAGCAGATAATCGCTTATGATGTCTTCCTTCGTGATCCCTAGTATATGCTCAATAATGACAGCCCCTACCCCCGTGCGGTCCTTGCCGACCGTGCAGTGCCAGAGGATCGCACCTTTGCGCGGCTCGAGCAGGAGGTCGATGAAGCGGCGGTACTGACCGACCGAGAACTCATTTGTCACAAAGCTGTCGTAGATACGCGCCATGTACCTTCCGGCGCCGTCGGGATCGTCCCCCAGTTTAAAGAACGCCTCATCGTCCGACTTCTTGTCACGAGACACGCCCGCAGCAAGGTTCGGAAGGATGGAGATATGGACGTTTTTCACCCCTGCGACCTCCGGATCGGGCATTCCGCCGCACTCGGTGTCGGTGCGAAGATCCACAATGCAGTCGACATTTTCGGATAGGAACTTGATGTCGCTCTCCGTCGCGCTGTGCAGATTCCCGCTACGAATAAGTTTGTTCTTTACGATGCAGCGCCCCTGCGCAGTCCTCATCCCACCAAGATCTCGGGTATTGTTAAAGCTTAAAAGATCAAGCTTCTTGCTAACGTTTATGTTACCGGGTTCTGTAGTCAAGCCTCTGTTCTCCTTTTGTTTCTGTCTTCCTGCCATTATCTCATTTTTAGATCAAATAATAAAGACTCGTGTTAAAGCAAAGAGGAGAACTTTCGCTCTCCTCCTCAGAATCTCAGTCCGATACCCCACAGCGGCGCCGGTTTTATCATGCATTTATTCTCATCCGATAACATCCGTCATCGAGTACATCCCGGCCGTCTTGCTCTTAAGGAACTTAGCGGCCTGAACGGCGCCCTTTGCGAACACTGCTCTCGAATATGCCGTGTGCTTGATCTCGATGACTTCATCGAGTCCGGCGAAGATCACATCGTGCTCTCCGACGATGCTGCCGCCTCTGATGCTTGAGATACCGATCTCGTCTGTGGGACGGATCTCACGGCGCTCAGAACGGCCGTAGTTATATTTGTAATCCTTGCCTGCGCCTTCGCACGCCGCCTTTGCCAGCATAAGCGCTGTACCCGAAGGAGCATCGAGCTTGTTGCGATGATGTGCCTCGGTGATCTCGATGTCGTAGCCGCTGCCGGCAAGAATCCTTGCTGCATCTCTGACGAGCTTCATGAGCGTGTTTATACCGAGTGACATGTTGCCGGAGCGAAGAACCGCAACCTTGGTCGAGAGCCCCTCGATCTTCTTGATCTGCTCGTCGCTGTAGCCGGTGCCGCAAAGAACCGCGGGCATCCCTGTCTCAGTAGTGAGCTTGATGATGTCGTCGAGAGCCTTCGGGGACGAGAAGTCGATCAGGACGTCAGCCTTAACATCGATCTTGTCCTCCCACGTATATGTGGGAAAAGCAGCCTCGCCTCTCACTACGTCGATTCCTCCGACGATGCGCGCGTCGCTGTCTTCCTCAAGAACGGAGGCAACCATTTTGCCCATCCTTCCGCTCCATCCGCAGAATAATATATCTGTCATGTTTTTGCCTTTCTTAGTGTTCAATCCGTTTAACGTTGAGGTATATTTTGAAACTACCACACTGGCCGTTAAAGATTGTTGCCTGTCTTCACAATATAATCCGACATTATTGCCTGATGACAAACGAGCATTTATTCCAGCTTCAGATTGTATGATGCAACCCGGATCATATACGCGCTCTACTTCAGTAGAACTTACAAAACACTCTATTTTTCGCTCGTGTTATTTAAGAATCCCAAGTTTTTTAAGCTCATTTCTCATGTTCTCGGCATGAGCTGCTTCCATGGGTGTAAGAGGGCTTCTTGTGGGGCCTACATTGTAGCCGAGCATGCCCATAGCCGTCTTAACGGGGATAGGATTAACCTCGCAGAAGAGATCGGCGATGAGCGGGATGTAACGAAGCTGAAGGTCGATACTCTCCTGTACCTTGCCGTTCAGGAACTTGTCAACGATGTCATGCGTATCTTTGGGTGCAAGGTGCGAAAGAACGGAAATAACGCCTTTTCCGCCGAGTGCAAGGATAGGTGTGATCATGTTGTCGTCACCCGAGTAGATGTCGAGCTTGTCGCCGCAAAGAGCAGCCATGGTGGCTGTCTGACCGACATTACCCGTAGCGTCCTTGATAGCCACGATGTTATCGTATGTATCAACAAGCTTCTTTACGGTCTCGGGAAGGATGTTCACGCCCGTTCTGCTCGGGATATTGTAAAGGATGACCGGAATGCTTATGCTGGCTGCCGTGTCGCCGAAGTGCTTGATAAGACCGGCCTGTGTTGCCTTGTTGTAGTAAGGTGATACGAGAAGCACTGCGTCTGCGCCTGCCTTCTGCGCCTCCTGAGAAAGGTAGATGGCTGTTGCTGTGCAGTTCGAGCCTGTTCCTGCGATAACGGGCACACGGTGGTTTACATGCTCGCAGCACACTCTGATGGTCTCGATGTGCTCCTCATGAGTCATGGTCGATGCCTCGCCTGTAGTTCCGCAGACAACGATAGCGTCTGTTCCGCCTGCGATCTGGTCGTCGATGATCCTCTTGAACTCATCGTAATTGATTGACCCATCGGCATTCATGGGTGTGATGATCGCAACTGCAGATCCTGTGAAGATTGGTTTCCTGCTCATAATAAAATCTCCTTTTGAATAAATAGTGTCATCTCGCAAATCAAAGATTTGCTCGATCTCGTGTTTTTACACACGAAAAAACTCCCGGTAGGGAGTCATCAAAAAGGAACATATGCTAACATAATTAGACCCGGTGTTACGGATTTAAAGTAGCGCTCCATCATCGAAGAACGAATCCCCGACTCACCCGAAACCGTCCTCAAGAGTCCGGCTCCCGGTTTGATGACAGTCATGCGGCTCTTAACCTCACAACCAACTGTGCATCCGGCAGGCGGAAACACAATTTCGGCATCTCATCCTTTCAGCTGTCATCACCTGTCCTGCAACATCAGGCAGCTTACTTTTAATCGATGCGCCTCTACCAATTTTCATACATACTAGCATTGCGTTACTTTGATGTCAACACCTTTTGTGATAAGTATAGCAAAAAATTTTTGAAAAAGCAAAAAACAAGTTTTATGAGAGTACCGTACTAGCAAACTCTTTCAACCAAAAAGATCATCCATCGTGATAACATTATCGAAGCTCCATCTGTATTCATTGTTTTTAATACCGAATGTGGTGATCAATGTGCTGTGAACCGCACTCTTTTTTGGAATCATTTCACTGAGCAGGCTCTTCCTGTGACGTAATACGGCATCGTATTCTTTATCCACGGTGAATTTCTCACCGTAATACTTCATCTCGCACATATTCACTATATTGTCTCTGCGCGAAATGATCATATCTATCTGTGTGCCTTTATAATCATCTCCCATTTTGGTCCAAGCCGATTGAGTAGTACTTATACCGCTTATTCCGAGCGTTTTCTTGATCTCCCCAATATGATTTAGACATACATTTTCAAACGCGTACCCTCTCCACGTAACTATGGATTGCGATGTGACATTCGCCAGCCAAAACGCTTCCGGCATAGCATCTTTTTTCTCTATAAAGTCAAGATAAAAAATACAGAATGGATCGATCAGTTTATAATACAATTCTCTTTTACCAAAGCCAAAAGGTGTGTACTTTATGATAAAGTCACTTACGATCAAGGCATTCAGCGCTTCAGACAGGCCGCCTCCTTCTTTATATCCGGTCATGCCGGATATTTCTTTTCTGGTATATCCCATACTCCTTGTCTTTAGTGCCTTTATGATCTCTTTCATCATATCGGGATTTGTAAAAACAGATGCGAATAAACGATCATATTCCAGACACAGCTTGGCTCCTTTTGCAAAAAACAGATCGTCTACATTTTGAGAAAGACTTCGCCCTCTTTTAAAATAATTCAGATAATACGGTATACCTCCAAAAATCATATAGCTTTGGACTATGTCATATCGAGACAGACTTACCCCATTCTCTTCAAATAACTGCTCACACTCTTTCAAATTGAACGGTTCCAGCTTTATCTCCCAGGTAACCCGTCCGTAGAGACCGCCATGATTATTGATAAGCTTGTCTCTCATCCATGAATTGGCACTTCCTGACACGACAAGCATTACGTTTCTGTGGCAAGCCCAGTTATTCCAAAAAGACTCCAATCCCGTAATAAAGCCGGATTTGGGAGTATCCATCCAAGGCAGCTCATCCAAAAAGATCAATTGTCTTGAACCGTCATCTGTTTTTTTCAAGAACATCTCCAGCATGAAAAAAGCTTCAAGCCAGTCTCCCGGGCAGTGTTCTTTTTTCATTCCATGAGAGATCAGTGAATAATAGAATGCCTGCAACTGCTTCTTTAGGGGTTTTTCCTTTTCTTTACCGAATTCAACGGGGGATATTCCTGCATGTCTGAATGTGATTCGCCCTTTGAAGGTTTCGTCCACCAAATAGGTTTTGCCGACACGGCGTCTCCCATACACAGCTACAAACTGGGCTTCTTTTCGTTCATATCTCTCTATCAGTTCCGCAACTTCTTTTTCTCTTCCTACCATCTATTATCCTTTCAATCATTTAAATCTGTATGCTCAAAACGATCGTCTTTAAATTATTATAACCACACGATAATCTGCCGTCAAACGTTTTTTTTGCGCTTCACGGCAGATTATCGCATTGTTTTATGCTTATATTCCGCCGTAAAGCGAATTTTTCATTTTGACTTCGATATAAAAAAGATGGCCCTCCGGGGGACGGGGGTTGTGGGTCATGCGCAGTTCAATGACCCACAACCCCCGTCCCCCAGGGACCATCCTCCTGTGGAAATATTTATTTATGCCTGCTCGTGAGATATACCTGTATATCTGTCGATATTCCATCCCAGATACAACGGAATACTGTACGTTTTTGTGT
>JAEEGI010028454.1_pt1 | contig 10631 bp, 9 predicted proteins | sample 8958751 | NCBI WGS metagenome assembly JAEEGI01 (sample SAMN16246545, study PRJNA631951) | gut metagenome | biome: gut microbiome; feature: rumen; material: KS-attached | host: Bos | place: Iran: Karaj | collected 2018-10 | reverse complement strand
GAGTCCTGTCCTGCGTAGGCAACGACGTCCCCACCTTCTGGAACAATCTTATAAACGGAGTATGCGGAATAGACGAGATAGTCGAGTTCCCGACTGACCTGCTGCCGGTGAAGATAGGCGGAAAGGTCAGGAATTTCAACCCTGAGGATTACGGCATGGACAAGCCGTTCATCCGCAAGCAGGACACCTTCACCATCTTCGCGATGGCATCCGCCTGGCAGGCGATGAAGGATTCCGGACTCGTCTCCGGCGAAAACATAGATCCCGGCAGGCTCGCCACCTACGTGGGCTCCGGAATCGGCGGCTTCGAGACCATCCAGAGGGAAGTATCCAAGATGATCGACGACCCTTCGGGCAAATGGGTGTCGCCGAATTTCGTGCCAACGATGATCAGCAACATGGCCGGCGGCCAGATCGCGATGAAATTCAACGCCCAGGGCTCCTGCATAGACATAGTGACCGCCTGCGCCACCTCCACCCACTCGCTGGGAGAGGCCTACCGCGCCATCAAGCACGGCTATGCGGACGCAGTCATCGCCGGCGGCAGCGACAACGCCACCATCCCCGTGGGAATCGCCGGATTCGCCAATGCCAGGGCCCTCACCAAGGAAGTGAACCCGAAGCGCGCCTGCCTGCCGTTCAATGCGGACAGGGGCGGATTCGTGATGGCCGACGGTTCCGCGGTACTCATCCTCGAGGAATATGAGCACGCCAAGGCACGCGGGGCGAAGATCTATGCCGAGATGGTCGGATACTCCAGCACCTGCGACGCATACCACGCCACCGCACCCAGGCCCGACGGCAGCACCCAGGCCGCCTGCATAAAGGGCGCGCTGGAGGAGGCCGGATTCAACCCGGAGAAGGACAACGTCTACATCAACGCGCACGGCACCGGCACCCACCTCAACGACGTGGCCGAGACCAAGGCCTACAAGCTGGCGATGGGCGACTTCGCCTACAAATGTCATATCAGCAGCACCAAGTCCATGCACGGCCATATGTTCGGCGCTACCGGTGCGGCGGAGGCAATAGCCACGGTGATGGCGCTGCACGAGGGAATCGTCCCTCCGACCATCAACCTGGACACCCCGGATCCGGAGTGCGACCTGGACTACACGCCGAACCGCGCCGTAAAGACCGACGTGAATCTCGGTCTGAGCGACTCGTTCGGATTCGGAGGCCACAACGCCTGCGTGGCCTTCCGCAAGATCTAGAAGCAGAAACGGGCTCCCGCCTGGAATATTCCCTGTGCTCCGAAGCCGACTTCGGAGAAGAAGCGCAGTGCCCCGCCTACCTCGAGGCCTATGGGCGAAAGCTGCCAGTCGAAGATCTGCTGGGTTTCCCTCGCGGCTGATACCGAGGACATGCCGAATGCAGCCTTGGAGTAGAAGGTGAACCAGTTGACGTCCACCCAGTCGAGCTTGGTGGAAAGCATGAACGTATAGGCGTTGAAGCCTACCTTGCGTCCCGCTTCCACGGTGCTCTCGGCCGTGCCGTGCATATAGCTCAGGATGGCTCCGATGTACACGAAGTCCATCACCGAATGGGAATACTCGAGATTGAAGGTACCTGCGGAACGGAAGTTACGGGTATCCTGCCCCACCACGAGCAGGTTCTTGAACAGGGTGCGTGCCGCGGACATCTCCAGGATGGAGTTGACGCCGTAGCTGAAACCGACCTGGTTCAGGAAAAAAGCGCCCTGACGGTAAGGACCGCCGTTGCGTCCCCTGTTGCCGTAGGTGACGTTCACGCTGCCGTCGTAGCCGGGACGGGGATAAGGATAGCCCCCGCCGTAACCGGGCTGGGCGACGGAAATCTGGCTGAATGCCAGTAGGGCGGCAATCACCGCCAGGACAAGTCTCTTCATAGTCTGTTTCCTATATTATGAGTTCTCTCCGGCTTCCTTGAGGCGCTCGGCGTTCTCGGCGATCTGCAGCTGGTCGATGCAGTCCTGGATGCTTCCGTCCATGAAGGCGGGCAGATTGTACATGCTCCAGTTGATGCGGTGGTCGGTAACGCGGCCCTGGGGAGAGTTGTAGGTGCGGATCTTGGCCGAACGGTCGCCGGTGCTGACCATGGTCTTGCGCTTGGCGGCGATGCCGTCGAGATACTTCTGGTGCTCGAGGTTGTAAAGCCTGGTACGGAGCTCCTCGAACGCACGGTCCTTGTTCTTGAGCTGCGAGCGCTCCTCCTGGCACTGCACCACGAGTCCGGAAGGGATGTGGGTGAGGCGGACGGCGGAGTAGGTGGTGTTGACGCCCTGGCCGCCGGGGCCGGATGCGCAGAAGAGGTCCAGCCTGATGTCGTCCCAGCTGAGGTCCACGTCGAATTCGCCGGCCTCGGGGAAGACCGCCACGGATGCGGCAGATGTCTGTATGCGTCCCTGCGTCTCGGTCTGCGGCACACGCTGCACGCGGTGCACGCCGGACTCGTATTTCATCACTCCGTACACGCCCTCGCCGCTGAGCTTGAACACGATCTGCTTGAAGCCGCCGGAAGTGCCCGGGGCCTGGTCGGTCACCTCGAGTTTCCACCCGCGGCTCTCGGCGAAATGCTGGTACATGCGGAAGAGGTCGCCGGCGAAAATGGCCGCCTCGTCGCCGCCGGTGCCGCCGCGGATCTCGACGATAGCATTCTTGGAATCGTCGGGGTCTGCGGGGATGAGCAGCAGTTTCAGGTTCTGCTCCATCCCGGGGATCTTCGGTTCGAGTTCGGCAATCTCCTCGCGGGCCATCTCGCGGAGCTCGTCATCCTTCTCGTTCACGAGGATGTCCTTGGCGGATGCCACGTCGTCGAGCAGCTTCTTGTACTCGAGCCCCGCCTTGATGATGGGTTCGAGTTCCTTGTAATCCTTGTTGAGCTGGACGAACTTCTTCATGTCGGACATCACGTCCGGGCTGGCGAGCTGCTGCTCCAGCGATGCAAACTTGTCCTGCAGGGACAATACCTTGTCCAAAAGTTTATTCTCTGCCATAATGTCAAATTATCTGTCAATGTCGCGGCGGCGGACCGTTCCCGTCACCGCATGCAAACCCCGGAGGCCTAAACCTCGAAGTTGTGGTAATGAGGGCCGAAACGCTCGAATGCAGCGCGGTCCAGGGCCTCCCGGTCATCCGGATGCGCTATGCTGATGAGGAGTTTCGCGCGCTCCTGGCAGCTGCGGCCGTAAAGGTCCACGGCGCCGTATTCGGTCACTACCCAGTGCGCGTCGGAACGGGGAGTAACAACTCCCGCGCCAGGATTCAGCTGCGCCGTGATCTTGGAATGGCCCTTGGCGCTCCTGGAGGCGAAAGCGGTGATGCTCTTGCCACCCTCCGACATGTTCGCGCCCCTCACGAACTCGAGCTGTCCGCCGGTGCCGCTGAACAGGCGCGTGCCTATGGAATCCGCGCAGATCTGGCCGGTGAGGTCCACCTCCACTGCGGAGTTGATGGCCTTCATATGCGGATTCTGCGCTATCACGAAGGGGTTGTTGGTATATTCTATGTCCCTCATCAGGACGTCCGGATTGTGGTCGATGAACGAATAGACCTCCTGGCTTCCCAGAAGGAACGACGACACCACCTTGCCGGTGTCGATCTTCTTGTTGGCCCCGTTGATGACCCCCGCCATTATGAGTTTCAGCAGGCCGTCCGCGAACATCTCCGTGTGGAGGCCGAGGTTCTTGTGGCCGCCGAGCTCGCCGGTGAGCGCGTTCGGAAGGGTGCCTATGCCCATCTGCAGGCAGTCACCGTCCTCCACGAGAGCCGCGCAGTTCTTGCCTATGAGCTTCTCCACCGGGGTGGGCTCCACGAAGCCGGCGGTAACGAGCGGGGCGTCATCGTGGACGAGATAGTCGAACTTGTCCAGCGGGATGAGGTTGCCGTAGGCGAAGGGGACGTGGGGATTGATCACGCCGATGACTATGCGGGCATATTCTATCGCGGCGACGGAACAATCCACCGAGGTGCCGAGGCTGACGTAGCCGTTCTCGTCCGGAAGCGACACGTTCACGAGGGCGGCGCCGAGGTCTATCGCACGGCGGCGGTAGAGCAGCGGGGTCTCCCCGAGATGCACCGGGAGGTAGTCGGCATAGCCGGCGTTCACGTTCTTGCGGACATTGGGGCCGAGGAAGAAGCCCTGGTCGAAGAAAATGCCCTCGTACCTCTCCTCGCTGTAGGGCGCGGGGCCCTCGGTGTGGAAATGGTGGAAGTGCAGGTCGGTCACGTCTCCCGCATCGGCGCGGCGGCACAGGGCCTGGATAAGGCAATGGGGCACGCTGGCCACGCTGCTGAGATGCACGTGCGAGTGCGAGGGGATATGGCTTACCGCTTCATCCGCGGATACGAAGTTGATGGGCTTCATCTAAACAATTATTGTTATTTTTGCAGACTGCAAATTTAAGAAATTATCCGATGCATACAAAAGAGGAAAAACTGGCTGCCTTCGGCAGACTCCTGGACACGATGGACGCCCTGAGGCAGAGATGCCCCTGGAATGCGGAACAGACCATGGAGAGCATACGCCCGATGACCGAGGAAGAAGTCTATGAACTCAGCGACGAGATCGTGAAGGGCGACCGGAAAGGAATCGCCAAGGAGATAGGCGACCTCATGTACCATATGGTGTTCTATGCCTGCATCGGAGAAGAGGAAGGCAGTTTCGACATCGCCGACTCCATGAACAAGGTCTGCGACAAGATGGTCTTCCGCCACCCGCACGTCTTCCGCCCGGACGGATCGCTGCTCCCGGAAGGGGAAGCCCCCACGGCCAAGGAGATAGCCGACACCTGGGAACTCGTGAAGGCGAAGGAGAAGGACGGCAACAAGACCGTGATGGGCGGCATTCCCGACTCCATGCCGGCCATCCTCAAGGCCCTTTCCATGCAGGAGAAGGCGCGCGGATGCGGCTTCGACTGGGAGAAGCGCGAGGATGTGTGGGACAAGGTGAAGGAAGAGCTCGGAGAGGCCATGGAGGCCTGCGGGGAGGACGACAAGGCCCACATGACCGAGGAATTCGGCGACCTGATGTTCGCCGTCATCAATGCTTCCAGGCTTTACGGGATAGACCCGGAGACAGCCCTCGGGGGCACCTGCAGCAAGTTCCGCCGCCGCTTCACCTACCTGGAGGAGAACACGCTCAAGAAAGGCCGCAAGCTCACGGACATGACCCTCGCCGAGATGGACGCCATCTGGGACGAGGGAAAAGCCAAGGGCCTCTAGGCCGGTCTTCCGGATTAGATATTGTCAGGAGCGATGCCCGTCTCTGCAAGGGTCATCGCAGGATGCTTGCGCGCACGCCATACGTAGTAGAGGCACAGGCAGAGCGCGAAGGTACCGGTGCCTATGTACGGAATCCACTCCATAGGCAGGCGCAGGCAGAATTTGTCTATGCAGAAGTATGTCACCGCGACGGACGTCATGAAGCAGGCCGGAAGCAGCGCGATCAGATACCAGCCGCCCTTGCGCGCCTTCGTGAGCCACACGGTTATGGCCCAGAGGGTGAAGCAGGACAGCGCCTGGTTGGCCCAGCCGAAATAGCGCCAGATGGTGTTGAATCCGTCCGCATTTGCCACGTTCAGCCAGAACAGGAGTCCCACCAGCACGAAGAGCGGAAGGCTGACGTAGAGCCTGTTGAGCTTCTTCGCCTGGTTCACCTTCAGCCACCCCGCCACTATGAGGCGGGCGCTGCGGAGGGCGGTGTCGCCGCTGGTGATGGGGGCAGCCACCACTCCGAGGATGGCGAGCACGCCGCCCAGGATGCCGAGCCAGGACTTGGACACCGCGGTGACCACGGCGGGAGCCTGGGATGAGGATGCGCCCACCTCGGCAGCACCGCCGCCGAAGAAGAAATAGGAACCGATGGCCGCCCAGATGAGGGCCACGATGCCTTCGGTGATCATTGCGCCGTAGAAAATCGGCCGGCCCATCTTCTCATTCTTGAGGCAGCGCGCCATGAGAGGGCTCTGCGTTGCGTGGAATCCGCTGATGGCTCCGCACGCGATGGTAATGAACAGGAAGGGGAAAATGGGCTGTCCCTTGACTCCCACTTCGGGTCCCCTGTTGGAAAGGCCTTGCCAGATTTCAGGGATGGCCGGCCACTTCACGAAGAGGCAGACCATCAGCGCCACGGCCATGAAGATGAGGGCGAAGGCGAACACGGGATATATCTTGCCTATGAGCTTGTCTATCGGCAGCAGGGTCGCGATGATATAATAGATGAATATAATCGCAGCCCAGGCGAGCGCCGAGCCTTCCGGAGTGCCCATGAACCCGGCTATGTCGCCGAGGATGAGGGCCGGGGAATACACGAACACCGCACCCACCAGGATGAGCAGCAGCACGGTGAAGACGAGCATCACGGCGCGGGTGGCCTTGCCGAGATAGATGCCCACGAGATGGGGCAGCGAGGCACCGCCGTGCCTGAGGCTGAGCATGCCGGAGAAGTAGTCGTGCATGGCACCGGCGAAGATGCAGCCGAATACGATCCAGAGATAGCTGGAGGGACCAAACTTCGCACCCATTATGGCGCCGAAAATGGGACCCGTGCCGGCTATGTTCAGGAACTGGATCATATAGACCTTCCAGGTCGGCATGGGGACATAGTCCATGTTGTCCTGCTTGTAGTAAGCGGGGGTTGCGCGCTTCGCGTCCGGAGCGAACACCTTGTCAACTATCTTTCCATAAATAAGGTAGCCCAGGACCAGGACTGCCAGGCTGATGACGAACGACCACATGGTTTACAGCTGTTTTTCGAAAAAAGAGAAATGCACCCTTCCGTATATCTTCTCCTTCACGAAGAGAGGGTGCTCCCGGAAGGAATGTTCGCTGCCGTGCTCGAGGATGAAGTAGCGCTCCGGATGGAGTATGTCTGCGGAAAGGACCTTGTCCGGAATGGTCTCCAGCCCGTCGAGGGCATATGGGGGATCCGCGAAGATCAGGTCGAACTTCTCCCTGCAGACAGGGAGGAAATCGAAGACGTTGTCGTGGACGGCGGTGACGTTGTCCAGCCCGAGCCGGCCGGCCTCCTTGCGGATGAAGCGGGCGTTGTCCCTGTTCATCTCGATGCTGTACACGCGCTCCGCGCCCCTGGACGCGAACTCGAAGGCTATCGCGCCGGTGCCACCGAACAGGTCGAGCACCTTCAGGCCTTCGAATTCATATTCGTTGTCAAGGATATTGAAAAGCGCCTCCTTGGCGAAATCCGTGGTAGGGCGTGCCGCATAGCCCGCGGGAGGCGTGATGACCTTGCCCTTCAACCTGCCCCCGATGATCCTCATAGCACCTCCACCGCCTTGAAATAACGATAAAGCGAGGGTTCCTCCTCAGCTCCGACTGGCTTGCGCCAGCAGATGGTGGACACCTCGGGGTTGAGCTGGAGCGACTTCATCGCCAGGAAGATGTAATACTCGGCCGTGGTGAAGTCGGCCGCCTCGTAGGTATTGGCCAGCAGCAGGGTCTTGCCCTGGGCTATGGCCATGAAAAGGCGTCCTTCCAGCCAGGAACAGAGGATCTTGTTGTATTCCGTGCAGCGGCCGAGGTCGCGCAGGATAAAAAACAACTCAGGCAAGGGACCTTCCTCACCTGAGACGTTGTTTTCGGAGATGGACGTGCCTGTGCTTTCGTCAGCGCTGTAGACCAGCACGGCACCGTATTGGGGAATCTCCACGTATTTCACCTCGTCGTCCGCTTCCAGACGGACCACATCCGCGAGGGATGCGCGGCAGCCGGACTCGTCGAAGAAGTTGGATGGGACCAGCGTGCACTTCGCGGTGAGCAGGGAGATTTCCACGGGGACTACTCCCAGTTACCTGCGTTGTTGTTAGGCGTGGTGACGCTGCCTACCTGGAGTCCCTCATACCTGTTGCGGTCCTTGCAGTCGGCATCGAGATTGATGCGGAGCTGGTTGTCAAGGCCCTTGAGGAGCTTCTTGTAAGGCATCCTGGCCTCGAAGAGAGGCACCTGGACACCGGAAACCATACGGGAAGTGGCCTCCATCTCGACTTCCTCGCCGCCGGAGAACGGGATGTACTTGAGGGAATCGATGCAGAAATCGTCGCGGTGGGTGAAGAGGGTGTCCTTCACGGGAACCTTGGTCTCGAAACTGAAGACGAGGTTCTTGTCGCCGGCTTCATAGAGCTGCTGGAGCTGGAGGTTGATGCCCTTGCCCCTGAGGGTCTTCTTGATCTTCTCGGTGTGGGCCATTGCAAGGGAGTCGTCCTTGGAACCGACCTGCATAATGATGGAAATCTCACCGTTCTCATAGAAGTTCTTGAGGCTGTCGAGGGATCCGGTATATTTGCCGTGGACGCTCTTGAATGCAGTCTGCAGGGTACGGATGTCCTTCAGACGCTCGATACCGACCTTCTCGCGGCGTGCGACCTGCTTGTTGAACTCAACCGGCTGGTTGATGCTGTTGTAGATGAGATAAACAAGTCCACAGATAAGGGCGAGAAGTAAAACCTCTACGAGAATCTTAACAAATTTCTTCATTTTATGTTGCTTTTGTTTATTGACAATATCTCTACAAAGTTAGAAAAATGATTTATCAAATGCAATATTATTCGTAAATTTGCCCTGCAGAACGAAGTGCCGTGACAACGCTCAGGAAAGCCGACATAGACAAGCTTGACGAACTGCTCGGAAGAGCGGAGCGCATCGTCATCTCCACCCATCTCCATCCCGACGGGGATGCGGTGGGCAGCGCCGTGGCGATGATGCACTACCTCGAAGAGAAGAGGGGCAAGGCGCCTGCAGTCGTGATCAACGACCCCATGCCGGAGTCGATAGCGTTCCTGGACTGCCCGGGAATCCTCATCGCTTCGCAGGACGCGGCCGGAGCGACGGCCCTCATAGCCGCCGCCGACCTCATCGTCAGCCTGGACTACAACGACTTCTCCCGCGCCGGGGATGCCGTATGCGGGGCGCTGCGCGCATCCGGAGCCGCGAAGGTGCTTATCGACCACCACCTCAACCCGTCCGCGGGCGACTTCGGGCTGTGCTTCAGCGAGACCGAAATCTCATCGGCGAGCGAACTGCTCTACCATATACTGATGAAGATGCCGGACGTGGACGGGGATACCTCCAGGCTGCCCCTTTCCGCCGCCACCGCCCTGATGACGGGGATGACGACCGACACCAACAACTTCGCAAACTCCGTCTTCCCCTCCACCCTGGAGATGGCCTCCGCCCTGCTGGCCGCCGGAGTGGACAGGGATGCCATAATAATGCACGTCTACAACAGTTTCCGCGAGAACCGCGTGAAGGCGATGGGCTACCTACTGGACAGGAAGCTCAGGATCCTGGACAACGGCGTGGCATACATGGTGCTCTCGGGCGGGGAGACCGCTGATATGGACATAAGGGACGGTGAAACGGAAGGCTTCGTCAACATCCCCCTGACCATAGGCCGGGTGAAGATGAGCGTGTTCCTGCGGCAGGACGACGGCTATTTCCGCGTCTCCGTGAGGTCCAGGCGCGGGACTTCGGCCAACCGCTTCGCAGCCGCCTTCTTCCACGGAGGCGGGCATGAGCAGGCTGCGGGAGGCAGGCTATACATCCCGGACGACGTCGCCGACGCCGACGGAGCGGCACTCTACATAGAGCGGGCCGCGGCACGATTTATGGAGAACGACAGCCTCCGGAACAACTGAAACATGAAGAAATACATCATACCCATCATTGCAGCCGCGATACTTGCGGGAGGGTGCGCAAAACCGGTCACAGACGGAACCAACGTGGCCGCGAAGCGCTTTTTCGACGCCTGGGCACAGGTGGCGGCCCCCAACGCCGTGAAGACGGCGCTCGGCAGCTACATCTTCGAAGAGACCCCCGGCACCGGCGTCCCCATCGCCGACAGCCTGTTCATCAAGGCGGACTACACCATACGCACCATCGACGGTGCAGTCACCTCCACCACGTCGGAGCTGATGGCCAAGCAGCTCGGCAGCTACAACGCCTCCAATTTCTACGGGCCCGAGGTCTGGTTCAGGGGCGAGGACGCCCTCTACGCCGGCATCGAGGAACTCATCAAAGGCAAGAACGTCGGCGCCCATTTCCATGCCGCCATCCCCGGCTGGCTCTGTACGACCGAGAGGTACTCCACCCAGGAGGAATACCTGAAGAAGGTCACCGGCACGGACTACATCTACGATTTCACGGTCACCGACGCCTTCAACGACATAGAAAAGTATGAACTGGATTCGATCGTCCGCTACATGAAGGCGAACTACCCGGAAGTGGACCCTGCCGACACCGTGGACAGCGAACGCAACAAATACGGCCTGTACTACGTCTGCCTGAAGCCGTCCGACAAGCCCGACACCACCTTCGCCGACGGTGCGGAAGTGCATCTGAACTACACCGGAATGCGCCTGGACGGAACCATTTTCGACACCACCGACGAGAAGACGGCCAAGGATGCCGGCATCTACAGCGCGGGCAGTTCCTACAAGCCTACATACGTGAAATGGAAAGAGAATTATAAAGAGATGACGATGGGCGACAGTGAGTCCGGCGCCATTGACGGCTTCCTCTACGCCATTTCGCACATGAAGCCGCACGAGAAAGGCATCGTGATCTTCCACTCCGGCTACGGCTATGGCTACAACGGCCACGGAAAGACCATACCCGGATACTCCCCTCTCGCCTTCA
>JAEEGI010028452.1_pt1 | contig 10632 bp, 8 predicted proteins | sample 8958751 | NCBI WGS metagenome assembly JAEEGI01 (sample SAMN16246545, study PRJNA631951) | gut metagenome | biome: gut microbiome; feature: rumen; material: KS-attached | host: Bos | place: Iran: Karaj | collected 2018-10 | reverse complement strand
GGGAAAATATCACAGTGCATTGCGGCAGAGAGTAGGGGTCATCGGCTGTAAGCCCCTTCGAAAAGCGGTGTTTGGTTCGCCCGGGAGCTCCGGCCAATCCCCGGCGTACGGGCGCGTCAAGCCCTTATGAGTTGCGGCAATTGATGCCGAAAACAGGTGGTACCGCGGAAGTTTGCTTTCGTCCTGTTATGCAGGACGGGAGCTTTTTTGTTGGATGCCGCAGTGTGAAAACAAACAGCGAAAGCTGCAGGAAAGAGGATCAAAGACGATGAGAGAAATGATGCAGAACATGCGGGAAGCAGCGCTGAAGGCAATTCTGGAGAGCGAAGATGTCGATTCGCTGGAAAGCCTGCGCGTACGCTATCTCGGGAAAAAGGGTGAACTGACGGGCATCCTGCGCCAGATGGGAAAACTGTCGGCGGAGGAACGCCCGAGAATGGGGCAGCTTGCAAACCAGCTCCGTGCCGAACTGGAAACGGCACTCGAACAGCGCCGTGCGGCACTGAAGGAAGCTCTTCTGGAGGCACGCCTGCGGGAGGAAGCACTGGATGTGACGCTGCCGGGTACGCCGGCAGTCCTGGGACACAAGCACCCGATGTACAACGTCCTCGACCAGATCAAATCGATCTTCCTGTCAATGGGATTTGAGATTGTAGACGGGCCGGAGGTCGAACTCGCCGAGTACAACTTTACGAAGCTGAACATTGAAGAATCCCATCCCTCCCGCGACTGGACGGACACTTTCTACTTCACACCGGACTCGCGCGTGCTGCTGCGTACGCAGACTTCCCCGATGCAGATCCACGCAATGGAAACCAAGCCGCTCCCGATCCGGATGATCGCACCGGGACGCGTGTACAGGAAAGACGAAGTTGACGCGACGCACTCTCCGATGTTTCATCAGATTGAGGGCATGGTCATCGATAAGGGCGTCACAATGTCCGATCTCAAGGCGACGCTGAACCTGGTGGTGGAGAAGATCTACGGCAAGGGAACCGTGACGCGTTTTCGCCCGCATCACTTCCCGTTTACCGAACCGAGCTGTGAACTGGACATCCAGTGCCACAAGTGCGGCGGACGGGGCTGCCCGACATGCAAAGGCGAAGGCTGGATCGAAGTCCTCGGCGCCGGCATGGTGCATCCGAAGGTCCTCGCGGGCTGCGGGATCGATCCCGACGTGTATTCCGGCTGGGCCTTCGGCATGGGACTGGAACGACTTGCGATGGGTGAGTACAAGATCACGGACCTGCGCCTCATTTTTGAAAATGACGTGCGCTTCCTGGAACAGTTCTGAGAAGGAGGGGCGAAAACATGAAGCTTTCCAGAAAATGGCTGAATGAATTCATCGACCTGCCGATCACAGAGGTAGGTGACCGCGCATTTGCCGAAGCGATGTCCGTCTCGGGTTCCAAAGTGGAGGCAACCGATGACCTCACCAGGAGTATCTCCGGTGTGATCTGCGCCCGGGTTCTATCGCTCGAAAAGCATCCGGATTCCGACCATATGTTTGTTGCACAGTTGGATGCCGGCCCGCACGGATTGTATCAGGTAGTCACCGGGGCCTGGAACGTTCACAAGGGAGATTTGGTTCCCCTTGCCGTGGACGGCGCGCATCTCCCGAACGGAATGGCGATCCGTTCCGGCCGCCTCCGCGGGGTCGAATCGCAGGGAATGCTTTGCTCCCTGAAAGAACTGAATCTTACAACCCATGATTTCCCGGAGGCGGAAATCACTGCCGCCGCTGTCCTGCAGGACTATCATCCTCTGAATCCGGACAAGCCCAGCATTTCTTCCGCCATCGCCCCCGGGGACAAAATCTTCGGGCCGGTCGTTGCTGCCCGGGTGAACGCCGCGATCCGCTCCCCTCGGGGCATGATCGTTGACCTCTTCTCCGGGGATGCGGAGCCTCTCCGCGTCGGCACACCCTGCACGAACCTTCATGCCGGCGATCTTGTCGCTCTGAATACGAAGAGCGGTACGGTTTGCACCCTTGCGGATCTCCGCGCCGAACAGGCTGAGTTCCCGCACTGCATCCCCGATGGGATTTTCGTCTTCCCTGTGGAGCTCACTCCCGGTGCCGAGCTCAGCGCTTTCCTGGGCTATGACGACCACATCGTTGACTTCGAGATTACTCCAAACCGCCCGGATTGCCTCTGCATGCTTGGCCTTGCGCGCGAAGCCGCTGTCACGTTCTCGAAACCGCTGCATCTCCACACCCCTGTGGTTCGTGCGGATGCCGGCGGGGAGATCGGAGACCTGGTAAAAATCACCATCGAGGAGCCGTCCCTCTGCCGTCGGTACACCGCCCGCATGGTGAAGAACGTCAAAATCGCTCCTTCACCCGCCTGGATGCGTGAGCGCATTCGTGCCGCGGGAATGCGCCCCATCAACAATCTGGTCGATATCACAAACTACGTGATGCTGGAATACGGCCAGCCGATGCACGCCTTTGATTTCTCCTGTGTGAAGAATGCGGAGATCCGTGTCCGTCTGGCGAAACCGGGAGAAAGCATTAAGACTTTGGATGGTACAGATCGCCCGCTCAGCACATCCATGCTCTGCATCTGCGATACCGACCGTCCGGTCGGTGTGGCGGGCGTCATGGGCGGCGAGAACAGCGAAATCGTTGGAGATACTGCCATGGTACTCTTTGAGAGTGCCAACTTTGACGGGGCATCCATCCGCCGCACAGCGACTGCACTCGGCATGAGAACAGACGCCTCCTCGAGATATGAAAAAGGCCTGGATCCCGAAAACACCCTGAAGGCCGTCCAGCGCGCCTGCGAGCTGGTTGAACTCCTCGGAGCCGGCGAGGTGGTGGAGGGAATCATTGACGCTTACCCGTCCCCGGTCCCTGAAACGGTCCTGCATCTGGATCCCGAAAAGATTAATCGTCTTCTTGGTACGGATCTCACCGTCCCTGCGATGTTGAAAATTCTGCAGGATCTGGGCTTTTCCGCCGACACTGCCACTCCCGATAATCCCATCATCCATGTCCCCAGCTGGCGCGCCGACGTTGTCCACTACAGTGATCTGGCTGAGGAGGTTGCCCGTTTTTACGGCTATAACAACATCCCGACCCGCTTTACCTCCGGGGCAGCCTCCGCGGGAGGCTTCAGCCCCGAGCAGCAGTGTGAGAACAGGGTGGGTGAAGTATGCCGCAGTCTCGGCATGGACGAGATTATCACCTATTCATTCATAAGCCCTTCGGCCTACGACCGTATCCGCCTTCCGGCAGACTCTCCGCTCCGTAACAGCCTGAAGATTCTGAATCCTCTTGGCGAGGATACCTCCGTCATGCGCACTACGATTCTTCCCTCCATGCTCGAGATCCTCACCCGGAACTATAATTATCGGAATCCTTCCGCGAATTTCTATGAGATCGGCAGAACCTACCACCCCCGGCCCGACGGCCTTGCCGACGAACCGAAGACCCTTTCTCTTGGCGCTTACGGCCCGAATATGAACTTTTATAAAGTAAAGGGATGGGCAGAGACAATCCTCTCTTCTTTGGGTATTTCGGGTGCCCGTTTTGTGGCAGATGCCGAGAATCCGTCATATCATCCCGGACGCTGCGCGGACATTCTCGTAAGTGGCGAGACGATTGGCGTTCTCGGCCAGATCCACCCCCGTGTGATGAGAAACTATTCTTCTGATTTTGAGGCCTTCTGCGCGCAGCTTTCATTTGATGCGCTCTTCCGCCTCCGCGGAGCTACCCCCGTCTTCAAACCGCTTCCGCGGTTTCCTGCCGTAAGCCGCGATATTGCCGTGGTCTGTCCTGCTGAAGTACCGGCAGGCGATATGGTGGAAGTAATTAAAAAAGCAGGCGGAATGAAACTGGTGGAATGCAGGGTTTTCGATGTCTATCAGGGCCATCACATCGAAGCCGGGAAGAAGTCTGTTGCCTTCAGCCTGAGCATGCGCTCCGACGACGGAACCCTGACGGATGCGGACGCGGATGAAATAGTAAAGAATGTGCTGAAAGCACTCAAAGAGAGCTTCTCGGCTGAAATTCGATGATCCTCACATAATGACAGGATTTGCCCCGGGTATATGCCCGGGGTTTTTTATAGAGACTAAAAATGTTATGTAAACCATTTTCGGACAATGATGCCTGCTTACCCGTGTACGGATAAACAGGCATCTAGGGTTTTGTGAGAAGGGACAGATCAATTGCTGTAACTGGTGCGAGTTCATTGAGGAATGGATGTTTAACAGGATCCGACGATCTTCAATTCAGACTTCTCTGCCTGAGTGATGACCTCAGCGCCGTCCGGATGCAGGATCATCACGTCCTCAATGCGCACGCCGAACTTCCCCGGAAGGTAGATTCCGGGCTCGGCGCTCACAACGGCACCCTCCGGCATCAGGCGCTTCTCCCTCGGGTTGCACGCAGGCGCCTCGTGGATTTCCAGACCCAGACTGTGGCCGAATCCGTGTCCGAACCATTCGCCATAGCCGGCATCCCGGATGACCTTGCGCGCGGCCTCGTCAATTTCGCGCCCGGGTATTCCGGAACGGGCTGCTGCGATCCCGGCGAGCTGCGCGTCCAGAACAATTCCGTAAATGTTCTGCATTTCCTCTGAGGTGTGTCCCACAGCCACGGTACGCGTCATGTCGCTGCAGTAACCGTTTTTCAGGCAGCCGAAGTCCATCGTGAGAAAGTCTCCTTCCTGCAGAATGGCATCTCCGGGAACGCCGTGAGGTTTGCTTGTGTTTTTCCCGGTAACCACAATGGGGTCAAAGGAGTTGCCTTCACTTCCGTGTTTCAGCATGCGGTAAACAAGCTCGGCAGCAACCTCTTTCTCCGTCATCCCCGGTCGGATGATCTGCAGGGTCTCTTCCAGAGCCCGCTCGCTGATACGCTGTGCGCTTACCATGCTGCGCAGTTCTTCTTCGTCTTTTGAGGCGCGCAGGTTTTCAAACAGATCTCCGGCAGCGACGAATCCCATGTTCAGAAGGCGTTCATATCCGAGCCATTCCGCATGACTCAATCTGCGGTCTTCCGCCGCAAGTTTCAGTCCGTCATGAAGCAGGCCTTTCAGAATGCCCATCTTGGGATGCGCATTGTCGAACAGCAGAACTTCCACATCAGAGCTGACGCTGCCGCGTGCCGCTTCTATATAGCGGGAGTCGGTAATCAGCCAGGCTTTTTCCCGCGCTACCAGAACAAAACCATCTGTAAAGGGGAAACCGCAGGCGTAGCGCTGGTTTACTTCCGTAGTGATCAGAACGGCGTCTAAATCTCTGTTCTTAAGCTCCCGCTGAATGGATTGAATATGATTCGTCATGTGATCCGACCATTGCCGCATTCTTTCAGAGGGCGGCATTTTTTCCTTTCAACTCAGATTCCGGTTTCTTCAGCGCTCGGACGCGGAAAACGCACCAGAAAGACCGAGCCCTCACCGTTCGGATTGCTCCCGACGGTAATGGTTCCGCCGTGCGCGATGACAGCATCGTGCACAATGCTCAGCCCGAGTCCGCTGCCGCCGCTCGCACGCGACCGTGCTTTATCTACCCGGTAGAAACGCGTAAAGATGTTCAGCCTGTCCTCTTTCGGGATACCGATTCCGGTATCTTCCACCGTCAAAGTGACGTGCTCCGCATCCTGTGAAAGCCTGACAGTGACACTCCCGTCCGGCACATTATATTTGATGGCATTTTCCACCAGATTCGAAACGACGCGTCCAATGTCATCGGGGCTGCCCATACTCACGCATCCGTCTTTCAAATCCGTGGTGAGCCGGATACCGCGGTCTCTGGCAAGGGGTGCAAGTCCTGCCAGCGCATCCAGACTGATCTGCTTGAGGTCAACAGGTTCCGGCAGAACTTTTACACCGTCATCAAGCCGTGAAAGATCCAGCAGTTTCTCCGTGGTACGCTGCAGGCGCTCCGACTCTGTCCGGATATCTGTCACGAACTCCCGCAGGGTATCTTCATCCATGCCGTCTGTCTGCAGGATGCTGTCTGACAGAAGCCGGATGGAAGCCAGCGGCGTTTTCAGTTCGTGCGATGCATCCGACACAAAGCGCCGGCGCTGTTGTTCATTTTCCTCCAGACGCTCCGTCAGCAGATTGAACTCGCGACCCAGTTCGCTGATTTCATCGTTTCCGGTGATATCATGCCGGTAAGAATAATTGCCGCCGGCAACGGTGTGCATGCTGTCTGCCAGCCGGTAAAAGCGTCTCAGGATCAGCCACGAAAAGGAAACAGCCAGCAGCAGTGCCGCCGTCCCGATGATCAAAGACAGGATGGCGATGCGGTGCTGGATGGAGAGGATGATTCCCGCCCGCTCGGTGTCATTTTCATACAGGGAAACCGCTCCGATGATGGCACCCTGGCTTCCGACCGGTACCGAAATACGGCTGGAAAAGGCTGAGTTCGAAAACACCGAACGGAACACGCTCTTTCCGGCAAGTGCCGCGCCGAGGTCCTTAGTTTCCACAGTCCCTCCGCGGTCGTCATAGATGATATTCCCGCTCTCGTCCGTTACCACGATTCTGTCGTAGTTCCCAAGATCCAGAAAGCGGAACACGTCGGTCACGCCGTCTCGGCTGAGCTTCTCAAGGCCGCCGAGAGCAGAGGAAACCACCGCTCCCTGGGCGGACATTGCGCTCCGCTTTTCCTGGAATACCGCATCGCGGGAGGATATGATCGGGTAGGTGTTCAGAAGCAGCAGCAGAATCAGCAGAATCGCCAGCACGAACACAAAAAACTTGAAGCGTATGGAGTGCATTTTCATTCCGTCAACCGGCAAAATAGTAGCCGACCCCCCACTTAGTCAGGATCAGTTCCGGTGCGGCAGGATCCCGCTCGAGCTTTTCCCTGAGCCTGCGGATATGCACGTCCACCGTCCGCGAGTCGCCAAGATAATCGTAACCCCACACCAGATTCAGGAGGCTGTCGCGGCTGTAGACTTTTCCGGGATGTTTCATCAGGAACAGGATCAGATCGAATTCCTTCATGGTCAGCACGACTTCCTGGCCGTCTTTATAAGCGCGGCGGCCTTCCTCATCGACCCGGATCTGCCCTGCCGACAGTTGAGATTGTTTCTCGGCCGCACCTGCAGAGAGGTTCGACCGCCGGAGCAGCGCCCGAACCCGGGCTTTCAGTTCCAGAATATCAAAGGGCTTGGTAATGTAATCATCGGCCCCGGATTCGAAGCCGATCAGCAGATCACTCCGCTGGCTGCGGGCGGTAAGCATGATCACCGGAACAGTGGAAAAAGCTCGGATTTCCTGACAGGCCTGCAGTCCATCCTTGCCCGGCATCATCAGGTCAAGGATGATCAGGCTGTAGTCATGATTCCTTGCCATCTCAACGGCTGTCTCGCCGTCGTAACAGCAGTCGACTTCGTAACCCTCGTTCTCCAGATTGAACTTGATGCCTTTCACAAGGGTCTGTTCATCGTCCACAATCAGTATTTTCATCTTGATCCCCTCTAATCAAAACGCAGCAATTCCCGGATGGCTTCCAGCTTTTTTTTCCCGATTCCCGGCACGTCCAGAAGATCTTCCGCTTTCGTAAAATTTCCTGCTGTTTCGCGCTGCTGAATGATTGCGGCACTGAGTGCCGGGCCGATTCCCGGAAGTGTTTCAAGCTCCGCAGCGGAAGCGGTGTTGATGTTCAGCCTTGCATCTTCCGTTTCCACACTTCGGTCTGCATGAACCGAAACCCCGGCAGGGGCAAAACGGAGGCCGGATACCGCGAGGAACAGGAGAAAGCACAGGAAAGCCGCGGCGCTTGCCGTCAGGGCAATATGGTTTTTCATAGGTACGAACTCCGCAAAATCACTGAGACCGGAAAACAGGCTGGAAACGGTAAAAAACCGTTGCAATTCCCGCAGTGAAACTTTATAATAACTAAGTCTGGGTTCATGAGTTGAACTGCTGTTCCCACTATAACACATTCAGATGACAAACGGGAGTCCAAAATGAAAAAAATTCGAATGATTACCCTGATGCTGTTGATCTGCATCCTTTTTTCCGTCTGTTCACCGATGGCCTCGGCTGCTGAAACTCCGGAACTGAACGGGAAAAACATTGTGCTTGCAGACCTGAACACCGGCAGGGTAATTTACTCAAAAAACGCGGATACCGTTGTCGCACCGGCCAGTCTGACAAAAATCATGACGGTGCTGCTGGCTGTGGAGTCAGTGGAACGCGGGGAGCACGGCCTGGACGAACTGGTGACTGCAAAGGATGACTGTCGAACCGGTCTGGATGAAGAAAGCAGCAGCGCGAATATAGTCTCCGGTGAACAGTTGACCTTCCGTGATCTGCTCTACTGCTCCATGATTCAGTCGGCGAGCGACGCCTGCAACGTGCTCGCGTCGCTGATCGGCGGCAGCATCAGCGGCTTCGTCGATATGATGAATGCGCGGGCGGTGGAACTCGGCTGTACGGTCACGCATTTTGATGACCCGAACGGGCTTTCCAACAACAACCAGACAACTGCTTATGAGATGTTCCTGATAGCCCAGGAAGCGATTTCACACGACTACTTTATGGCAGTCTGCAATATTGCTGATGTTACGATCCCGGCAACCAACGCAAGCCCGGAGCGGGAATATCACAATTCGAACTCTTTGATCAGCAGCCAGTCTGTCTACGGCGGAAACCGCTATCTCTATACCGGCGCTGCCGGTGTCAAAACCGGGTATACCCGTGCGGCAGGATACTGTCTGATTTCGACGGCTGAAAGGGAAGGCCTGCATTTTCTGGCGGTAGTCATGGGATGTGATGGCTGGCTGAATGCGCACATCGAAGACTATTTGAACTTTGAAGACACGATCAAACTTTATGACTGGGGCTTTGCAAATTTCGCCTACCGCAACGTGATCGATACCTCTACTCCGGTCTATGAGCTGGATGTTCAGTTTGCCCAGGACGATGCCAAGGCAGTGCTGTATCCGCAGCAGAATCTGCGTGTGCTGGTTCCGCGGGATACCACGGATGAGGATGTTCATCTTGATTTCAATATTTATGAGACCGATCTGATTGCACCGGTCAAAGCAGGTGAAGTCTACGGGGAAGCGGTCGTCAGCGTCAATGGGGAAGTATTTGGAACAGTCAATCTGATCACGCGTGACGCTGTTGATCTGGCGCGTTCCGAGTACATGAAACGGCAGCTGCACGACTTCTTCACGAACCGCTGGGTGATCGGGATCAGCGTGATGGTGCTGCTTGTGATTGCGCTCTATGTTGCTTTGCTGATTCGCTATCGGAAAGCCCGTGCAAAGTATTTGGAGGAACGCAGGCAGGCTGAGATCAGGCGCAGAAAACGCCAGAAAGAATTTGAAGAAAAACGCCGAGAGGGCTGGGAATTATAAAGTTCAGACCGGCCGGCAATTTTTGAATAAGTACTGATTCCGCAATCGAATGCGGAAAAACGGAGGAATATGATTCATGACAGAAATTGACATTTTTTCCGGATTTCTCGGAGCCGGTAAAACCACACTGATCCGCAAACTGATTGAGGAGGCATATTCCGGCGAAAAGCTGGTTCTGATTGAGAACGAATTCGGAGATATCGCGATCGACGGAGGCTTTCTGCAGGACGCCGGGATTGAAATCACAGAGATGAATTCCGGCTGTATCTGCTGCACCCTGGTGGGCGACTTTACAAAAGCCCTGAAACAGGTGATCACGGACTATGATCCGGACCGCATTCTGATTGAACCTTCGGGCGTCGGAAAGCTTTCGGATGTGGCTGCTGCAGTTGAGCGTGTGGAAGGCGCAGCAATCGGTTCAAAGATTACGGTTGTTGATGCCGGCAAGGCGAAGATGTATGCCCGCAATTTCGGAGAATTCTTTTCAGATCAGGTTGCTCATGCAGATCTGATCGTCATGAGCAGGACGGACACGGCGGGGGAGAAGAAAGTCCTGGAAGCGGCGGAACTGCTGAAGAGCATGAATGCCGAAGCGGGGCTCATCACGACCCCATGGTCGGAGCTGGATGGGAAACAGATTCTTTCCGCCATGCGTGAAAACGGCCTTCGTGCACAGATGGAGGAGCTCCGCGAGGAACACGAACATCATCACCGCCATCATGATGACGAGGAAGAGGAGTGTGAATGCTGTCATCATCACCATCACGGGGAGGATGATGACGAGGATGAGCATGAGCATGAGCATGAGCATCACCATCACCACGGCCGGGACGATGAAGATGAGCATCATCATGATCATGAACACGGACACCATCACCACCATGATGACGACGGTGAGGAGTGTGAGTGCTGCCACGATCATGAGGACGGTGAAGACGGTCACGAACACCATCACGATCATCACCATCATCATGCGGATGAAGTCTTCGGCAGCTGGGGCATGGAGACACCGCGCAGCTTCTCCGAGGCAGAGCTTCGTGAAAAACTTGCAGCGCTGGAAGACGAGGAAAAGTATGGCGCTGTGCTTCGTGCAAAGGGTATTGTCAGTGCCAGCGACGGCGATTGGATTTACTTTGATTATGTCCCCGGCGAGATCGATATCCGCCGCGGTTCCGCTGCGGTGACCGGGCGGTTCTGCGTCATTGGTGCAAAGATCAAGGAAGATGCCCTGAAGGAGCTGTTCGGGATTGGCTAATCGAAAAGATATGCCGGTATACCTGTTTACCGGGTTCCTCGAAGCG
>JAEEGI010028447.1_pt1 | contig 10633 bp, 5 predicted proteins | sample 8958751 | NCBI WGS metagenome assembly JAEEGI01 (sample SAMN16246545, study PRJNA631951) | gut metagenome | biome: gut microbiome; feature: rumen; material: KS-attached | host: Bos | place: Iran: Karaj | collected 2018-10 | reverse complement strand
GTCTGTACGTTGTTGGCGGCGACGGGGTGAACCCGGTAAGCGATGAAAATAAGATCGAATACGTCCGCAATGACGACGATACGAATGACATCGCCGAGTTCTCCAACAAGTACACGCCGGATCCGACCTATTATCGTCCGAAGGCCAAGAAGCTGATGAGCGAAAACAGCGAACCGACTGTTGTCGACAAGTCCTTCACCTTCAAGATTGCGCCGAACGAAAACTACGCCGGCGTGGTAATGCCTACAGATGAAGAAGGCACGGTGCTTGATACGGTTACGGTGACCGTCCCGGCAGGCAGCACCGAGAGCCCGGTCGGCATCTTTGAACAGATCAAGTTCATCAAGGCTGGTACCTACACCTTCACGGTGACTGAGGTTACCGGCAGCCTGCCTGGCATCGGATATGTTGCCGGGGATGTGACGATCACTCTCAAGGTAGAGGACATTAAGGGACAGCTTACTATCACTGAGGTCACGACGACCGGTTCGGTGGAGACCGAGACGGATGAGAACGATGTTACGATCGTTACTGCGAAGTTCACGAACGACTACATCCCGACTCCGGATCACTTCCAGCCGAAGGTCACCAAGAAGGTGCCTACCGACTTCGGTCCGACTGTGAAGGAGAAAGTCTTTACCTTCACGCTGACAGTCACAAGCCAGAAGGATGCGAACAATGATGACATCAACGGCGTGTTCCAGGCGGCTGACGAAAATGATACTGTGGGTTCAGTGATTCCGGATACCGGACTGACAGTTACCGTAACGGTTCCGGTCGGCACGAATCAGGACCCTGCTGTGCTTGAAGCATTCACGGAAACGTTTAAGTGGCTGCTCTTTAAGAAGGCCGGCACTTATGTCTTCACGATTGAAGAGAAGACTGATGATGCTCTGCCTGGCATCGATTACGATGAATCCAAGTGGACACTGACTATTGTGGTCAGAGACACGGATGGCGAGCTGGTCGTCGAGAGCTACGCTTACGTACACGTTGCAGAAGATGGAACTGAAACGCCGGGTGATCATGACGAAGCGACCTTTGATCCGGATACGCTCAAGGTCATTACTCGGGTGGATGATTCTGAAGCTGTCGGCGCCGTGTTCGAGAACCCGTACACGCCTGCCCCGACCAAGTATGCTCCGAAGGCGACCAAGAGTATCAAGGGTGAACCGACGGTAGTTGAGAAGACCTTCACGTTCATACTGAGTGATAAGGACAAGGATGATAATAATCTGAATCCTGATCTGCTTGGGTTCTATGAGATGCCGACTGAGACGGAAATCACTATTACGATTCCGGCCGGCATGCACAGTAACGCCAAGTCAGCCGTCTTCGGTGAGATCGAATTCAAGAAGGCCGGTACCTACAAGTTTATCGTTTACGAGGTAGAAGAGAGCCTGGCCGGCATCACGTACGACAAGACCGTTTACACGCTGACGATCGAGATCAAGGATATCGACGGCAAGCTGATGGTCAAGAGCTACGAGTACAAGGATGACCAGGGGAATATCATTGATTCCTCCGAAGCGACCTTCAGCAGTACCGATCCGCTTGAAGTGGAAGAAGAGGTTGATCCGACCGAAACCGGCGCGAAGTTTGTGAACCCGTACGACGTCATTCCGACTGACTACACGCCTATGGTCACCAAGATCGTAAGCATTCTGTACGGTCCGACCGTGAAGGATAAGACCTTCAAGTTCAAACTGGAGCTTACGTCTGCGACCAACACGGTTGATGGTAGGGAAATCGATGTCACGGCCGGATATGCGATTGCTGATCCGGGTGAGAACATTGAACTGGTAATCAAGAAGGGCGAGACGACCGGCACCAAGAGCTTCGGCAAGATCACCTTCTCGAAGGCCGGCACCTACACCTTTAAGATCACCGAGACTGCGACGAATGAAGCCGGTATTGCCTATGACAGAGCGGAGTGGACGCTGGTCGTAGTCGTCATCGATACCGACAATGAGCTGGTCGTAAAGAGCTGGGCATACACCCGCACGATGGATGACGCTTCCAAGGATACTGCTGCCGTTGCCGGACTGCTTCCGCTTCCGGAAGAACACTCCGAGGCGGTATTCGATGAGAACGATCCTCTGAAGCTGATCAAGAAGGTAGAAGATACCATTATCGGTGCGGAGTTTGTAAACAACTACACGCCGAACCCGACTGACTACACGCCGAAGGTAACGAAGAAGATCAAGATCGACTTTGGTCCGATCGTTGCGGACAAGATCTTCGATTTCTCGATGAAAGTGGTAGAGCAGGTCGACGCCGCCGGCAACCAGATGGAAGATGGCTTTAAGATCGCCAATCATAGCGTAAATGGCGAGGCGATGCCCGGTACCATGACACAGGTCATTGTCAAGAAGGGTGAGACGACTGCAGACGCAGAGTTTGGAGAGATCACCTTCCTGAAGGCCGGTACGTTCACCTTCATCATCAAGGAAACGATTCCTGCCACGGAAGCTGAACTGGAAGAAGGCATCACCTACGATACCTTTGAGTGGAAGCTCACGATCGTCGTAGTAGATACCGACCACGAGCTGCAGGTGGCAAGCTACACCTACACGCCTGAGAAGCAGGACGACGATCACGCGATTGAGACGTCCAAGGCGGAATTTGATGAGAATGGCAAGCTGAAGACACCGGTTGCCGAGACCAAGATCGGCGCTGCCTTCACCAACCCGTACAAGCCTGAACCGACTGACTACACGCCTATGGTCACGAAGAAGATCAAAGTCGACTTCGGCCCGATCGTAGCGGACAAGATCTTCCACTTCACCATCGAAGAACTGCTGCCTGAAAAGGATGCGGCAGGAAACGATATGAAGGACGGCGCGGTCATGCCGGATGAGACCAAGATCGAACTGATCGTCAAGGCCGGTGAGATCACCAATACGGCCAAGTTTGACGCCATCAAGTTCCTGAAGGCCGGCACCTACCGCTTCAACATCCTTGAGACGGCGGAAGATGAAGAAGGTATCGAATATGACGTGGCCAAGTGGGAGCTGATCATCGTTATCGTGGATACCGATAACCAGCTCGAGGTTGCCAGCTACAAGTACGTACGCCATACGCCTGACGGCAGCGGCTCCGGCAGCACCACGCCTGGCACGGATACCCTGGAACCGGCTCCTGGCACTGACGCCGGCAGAGAAGACGCCCGCGTAGACGATACGGCTTCCGAGCGCATCGACGATAGCGAGCGCGAAGACGGTGAGATCGGTGTTGCGCCGGGTACGGACGAACCTGCCGATCCGTATGCGATCGTCGAAGAACAGTCCGAAGCCGAATTCGATCCGGTCACGCTGAAGCTGATCAAGCCGGTTAAGGATGCCGTCATCGGCGCCACGTTCATCAACCCGTACACGCCGAATCCGACGAAGTACGTACCGAAGGTAACCAAGGTCGTCTCCGGCGAGCCGATCGTCAAGGATAAGACCTTCACCTTCACGCTGGATGCCGACAAGGATAACCCGGACGGCTGCAGCCTGACGGTTGCCGACAAGCAGCTTTCGGTGACCATCGTCGTTCCGGCCGGAACGCAGGCTGAACCGGTGTCCAAGTACTTCGAGACGGCGCTTGAGTTCACCATGGCCGGCACCTTCAAGTTCTACATCCGTGAGACCATTCCGGAAGAGCAGGCGAAGGAGATCGGTATCGATCCTTACGATGCGGCCGAGTGGATCCTGACCCTTGTTATCAAGGATACCGACAACGACCTGGTCGTGGAAAGCTACACCTATGAGAAGGACGGCAAGATCGTCGAAGAGTCCAAGGCGAAGTTCGAAGATCCGGATGATCCGCTGCACATGACCGAACCGGTTGCAGAAGTCGAGATCGGCGCTGCCTTCGATAACCCTTACAACGTACTTCCTACCGAGTACATGCCGAAGGTCACCAAGAAGCTGACCGTTGACTTCGGACCGACCGTTGAGAAGAAGATCTTCAACTTCGAGATGAAGCTGAAAGAAGCTGTCGGCTTCAAGGGCGCTGATATCAGCGACGCCTGCAGCCTGAACGGCGAAGCCATCGACAAGGCCCAGATCATTCTGGAAGTCGGTGAGATCACGAAGACTGAAGAATTCGAAGAAATCCTGAAGTTCGCGAAAGCCGGCACCTACACCTTCGAGATCACTGAAACGGTTGAGAAAGAAAAAGGCGTCACCTACACCGCCGCCAAGTGGCTGCTGGTCATCGAAGTTGTCGACACTGACAACCAGCTGGTGATCGCAAGCTACGACTACAGCGAGATCCCGGCCGACAGTGGCAAGGCTGCTGCCCTCTCCGCCGCCTCCGGCGACGAGGATCAGGAACCGGCCACCACCGGTACGGATGACGGCGAACAGCCCGCTGCGGCGCAGGATGTGAAGCACTCCGAAGCCGAGTTCGACGAGAACGGCAAGCTGAAGACGCCGGTAGCCGAGACCGTCCTGGGCGCTGAGTTCACCAACATCTACAAGCCTGAACCGACCACCTTCCAGGCGGCGGTCCAGAAGACCATCATCGGCGAGCCGACCGTGGCCGACAAGGAATTCAAGTTTACGCTTGAGCTGACCAAGGCTGTTGACGCGGCAGACAACGAGATCACGAACATCGATGACGCCATCGACGTCACGAAGGACGAAGTCACTATCCTGGTGCCTGCGGGCTCGACCGGCAAGGGTATCGTCGAATACTTCAAGGAGATGACTATCTCCATGGCCGGCACCTACACCTTCTCCGTCAAGGAAGAAATGGTGGTCCTGCCCGGCATCACCTGCGACGGTACCGAGTGGACGCTGACCCTTGTGGTCATCGACACCGACGGCAAGCTGAAAGTTGATTCCGTCGAGTACGCGGCCACCGGCAAGGAGCCGAGCGCAGAATATGCCTCCTTCGAGAACCCGTACCAGCCGAAGCCTACGGTCAACCACCCTGTGGTCACCAAGACCCTGAGCGGCCAGCCTGCTCCGGAAGACACCGTCTTCGAGTTCGTCCTGAAGGCCACCGAAGTGGTGGACGGCGGCAGCCACCTGAAGGGCAGCGACAAAGACATCGTCAAGAACGACAGCTGGACGAAGACCATCATCGGCCCCGGCACGGTCAGCTTCGACGAGATCGAGTACTGCAAGGCCGGCACCTACGTCTACACCGTGGTTGAAACCGACAAGCATGCGACAGGCTGGACCTACAGCGGTCTGATCTGGACCATCGTCGTCACGGTCGTGGACAACGACGGCGCCCTGTCCTGCACCATGGATTACAAGTCCAACGGCGTGGTCTCCACGACGGCGGTGTTCATCAACGACTACAAGCCGATCCCGGTCACCTGGGAACCTCAGGTCCAGAAGGTGCTTGCTGAAGACAGCGAGCTGCCTGTGGAAGACAAGAAGTTCCACTTCGAGATGACCCAGATCAAGGCTGAGCCGGCTGACGGCTTAGACATGAAGGCGGATGCCGTCTTCAAGGCCGAGACCTTGCTCAAGAAGGGCGAGAAGGAAAGCGAAGCCGTTTCCTTCGACAAGATCACCTTCACGAAGGCCGGCACCTACACCTTCCAGGTGGTGGAAATTGATGAAGGCCTGAAGGGCTACACCTACGACACCACGCCGAGAACGCTGGTCGTGAAGATCGTCGACAAGAGCGGCTACCTGACCATCGAGTCCGTCACGATCGACGGCGAAGACGCCAAGATCGAGGAATCCAAGGTCGTGGTCAAGGTTGAGAACTGCTTCGTCGAAGAGAAGACCGACATCGAGTGCGAGAAGGTCTGGATTGACGGCAACGATCATCTGAAGCTGCGTCCTGTTTCGATCACCATCCGCCTGTACGCGGACGGCGTGGAGATCGACGCGGTCACGGTCACTGCGGCTGACGATTGGAAGCATGAATGGAAGGATCTGCCGAAGTACAAGAACGAAGTCGAGATCGTCTACACGGTCACCGAAGACTCCGTCAAGAACTACACGACGTCCATCGAAGGCTTCCTGATCAGCAACAAGGTGGAAGTGATCGATACCGGTGAGGATAACGGCCTGTACCTGTGGGGCGGCACGTTCCTGATCAGCCTCTTTGCTCTGGGTTCCGTGATCGTTATGCGGCGCAAGAGAGAAGAAAAAGACTGAGAGATCGGTCTGACGGAGTAAGATCCGCCAACTAAAAAGAAGCGGCAGACGGGAGAGATCCCGCCTGCCGTTTTCCTTTGCAGCGCATAGGACAAAACAGACAGAAAAAACGGCTGGAATCCTTGATAGTACCGGGATTTCAGCCGCTGTATTTTTTGCTATATCTTTTTATTCAGCTGGGACTTTGGTTTTTATGCATTTGGTTCGCCTGCGCAGGCGCGGACGCATTCCTCCATGGCGGCGGCCGACGCCTCCAGGCTCTGCAGCAGCAGCAGCTGGCGGCGGGCGCGCTCCAGGTTCTGGGAAGGGTAAGAAACTTTGAAGTAGCGGTCGCCCGCCAGATAGTCGGTCAGATAGCGGACGCCAAGCTCCAGCGTGATGAGCCGCACGCCCAGCGGGAGGGAGAGGATCTCGCCTTTCGTCAGGCTGCCGTCCGCGCCCTGCAGGAAGCCGCGCACGCAGGCTTTAAAGAGAGAAAGGTCGAAGCGCGGCGCGTCTTTTCCGGCACCGCCGGCACGGCTCAGGACGGAGCGGATCAGATCGCCGAAGTCGAAGCATGCAAAGCCGGGCATGACGGTGTCCAGGTCCGTGACGCACAGCGGCCCGCCGCTTAAGCGGTCGAAGAGGAGATTGTCCGGCTTGGCGTCGTTGTGCACGGCGCGCAGGGGGAGGGGCCCCCGTCGCAGAGCATCCGAGGCGGCGGCATAGTCCGCCTCCCGCTCGCGGACGAAGCGGATCTCATCGGTCAGCGAGGCCGCACGGCCGAGCGGATCCGCCGCGAGGGCGGCGCTAAAGGCGGCCAGCCGAGCGGCGGTATCGTGGAAAGCGGGGATCACCTCGCGCAGCAGCGCGGCCGGGAAGGCCTCTGAGAGGCTCAGGAAGCGGCCGTAGGCCTTTGCGGCGCATTCCGCCGCAGCCGGCGTCATTTCCGGGCTTATTTCGCCGATCTGGCAGCTTCCCTCGATAAAAGGCGTCAGGCGCCAGACGCTTCCGTCCGCGTCCGTGTACCAGCGCCGCCCGTCCCGCAGGGGGATCAGGCTCATGACTTCGCGCGCGGGATCGCCGCCCGCTTCGCGGATCCTGTCCCGCAGAAAGTCCGTGATGCGGACGAAGTTTTCCATGACCGCCTCCGGCTGCGGGAAGGCCTCCCGGGAGAGGCGCTGCAGGATCAGACGGAGGGGAGCGGCGGGCTGCGCCGGATCGGCGTCAGCTGCCTGCGGCGTCAGCCCCTGCCCCTGTTCAGCCAGCCAGCTGAGCAGCCGGGTATCGTTGACGTGGCCGTTCCCGTAGGACTCGGCGCGCAGCAGCCGGCCGGGCAGCCCGTAAGCCTTTAAGACGGCCTTCACGGCCGCCTCGTCCCGGATCTGCCGCAGGATCTCCTCGTCGGCCGGGCAGAACTCGTACAGCGGGATCTCGTCCGGCGTGATCCATTTCAGGTCCACGTGCTCTAAAAGCTGCGGCTCGCCGGCCGCGATGAAGGCGTGGAAGAGGCTCAGGTGTACGGTCAGATCCGGGTATTCGTGCGTCACCTCCGTGAAAAGCCCGCCCACGCGCAGCGTGACGGCCAGCTCCTCCCGGCATTCGCGGATCAGGGCTTCTTCCTTCGTCTCGCCTGGCTCGACCTTGCCGCCGACGAACTCCCAGAGCAGGCCGCGCGCCTTGTGCGGCGGCCGCCGGCAGATCATGAAGCGGTCCTTATCCCATATCAGTGCTGCAACGACTTCCGTCATATCTCGCCGTTTCCTTGTCCTTTCCCGGCGGACGGGTCGCCGGTACCGATAATATGCCACAATTTCCGGCGCCCTGCAAGAGGCGGCCGGCCTTTCGCGGCGCCGCTAAATTTTTTTAAAAAGTGCTTGCATTTTCCGGAAAGTATGGTAGAATAGCATTCGCTCGGGGCATTAGCGCAGCTGGGAGCGCGCCACACTGGCAGTGTGGAGGCCAGGGGTTCGAGTCCCCTATGCTCCACCTCAAAAACCGTTGTATTTCAACGGTTTTTTTATTTTCAACTAAACTTTGACTAAACTTTCAGGGAATTCAGATGGTCGAGATAGCCGGCCATTTCTCTCTGATGAGCGTCGGCCAGGGCTTTGATATAGATCTGCTGCGGCGTCTGGAGGTTGGACCAGCCGCCGATTTCTTTTATGCTCGCCATAGAAACACCCTGCGTCGCCATCAGGGACACCGAGAATTTCCGCAGGTCGTGAAAGCGAAAGTGCGGGACGTCCAGCCGCTTAAGAACGCGCCCGAACCATTTGGTGATCTCGTCCGGCCGGTAGTCCACGAGCGGCCCTTCCTTCGGCATCTCATCCACGACCCACTGCGGCAGCGGTACGGTCCGGACCGACGTCTCCGTCTTCGGCAGCTTGACGATCCAGCGCCCGGCCTCGTCCTTGACCATGTCCTTCTCGATGCGCAGCAGGTTGCCCTTCAGATCTTCGGCCGTGAGGCAGGAGATCTCACCGCGCCGGAGCGTAGCAAACGCGGAGAGCAGGCAGGCCCGGTAGAGACGCGGATCATATTCTTTCGCGGCAGCGATGACCTTCAGGACCTCGTCGGTCGATGGGACGTATCCGTCAAAGCGCTTCCCCTGGGGCAGACGCGCAGCAATGTCAGGGTGCTCCACAAACATCCGGACCGCTGCCGAGAACAAGCCGTAGGCGTGGGCCACGGTCTTCTTCTTGACGTCAGCGGAAATCGCCGAGATCCATTTCTGGACCTTCTGCGATGTCAGCTGGTCCAGTCGGACGGACGCGATCGGGAACGGAGTGATGTAGAGCTTCTGCTTTGAGAGATACCCGGCGACCGTGGACGGAGAGAGGACGCCGCGCCTGGCGTCAATGTATTTCGTGACAGCCTGATCAACCGTGATCTTCGGGCTCGTGTCCGCTGCCGCCTGCACCTGGGCGGCAAGAAACAGGGCTTCTTTCTTTGAATCTGCCGTCACAGACTTATAGCGCTTCTTCCCGTCTTGCTTCCCTATGTAGACAATAGTTTGCCACCTTCCGGATGGCAGCTTGCGCGCATTCATTTGTTCTCCTGATCTTTTGCTTTCAGTACTCTTACAAATCGAATCAAATACAAGACAAGAAATACAAAATACACAATGATTACCGCAATATGATACTGATCGGATATTACAAATACCGCACCAAGTATCCACAGCGCAAACTGTAGGACAACGCCAACAGCTGGCATGAACATTGATAGCAAATAATATGCTATGCAGATTACCACTACAAGCGCAAACGAATCGGTAAAATGATACGCGACAGCCCAACAAGGGATGAACGCAATATAGCCAGAAAACCTTTCAAAAAACTCCATCATGTTTTAATCCTCCTCTCAAAAATCGTGCCGTGACTGTATAACCTTCCCGACGATCCGGACCGGCAGCTGCTCCACTTCTTCCCAGGTGTAAACAATCGGCTCATATACAGGGTTTAGTGATACCAGGGCGAGAGTGTCCGGATAGCGCTGCAGCTTCTTACAGGTCCCCTCTTCCCCGTTGACGGTCACGATTACAATCTCACCGTTTTCCGCGTCCGGCTGTTCGCGCACGATAACGGTGTCCCCGTCCAGGATCTTCGGGGACATGGAATCGCCGCGTACTTTCAGGGCGTAAAGACTCTGATCGCCGGCAGCCATAGCCGGATCCACCAGCACCTCCCCGATCACGTTGCCTTCATCGAAGAGCGGCTGGCCGGCAGCGACGCTTCCCAAAAGTGGAATTCGCAGAGAGTCTTGGATCGGGACGGCTTCGGCGGGGCGCTTTGTTTCTTCGTTCCAACCCATCAGACTTGCCGGAGAGACGCCCAGGGCTGACGCAATTTTGGCGATTTTATCCCGACGCATGTTGGCGATCATTCCGTTTTCCCATTTTCTAACGGTGCTTTTCCCAACCCCGACTTTATTCCCGAGTTCTTCAAGGGTCATCCCGTTTTGCTTTCTAAGTTCTTCTATCCTTCTTCCAATATCCATTATATCATCTCCTTTACAAGGCATTATACAATAGATGTGTCATTTTTGCAACATAGAAATAAAGTACACAAAAAAAGTTTCTGAAAAGACACAAAAACGCTTGACATATGATTTGCGATACTGTATGATGGCAGTGTCGTAAAAGACACATGTGACGGAGGAAAGAAATGGACCGATTCAAATTGGAGTATGAGATGAAGCGCAGGAACGTTAGCATTAACGCTTTATGCCACGAAATCGGCATGAGCAGGAGCGCTTTTTACAGGAAAACTCATGGGATCACTGAATTCACGCAGAAGGAGATTCAATCTATCATTGATTTTCTTCGATTGGATTCTCCTATGGGTATTTTTTTTACGAACGAAGTGTCGTAAAGGAAACAGGCGAGAGGAGCCGTCATGGAAAAGACAATCAAGGCCAGCCTGATCTACATCGGCCGCACGGTCCCGTGGCTGGCTGACCAGCTGGGTATCAGCCGGTCCGTGATCTACAAGAAGCTGCGGTATGATCGCTGGGATCTTAACGATCTGCGGATGATG
>JAEEGI010028446.1_pt1 | contig 10633 bp, 7 predicted proteins | sample 8958751 | NCBI WGS metagenome assembly JAEEGI01 (sample SAMN16246545, study PRJNA631951) | gut metagenome | biome: gut microbiome; feature: rumen; material: KS-attached | host: Bos | place: Iran: Karaj | collected 2018-10 | reverse complement strand
GTGACGCAAAACGCCTTGGTGCGCGTTTCGTCGCTGACGTCCACGCAGTCGATGTGTCGGATGATTTTGACAATCGCGTCGTGCACCACGTCTTCGGCGTCGCTGCGCTGCGGGCAATAGCGACCGGCAATATACATCATCAGGCCGTAGTATTGCTCATACACCCGCTGAACCTTTTGTTTTTCTTCGACGGTGGATACCATCGACAGATAAAACAGCATCATAGGGACCCTCACTTCTTTCTTTCCTAAAAATGATAACGATTCAGGCAACCGGATTCCTACAAACAGTATACAGGATTTTTTCTTTTTTGCAACCGTGCGCCCCGAAGCGCAAAGAAGCCCGCTGCCGTCCGAAGACAACAACGGGCTATGGGAAAGAAAAGAGGGGGGCCTTATTTGAGGTCGGCTTTCACGATGACCCTGCAGGGGCAGCCGGCGTCATAGCAGGCGCGGGCCATGTCGGCCGTTTTCACATAGACCAGACAGCCTTCCGGCAGCCCGGCCGCAAAGCAGCCGTCCGTATAATAGACCCGCAGGGCGTCGCGCTGTCTGGTCAGGATTTTGACCTGCTTCAGGCCGCTGCACCCCGAGAACGCTGCGGGATGAACCGATTTGAGCCTGGCCGACAGGGTGAAGCTTTCCAGCGCCGCGCAGTCGGCAAACGCGTTTGCGCCCAACTCGCGCACGACCTTCGTGTTGAGGACCACGCGCAGGGCCGCGTCGCCTTTGAACACGTCGTCCCGCATCGAGATCTGCTTTGCGTTCGCGGGGAAGGTGACCTTCTTTAAGCTTTTGCAGTTTTGGAAGACGCCCTCGCCCAAAATGATCTTGCGGTTGTGGTTGACCTCACGGAACGTGACATACTTCAGCGGGCAGCTGCTGAACGCGTAGAGCGTGATGCGGCGGCAGCTTGCCGGTACGGTGAGCGACCGGAGCCCGGCATGGACAAACGCCTCTCTGCCGATTTCCTGCACGCTGTCGGGCAGGTTGATTTTTGTCAGATTGGCGCAGGCGGAAAAGGCGTGCTTGCCGATGGTCTCCACGTCTCCCTTGAAGACAACCTTTTTCAGATTCGTGCACATGCCGAAGGTGTGGTCGCCGATCCCCTTCACGCTTGCCGGAATCGAGATCGCAGTCAGATTGTCCATCCACATGAACGCGCCGCTCACGTTGACGGTTCCGTTCGGAATCTTATATTTTGTCAGATTCGGCAGACAGGAGAACGCGTATTTGTTCAGGTTTATGGTGCTTTTGGAAAACCGGATGCTCGTCACGTTTTCGGCAACGGGCGGCTGGGCCGTGAGGGTATAGTAGCTGCCCCGGTTGACGTAGGACACGCTGACCGAGGTGACCGGCTTGCCGTCGATCTCGTCTTTGATGTGGATGCTTGTGGCTTGCTGCATGGCTTCTTCGGAATCGAAATAGCTGATGACCATATAGGCGTCGTCATCCTTTGTCGGCATATAGACCACGTGATCCACGACCTTCACCGGCATGGTGTCGATATACCGCTGCACCCGTTTGAAATAGTTGATATCGTTTGGGTGGTACGCCGCCGCGCTCTGCAGCGCGAACAGGGCTGCGAGACAGCCCACCAGCAGGGCAAACAGGAGGATGTGCTTCAGTTGCTTCTTCATGGAAAAACGCTCCTTTCGTTTTGTCTTCCGCTTATATATGCCGAAAAACGAAAAAGCTTACAAAACTTTTTTCATTTTTTTTGCATTTTTCTTTTCGCCCCCGTTCTGCAGCACGCCTCCGTTCTCTGCAACCCCTGTCCCCTGTTCCCTGCCCCTGTTCCCTTATTTCTTCTTGACATCCTTCCCGGACGGGAATATAATAAAACAGGAAAAACCGAGAGAAAAGGAGTGCTTTCTATGCTGCTCAACCGTTCCGAAAACCTGCAGCCCGTCCATTCCGATATCCGCGGCCCGCTGTACCTGGAAAGTCAGCGCATGGCCCGGGAGGGGATCAAGGTGCTGCGCCTGAACACCGGCAACCCGGCTACCTTCGGCTTCGGGATGCCCGACAGCGTGCGCCAGTCGCTGCTGGCGAACGTCGACAAGGCCGTGGCCTACTGCGACCTCAAGGGTATGCCCAACGCCCGCGAGGCGATCTGCAATTACCACAAGGGCAAGGGCGTGCAGGATATCACGCCCGACGATATCTACATCGGCAACGGCGTGAGCGAGCTGGTGCTGATGTGCCTGCTGGCGCTGCTCAACAAGGGAGACGAGGTGCTGATGCCCTCGCCGAGCTATTCGCTGTGGTCCAACTCGACCTATATCGCCGGCGGCAAGCCCGTGTTCTATACCTGCGACGAGCAGAACGACTGGTACCCCGACATGGCGGATCTGCGCAAAAAGGTGACAAAGCGCACCCGCGCGCTCGTCATCATCAACCCGAACAACCCCACCGGCGCGGTCTATCCGAAGGAAGTGCTGGAAGATATGATTCAGGTGGCGCGCGAGCACGACCTGTTGATCTTCTCCGACGAGATCTACGACCGTTTGGTCATGGACGGCGTGCCGCACTATTCCACCGCCGCGCTGGCGCCCGACCGCATGGTGATTACGACCAACGGCCTTTCCAAGAGCCACATCATCTGCGGCTTCCGCTGCGGCTGGATGGTCATCAGCGGCTACAAGGGCAAGGCCGACGACTACGTGGAGGGCATCTTCCAGATGGCGGCCATGCGCCTTTGCTCCAACGCGCTGACCCAGCTGGTCATTCCCGCCGCGCTGGAGGACAACGCCAGCACGCAGGCGATGCTGGTCCCCGGCGGCCGCCTCTATGAACAGCGCGAAGCCACGATGCGCGAGCTGGCGAAGATCGACGGTATCTCCTGCGTCAAGAACCACGGCGCGTTCTACGTCTTCCCGAAGCTGGACGTCAAGAAGTTCAACATCACCAGCGACAAGCAGTTCGCGTTTGACTTCCTGCACGAAAAGCACATCTTTATCGTGCCCGGCTCCGGCTTCGACTGGCCCGATCCCGACCACTTCCGCATCGTGATGCTGCCCGAGCCGGCGCAGCTCAGCAAGGCGATGCAGGACCTCGGCGATTTTTTGAGCCATTATTGGCAGAAATAAGTCGACAGTCATCAGTCAACAGTCAACAGAACAGCACCCCGCACGGCTCCGTGCGGGGTGCTTATGCTGTTTGCCGACAGCTTATTCCTTCACTAACTGCTTATAGAGCTTGATGTACTCGTTGGCGCTCTTGTTCCAGCTGAAGTCGCATTCCAGCGCGCGGATCACCAGCGTATCCCAGTAATCCTTGGCGTTGTAATAGGTATCCACCGCGCGGCGCAGGGCGCCGAGCATGTCGTGGGCGTTGTAGGTCTTGAACGTGAAGCCGTTGCCCTCGCCGTCGCCGCTGTCGGTGATGGAATCTCTGAGGCCGCCGGTTTCGCGGACGATGGGGATCGTGCCGTAGCGCAGCGAGATCATCTGGGCCAGGCCGCAGGGCTCGCTCTTGGAGGGCATCAGGAACATATCTGCGCCGCCGTAGATCTTCTTGGCCAGCGACGGCACAAAGCCGATGCGCACGGCGATCTTGTCGCCGTAGCGGTTCGCCAGCTCGCGGAAGTAGTTCTCATACTGCCAGTCGCCCGAGCCGAGCACGACGACCTGCACCTCGGTGGTGGCCAGGAATTCGTCGAACACGCCCTTGATGAGGTCCAGCCCCTTGTGCGACACCAGCCGCGTGACCAGACCGATCAGCGGCACGTCGGGCTTCTGCGGCAGACCCATGGTCTCCTGCAGGGCGGCCTTGTTGGCGGCCTTGCCCTCCTTCGCGTTGCTGACGTTGAAGTGCATGGCGAGGTTCGGGTCGGTCTCGGGGTCGTTCGTGTCGGTGGCAATGCCGTTGAGGATGCCGGACAGCTTCCACTGCCGCTCGCGCAGAATCGGATCGAGGCCGTGGCTGTACCACGGGTCGAGAATCTCCTGCGCATAGGACGGCGAAACGGTGGTCACGCGGTCGGCGCATTCGATGCCGCCCTTCATGAAGTTGGCGTCGCCGTCATATTCCAGAATGCCGGCGTCTTCGGGCTTGAGCCCGACCACGTCGCCGATGATGTCCATGCCGTAGGTGCCCTGATACTGAATGTTGTGGATCGTGAACACGGTCTTGATGCCCTGATACCACGGATCCTGACAATACATCGTTTTATAGAACACCGGAGTCAGCGCGGTCTGCCAGTCGTTGCAGTGGATGACGTCGGGCTTGAAGCCGATGTGCGGCAGAATCTCCAGCGCGGCGCGCGCGAAGAACGTGAAGCGCTCCGCGTCGTCGTAGTGGCCGTAGATGGAATCGCGCTTGAAGTAATACTGGTTGTCAATCAGATAATAGATCACGCCGTTGTGCTTGGCCTGGAACACGCCGCAGTACTGCCGGCGCCACGCCACGGGCACCGAAATGCTGGTGACGAAGGTCATCTTGTCCTTGAACTCCTGCGGAATGGTGTCATACAGCGGCATCACCACGCGGCAGCCGATCAGACGGCGGCGCAGCGCCTGCGACAGCGCGCCGGTCACGTCCGCAAGTCCGCCGGAAGCCATGAACGGCTGGGCTTCGCTTGCAACAAATAACACTTTCATGGTGGGTTGTCCTTTCTGTTAAACTTCGTTATACGGTGACGTCCTTGCCGATGAACAGCGGGCAGGAGGCGGCGCCGGAGAGCGACTTGTTCGGCTTGATCACGACGTTCTTATCCAGCACGGCGCAGTTGACCGAGGCGCCTTCGCTGATGTAGCTGTCCTGCATCAGGACGCTGTTTTTGACCACGGCGCCCTCCGCCACGTAGACGCCGCGGAAGAGAATGGAATTCTCCACGGTGCCCTTGATGATGCAGCCGTCGGCGATCAGGGAGTTGCTCGCCTTCGACTTCGTGCCGTAGATGGCGGGCATGTCGTCGCGCACCTTGGTGTAGACCGGCAGATCCTGCCGGAACAGGCCCTTGTACTGCCCCTCCACCAGCTTCATGCTGACGTCGTAATAGGTCTGCAGCGAATCGATCGTGCAGGCGAAGCCCTCGATTTTTTCGCCGCGGATATAGAGCTTGTCGCAGTTGGCGTTGATCACGTCTTTTTCAAACTCTGTGGCCCCGGCGGTCAGCGCTTCGGCCACCAGACGCTCCAGCAGGGCGCGCTTCATGAACAGCACGTTCAGGGAATAGTCCTTGTCCTCCGGCCCGTTGTCCAGCACGACCGCGCGGGTGATGCGGTCGCCGTCGCCGAACGCGAAGGTCATGATGTCGGGCAGGTTCGGCTTTCTGCCGCGGCGGTAGGCGATGGTGATGTCGGCGCCGGAACGCTCATGGTTTTCCATCAGCGCTTCATAGTCCAGCGTGGCCACCACATTGGCGTCCGCCAGAAGCACGTATTCCTTGTTGGAATGGCCCATGTAGTTCAGCATGGCGTGCAGCGCCTCGATGCGGTTGCGCGAAACGCCGCCGTTGCCGGCCAGATCGAAGGGCGGCAGGATGGTCAGCCCGTCGCGTTTTCTGGCAAGATCCCACGGCTTGCCCGCGCCGAGGTGATCCATCAGCGAGCGGTAGTTGCTCTTGGTGCTCACGCCCACGGCGGTGATGCCGGCGTTGACCATGTTGGAAAGGGCAAAGTCGATCAGGCGGTAACGCCCGGCAAAGGGCACCGAGCCGATCGTGCGGACTGCGGTCAGTTCGCTGATTCTGTCGTCATCCACGCTGGCGTAGATGATACCTAACACATTAGACGCTCTCATTTTGCTTCTCCTTCCAGATCCGTATCGATCATTTGCTTGGCGTTGACCTTTGCGCCCTTGCCGATCGTGACTTTTTCACCGATCACGGCGATGCCCCAGTTGTCCAGGTCATCCGCCATGGCCTCCGGGCTGTCGCCCACGTGCGCGCCGGAATCGATCACGGCGTTTTCCGCCACGATCGCGTATTCCACCACCGCGCCGGCCTTGATCACGGTGCCGGGCATCACGATGGAATAGCGCACCGTGGCGCCTTCTTCCACCGTCACGTTGGAAAACAGGATGGAATAGTCCACCTCGCCGTGGATCTCGCAGCCCTCGCTGATCATGGAGTTTTCCACGGCCGCCTTGTCCGAAATGAAGTGCGGCGGGGCGACGGGCGACTGCGAATAGATCTTCCAGGTGTCGTCGGAAAGGTCGAGGTCCACCTTCGGGTTGAGCAGGTCGAGGTTCGCTTCCCAAAGGGAATCGATCGTGCCCACGTCCTTCCAGTAGCCGTCGAACTGATAGGCGAACATGCGCTCGCCCGCGGCGTGCATGGCCGGGATCACGTTGTGGCCGAAGTCGTTGCCCGAGGTCGGGTCGTTCTCGTCGTCGATCAGATACTGGCGCAGCTTTTGCCAGGTGAAGATGTAAACGCCCATCGACGCCTTGTTGGACCGCGGATGCTTCGGCTTTTCTTCGAATTCGCTGATCGAGCCGTCGGGCTCCACGAACATCAGACCGAAGCGCGAGGCCTCGTCCCAGGGCACCTCCAGCATGGCGATGGTGCACGCGGCGTTCTTTTCCTTGTGGTACTCCAGCATCTTCGCGTAGTCCATCTTGTAGATGTGGTCGCCCGAGAGGACCGCCACGTATTCCGGGTTGTAGCGGTCGATGAAGTTGATGTTCTGATAGATCGCGTTCGCCGTGCCCTTGTACCACTCGGTGCCCTTGATCTGCTGATAGGGCGAAAGCACATGGACGCCGCCGTTCATCCGGTCAAGGTCCCACGCTGCGCCGTTGCCGAGATAGCTGTTGAGCTCCAGCGGCTGATACTGCGTCAGGACGCCGACCGTTTCAATGCCGGAATTGATGCAGTTGGACAGCGGGAAGTCGATGATGCGGTATTTGCCGCCGTAGGGGACGGCCGGCTTCGCGATGTTCTTGGTGAGGATGCCGAGCCGGCTGCCTTGTCCGCCGGCAAGCAGCATGGCAAGGCATTCTGTTTTCTTCGTCATGGTTCTGATTACCTCCTGTATGGGTCGCTTGACAGCGACGTTATGATTTTGCTTTTGTTTTTGCGGATTTGGGGGCGGCCGCCTTTGCGGCGGGGGCCTTCTTTGCGGCGGGCTTCCGCTTCGGCTTCGGCTTGAATTTCAGATAGAGCGCCGAAAGCCCCGGCAGATCCACCGTGATGGAATTGGGATAGCCGTGCATCGGAACCGGCTTGCTGGCCACGCGCTGCTTCGTGCCGCGGCCGCCGCCGCCGAACGCCGTGTCGTCGGAGTTGAGCAGGACCTCGTAATAGCCCTCCTTCTCCACGCCGAACGTGTATTTTTCCCGTTCTACCACGGTGAAGTTGCACACGCAGACGATCTCGCCGCCGTCCTTGTCCATGCGCCGGAAGGCGATGACCGAATTGTCAATGTCGTCGCTGACGCACCAGGCGAAGCCTTCCCAGCCGTAATCGATCTGCCACAGGGCGGGCGTTCTCCGATACAGCCGGTTGAGCGTTCTGAAATAATGCTGCAGCTGGCGGTGCTTGTCGTAATCGAGCAGCAGCCAGTCGAGCCCCGCGTCATACTTCCATTCGATGAACTGGCCGAACTCCTGACCCATGAAGGTCAGCTTCTTGCCCGGGTGGGCCATCATGTAGCCCATGAAAGAGCGCACGCCGGCAAACTTTTCGTCGTAGCTGCCGGGCATCTTGCCGATCAGCGAGCATTTGCCGTGGACCACCTCGTCGTGCGAGATCGGCAGCACGAAGTTTTCCGAAAACGCATAGAAGAACGAGAAGGTCAGAAGGTTGTGGTTATACTTTCTGGAAAGGCCGTCGAGCGAGAAGAACTTGAGCGCGTCGTTCATCCAGCCCATATTCCATTTGAAGTTGAAGCCCAGGCCGCCGATGTCGGTCGGCTTGGAAACCAGCGGCCATGCGGTGCTCTCTTCGGCAATCATCAGCACGCCGGGGAAATCGCGGAACACCAGCGCGTTGAGCGCGCGCAGGAAATCGACCGCCTCCAGATTCTCGTTGCCGCCGTAGCGGTTCGGGACCCACTGGCCGTGTTCGCGGCCGTAGTCCAGATAGAGCATGGAGGCCACGGCGTCCACCCGCAGGCCGTCGACGTGGTATTTGTCGAGCCAGAACGTGGCGGAACTCATCAGGAACGACACGACCTCCTTGCGGCCGTAATCAAACACCTTGGTGCCCCAGTCCTTGTGCTCGCCCTTGCGCGGATCTTCATATTCGAAGCAGGCCTTGCCGTCGAACTCCGCCAGACCGAACGCGTCCTTGGGGAAGTGGGCGGGCACCCAGTCCAGAATGACGGCGATGTCGTTTCTGTGGCAGGTATCGATGAAATACATCAGATCGTGCGGCGTGCCGTAGCGCGACGTGGCGGAAAAATAGCCGGTGACCTGATAGCCCCAGGAGCCGTCGAACGGGTATTCCGACAGCGGCATCAGCTCGATGTGGGTGTAGCCCATGTCCTTGACGTAGGGCACCAGCGTTTCGGCAAGATCGCGGTAGGAATAGAAGTTGCCGTCGTCATGCTGCTTCCAGGAGCCGGCGTGCACCTCATAGATGTTCATCGGGCTCTCATAGGGGTTGTGGCGCGCCTTCTTTTCCTGCCAGGCGTCGTCCTTCCAGCGGTAGCCGTCCATCTCATAGAATTTGGAGGCCGTGCCGGGGCGCGTTTCGCTGTGGAAGGCGAAGGGGTCCGCCTTGTCGCGCACGGAGCCGTCGGGGCCTGTGATATGGAACTTGTAGTTATCGTAGACCATGACCTCCGGGACCGCGCATTCCCAGACGTCGGAATCCGGCAGCTTGGTCATCTGCGCCGCGCCGGCGTCCCAGTCGTTGAAATCACCCACGACGCTGACCGCGCGCGCGTGCGGCGCCCAAACACGGAAGGTGACAAGATCGCCGTCCGCCTGCCGGTGCGCGCCCAGGAAGTCATAGGCGCGGTTGTTGGTGCCGGCGTGGAAGTAATACAGGGCGATGTCGTCGCGTTTCGGTTGGTTTTTTGACATCTGAACACCTTCCTTTTCCGAAAGCGGTTCCGCGGCTGCCGCGGAAAAGCAACCGAGACCGCTCCCATTTTTAATACTTTTTTATATCATAGCACGCACAGGGGGAAAAGACAAGGGGTTTTGTTCTTTTTGTTAGAAGATGAATAAAAAAACAAGGCCATTTTTGGTCACTTTGTTAGAAAACTTTCGGGCGTTCGGCGCAGCAGAAACCAAAAGCGGCGGCGCCGGCTTCGCGGGGGCGGTCCGGCCCGGCGCGCAGCCGCATCAGTATAGCATGCCGCGGGTGAAACGAAGGGCGAAAAACGGCGAGTTGACAAGAAAAGCAAACTGTGATACACTGAACTGCGGCGGCAGGTATGCCGCTATACTATATATAATGAGGTGCCCGCAATGAAGCTGCCGCGCTTTACCATAGATGACGATACCAGACGAACCATAGACGAAACCAAAGACAAGGCTCTGCGGGCGGGCGACCGCGCGCTGCGCGTGACCGACAGTCTGCTGCAGCCGAAGCTGGTGCTGCCGCTGTTCGCCGCGCTGCTGGTGCTGCTGGCGCTGGTGTCCGCCGTCGTCATGATCCGCGAGCACCGCCCCAAGCCCCAGCCGACCGAACCGACCGCGCTCACGCAGCAGACGCAGACCGGCGCCGAAGCGCGCGGCACGCTGCAGGGCAACTTCCTGCTGGTCTTTGCCGATAACGCCGGGCGGATCAAGATGCTGGCGGTCGTGCAGGCGGACAGCGAGGCGCACAGCCTTGCGGTCAGCTACGTGCAGCCCTCCGAACGCGCCGAGGTCAACAACCTCAACGGCTCCATGCAGCAGCACTACGACAAGGGCGGCGCCACCGAGCTGGCCTGGGCCGTGGGCGCTTTCATGGAACGCACGATCGACCGCTACGTGATTGCAAACGACGACCGCTTCATCAATTTCTGCAAGATGCTCGGCGAACACGAGCTGACAATCGAAACCGGCGTGCAGGCGGAATACGAGGGCATCTCCTTCGTCATCAAGCCGGGCAAGCAGAAGCTGACCAGCGACACGCTGTGCAAATATTTCGGCTACTGCTGCAAGACGCTCTATCAGGGCGGCGACGCCAAGGTCAGCGAGCTGCTGGGCTATCTGGCGCAAAAGCTGCTTTCGCCCGAAAACGACGCGCGTTTCGACCGGATCCTGGCCAAGCTGATCGGCGAAGCGACGACCAACATTTCCGCCATGGATCTGCAGGGCTACAGCGCGGTGCGTCCCGCGTTCTGCGCGGACGGCGCGCCCGTCGCGCTGGTGAACGAAGGCGTCTTCCGCCCCGCACAGGAAGCTGAAAGCTGACACCTGAGAACTGGCATAGATAAGCCGCAGCGGAACGATCCGCTGCGGTGCTTTTTTGCTGTCAAACTTGACATTCAAGGAGGAGAATGTTAGAATAAAACCGCAGGTTAATATTATTTAATAATTGACAAGGAGCAATGTGTTATGGCCTTTTTTCAAAAAATAATCGCGTTCTTTATGGCTGTCATAGCTTTTTTCACCGGTCTGTTTTCCGGCGGCAAAAAGCCGGAGCAGCCCACCCCTGAACCGAGCAACCCGACCGCTTATATCTATTATGACTACTCTTACGGCAGCTCTGCCAGACAGACGCTGGACCTTGTGCTGCCCCCGAA
>JAEEGI010028445.1_pt1 | contig 10633 bp, 9 predicted proteins | sample 8958751 | NCBI WGS metagenome assembly JAEEGI01 (sample SAMN16246545, study PRJNA631951) | gut metagenome | biome: gut microbiome; feature: rumen; material: KS-attached | host: Bos | place: Iran: Karaj | collected 2018-10 | reverse complement strand
AATATATAATAAATTACTAAATAAAATATAAAAATAACGCATCACTAGTAATATATATATATAAATATATAGTATAAAATTTCTTTTGACCTATTGGGTCATGTATTTTGTACTGTAACGCTGTAACGGTGTAACGCTCGGTGGTCGACTGACGAGTCACGGCGATGCGCTTTCCTGAACACGAATTGCCATTCATTCATGTTGGACGTTGATATGTTGGATGTTGATATGTTGGATGTTGATATGTTGGACGTTGATATGTTACGAGTCGTTGAATCTTGGCATTGCTCGAAGGTGTACGGCTTCGCTCTCTACTTCCACAACATCATTGATATTCAACTTGTTAAATGATTATATGCCTGTCTTGTTGTTTATTTTAACATTTTTTGAGGGTGGAGGATTCGTAGACCGCAATGGGATGGTTGTATCTTTGCATCGTGATTGAGTCGCGGCGCACTACGATGAAAGTCCTGTAGGTCTTACCCTTAACGACGTTACTTTGGCACGGCAGAGGAAGCGAGATTGCCCAGCTCCAACTTCGCTCTGCCTCCACCCTAACTCCACCCTAACTCCACTCAGACGCCACTTCCGGAAACGGCGTTTGAGACATGTCGGGCAGGAGGAAAAGGACCGCCAAACAGAGGGCACAGCAGCGGCTCTATTCACGAGAGTTCTTTGACATATTTGCTTCTAGGTTTTCATCAAGCCTCCACCCTGCCACAGTTATAAAAAAACGTTTTTACAGCTGTAACACTCTTGAAACAAGTGTACTAGAAAGCATTCCAAAATTTTACTCAATGGATTGAGTAATTTTACTCAATAGACTGAGTAATTTTACTCAATTCACGATGCAAAGATACAAAGTTTATTTGATATACAAGAAAAAAGTACAACAAATGTGAGAACTCGTTAGATTTCGCTTAACCCCTAAATCGCATTTTAACTACGGCTCTATCCAGTCGCCGTTTTCCTTGATGAGGTTGACGAGTTCGTCGACGGCGGCGGCTTGGGGGATGTCGCGTTTGACTACCTGTTTGCCTTTGTAGAGGGTTATCTTGCCCGCGCCTTGGCCTACATAGCCGTAGTGAGCATCAGCCATCTCGCCCGGGCCGTTAACGATGCAGCCCATGACACCAATCTTGACACCCTTGAGGTGCTGAGTGCGCGCCTTAATCTGCTGCAGGGCTTGCTGGATGTCGTACTGCGTGCGGCCACAGGAGGGGCAGGCGATGTATTCACACTTGCTGATACGTACACCGACGGCCTGAAGGATGCCGTAGGCCACGGGAATCTCCTCGACGGGGTCTTCGGTGAGGGAGACACGGATGGTGTCGCCGATGCCGTCGATAAGCAGTGCACCGATGCCGGCGGCACTCTTGTAACGCGCTTCCATCGCGTCACCCGCTTCGGTGACGCCAAGATGGATGGGATAGTCCATGCCGAGGGCGTGCATCTTCTCGACAAAGAGACGAGTGCTCTGCACCATCACCTGCACGTTGCTGGCTTTCATGGAGAAGACCAGCTGATGGTAGTCCTGCTCGCGGCACACTTGGGCAAACTCGATGGCGGACTGGGCCATGCCCTCGGGGGTGTTGCCGTAGCGCGACATGATGCGCTCGCTGAGCGAGCCGTGGTTGGTGCCGATGCGCATAGCGGTGTGGTGCTGCTTGCATATCTCGATGAGGCGCGACATCTTCTCCCCTATCCGTTTCAGCTCGTCGGCATACTCCTGTTCGGTGAAATGGGTTTTGCCGGTGTTGCGGTCGGTGTAGTTGCCGGGATTGACACGCACCTTCTCCACGATCGTGGCAGCCGTCTCGGCGGCTAGGGGGTTGAAATGGATGTCCGCCACCAGCGGGACGGTGCAACCGCGACGAGCCAGCTCGTTTTTGACGTTATAGAGGTTCTCTGCCGCCTTGACGTCGGGGGCTGTGATGCGCACCAGCTCGCAGCCGGCTTCAACGAGGCGCAAGGTCTGCTCGACAGTGGCTTGGGTGTCCATGGTGTCGGTATTGGTCATGGACTGGACTCGGATGGGGGCTCCACCGCCTAGGGTGAGGTCGCCTACATGTATCTGTGTGCTCATGGGGTTTTAATTTTTCTGAGTAATCGGAATAATCTGAGTATTCAGAAGAGTATTCGGAATAAGCTGAGTATTCTGGATAATCTTTTTACCTTTCTTGTTTCTTGGATTTGATATACACTTCGGTGGCTCCGGCACCGTAGAGCGACATGGGCGCATCGACGTACTGGACGTTGTCGTAGAGGTCCAGCTCGTTGTGGATTTCGGTCTTCAGCACCCCGCGACCCACGCCGTGGATGAACACCACTTTCTTGAAGCCGTTGAGCAGTGCGTGGTTCAGGCACGTGCGGAAGAAACGCTTCTGCAGCTCGTGCTTCTCTATGTCGCTGAGCCGTTCGGGATGGTCGGTCAACGCCTCGATATGCAGGTCCACCTCGGCCTCACCGGGACGTGTCATGTATTGCAGCAGCACATTATCATTAAGCTTTTGGGCATTGTGCGACTGGACCTGTGCCAGCCTTTCTTTCAGCGTCTTCACCTGATGCTGCAGGTTGGCAACCTGTGAACGCAGGCGCACATTCTCCTCGCGCAGCTTGTCAACGTCATCATCATCTGCCGAGCCCGTGAACTTCGCCGAAAAGGCGGTTGCTCCCATCTGGTCGCGACCTTTCAGCTTGCGGTTCATTTCCGCTTCCTTGGCGGCGGCCTTCGACTCTGCCTCCGCAGCCCGCTTAGCCTCTTCGACCGTAGAGAGCTCACCCGGCACATCCTGATTGAACACCTTGGCCACGCCCTTCTGGTCGGCCATACGGATTAACTCACTGGGCGGCATGGGCATATCAAAGCCTGTATCATCGCGCACAAACACGAAGTCGGGCGTTATCTTGGTGACGACACCGCCACCGATACTGTTGAGGAACTTAACCTTGTCCCCTATCTGAAATTTAGTCATATCATTAAAGTGAAAAGTGAAGGATGAAATGATTTGTAAACATATTATTTCTCAATCAATCAACTCGTCGGCCAGCTGCTTGAAGTCGATGCCGTCGAAGTTGCCGCTGGACATCATAAGCAGATTCATTGCCTGACTGCCTGATTGCTTGAATGTTTGAATGACTGCATCCACCATTTGTTTGGAGTCGGTAAACACCCGCACCTTGTCGTTGGCAAAGGAGGCCTTCACCTGTTCGGGGTCGAGGTTGGGAAGCTTCTTCAGTTGCAGCGCATGCTGGCTGTAGTAGACAAAGGGGACATCCGCATTGTCCATGGTACCAGCATATTGCTTCAGAAATTCAGCTGTAAGGCTGCTGAAGGTGTGCAGCTCCATACACGCCACCAGTCGGCGGTTGGGATACTGTTCGCGCATGGCCGAAATGGTTGCCCGCAGTTTCGAAGGTGCATGGGCGAAGTCCTTATACACGGCGCAATCGTCTGTCTTCTTCACCAGCTCCAGCCGTTTGCTGGCCCCACCGAAGGACTGGATAGCCTCGTCGAACTGTTCATCGCTGATTCCAAGAGCGTTGCATGCATAACGGGCAGCGGTGAGGTTAAGGAGATTGTGCCGACCGAAGATCTTCAGCGGAACAGGTACCGAAGCCTCTGGTAACAAGCATGTAACGCCATTCACAACCTTATGGTCGGGCACATCGTAGGGCTGTTTGGTGATGTCCTCGCGCTGGTTTTTCAACGCCACATCGCGCACCTCGGGATCGTTGTTGCAATAAATGAGCCTACCACCTGGTTCTATGAGGTTTATGAACTGAGCGAACTGGTCTTTGTATATCTCGAAGGTCGGGAAGACATTGATGTGGTCCCATTCTATGCCGGTGATAATGGCCACATGGGGTCTGTACAGATGGAATTTAGGGCGGAGGTCGATGGGCGAAGTCAAGTATTCGTCGCCCTCCAGCACCATCACCTTTGCCGTCTCGCTGAGGCGCACCATCACCTCAAACCCCTCAAGCTGAGCACCTACCATATAGTCAGCCTCCACACCGCAGTGCTGCAGCACATGCAGAATCATCGCCGTGGTGGTGGTCTTGCCGTGACTGCCGCCAATCACCACGCGGGTCTTGTCCTTCGACTGCTCGTAAAGGTATTCCGGGTAGCTATAAATCTTGATACCAAGCTCTTGCGCACGCAGCAGCTCGGGGTTGTCCTTGCGGGCATGCATCCCCAGCACGATGGCGTCGAGGTCGGGGGTGATACGCTCGGGGTGCCAACCGTAACTAGCTGGTAACAAGCCATAACGTTGCAGACAACTCTTGGCAGGGTCGAAAATCTCGTCGTCGGAACCCGTCACGTGATACCCTTTCAGATGCAGGGCGATGGCCAGATTGTGCATCGCGCTACCGCCAATGGCTATAAAATGTACATTCATAATGAATTCGTTAATTCGTTGATATGTTATATGTTGATATGTTGCGAGCCGTTTAAACTTATCAACTTATCAACAATAATTCTTTTAATTCTTTAGGAAAATAAATATAGTATTTTGTCACCTGTTTTTCGAGGAAATGACGGTCGAGCTGGTCGGATGCATCGCCGATGTCGCGGCATGTACCATCCTTGAACAACACACGGATTTCCTGGTCGTTGTAATCATAGGCGTGATTGTGCAATATGCCCGTATTGACAAAGAACTCGCTCTCATGGGGGGGGATACCATAGAGTTGCTGAGTCCGCACACGTAGAGGCTCTATTACCCTGGAATCATAAGGTTTGTCCGACACACGGATAGCACTTATATGCCTATTGACAAGATGCTCCGACAGGATGCCGAGAACCTTGTCCCCGTGCCGCATCCATACTTTGACAGCGCTGTCGATGTCGCTGTCGTCAATCATGGCAAACCGCTCCAGCAACTGCTCATCCTTTTCAAAATCCTGCTGCGTGTAGCGATGTGTTAGAAAATCATTCAAAGGTGTCCCCTCGATACCCAATGACTGCCCTTGAGCCACCAGCTCACGGGCTCGGGCAAGGATATTCAGCAGCAGCGTATCGGCAGCCACCACCGTCTTGTGCATATACACCTGCCAATACATCAAACGTCGCGATATGATAAACTTCTCGACGGAATAGATGCCCTTCTCATCCACAACAAGGCGGTCGTCCTTCACGTTGAGCATATTGATGATACGGTCCGTACCCACAATGCCCTCGCTCACACCCGTGAAGAAACTGTCGCGTCCCAGATAGTCCAGCCGGTCCATATCAAGCTGGCTGCTCACCAACTGGTGAAGAAAATGTTTGGGATAGGTGTCGTCGAAAATCTGAATGGCAGTGGTCAACCCGCCACCGAACTCCCTGTTCAGCCGCTCCATAAAGAGACGGGAACAGGTCTCATGGGGTATATCCACCAATGTACGCTCGGAGGTGTGCGAGAACGGCCCATGCCCAATGTCGTGCATCAAGATAGCCAACTTCGCACCCAGCACCTCGTCCTCTGTCATCTCAATTCCCTTCACCTTCAACACCTCCAGCGCCCTGTTCATCAGATTCAAAGCCCCCAGCATGTGGCTAAACCGTGTATGCATGGCACCAGGATACACCAGACAGGTGAATCCCAACTGCTTGATACGGCGCTGCCGTTGGAAATAGGGATGCGACAGCACATCGAAGATAATATCATCCTCTATCGTCAGAAACCCGTCATACACCGGGTCGTTGATAATCTTGCGTTTGTTAGTCATAACTGTTCCTCATCCAGCAAATTTCAAAAACAAAACTGTATCGTCTTACTCCATCATCTATTTGCCTGATTAAAATGCAAAGATACACTTTTTCCCTCATTCAAACACTTTTTTTTACCATTTTGAGAATATTTTAGGGTAGATATTCGTTTATTGGGAAAAAGCAACTCAAAGGGCACGACCCTCTACAATGCTAAAAACTAAAATGAGCGAACAAGAATATACACTAACTGCCAAGCAGTGCCGCGAAGACCTCTACCGCTTTGCTGTCCGCTACACCGCCGACGGCGACGGAGCCTGGGACACGGTGCAGGACGCTTTCGTGGCACTATGGACGCACCGCGAGGAGGTGGAGGCCGACAAGGCCAAGGGGTGGTTGATACGGGTGATGTACCGCCAGTTGGTTGACCAACACCGCCGCGAACAACGCTTCCGCAACATAGCCCCTGAGTTGGTGGGCGAAGAATGGTACAGCCAGCACGACAACTTCGAGTTGCACGACGCCATGCAGAAGGCTCTCAACCAGCTTCCCGAGCAGCACCGCGCCATCCTGTTGATGAAAGACCTGGAGGGCTACCAGTATCAGGAAATCGCCCAGCTCACCGGACTCGACGTGCCCCAAGTCACCGGCATCCTCTACCGCGCACGCATCAATCTGAAGAAAGCATACCTTAAGTTGAACGACATAAAACAACACGCGTTATGATTAACATGGACAACTACGAGGGCTACCTGTACCTCTATCAAGAAGGCGAACTGGACAGCACCACACGCACCGAAGTGGAGCGGTTCCTGCTGGAACATCCCGACATCCGCGAGGAAATGGAGACCTACTACGACCCCACCCTTGTGGTCACCGCTGAGCCTCCCACACGCAAAACCCGCCGCATTATACCCCTGTGGCGTTGGGCTGCAGCAGCATGTATTATAATTGCGTTGGGATATGGAATATGGTCAACAACGTCAACCAATATTGGAACAGGCAATGAATCATTAGTGGCTGAAAACAAACCTATTCAAATACAGCCGAAGACATCCAACACTCCTTCAACAGACCAAAGTGCCCCCATCTCCTCCCCTGCTTCTGCCAATCGGCGCATCCAAAGGATGAATCCCTCCTTGCCACGCACAAACAAGAGTATACTAAACGTGCAACCACAAGAGACCGACACTGAGACCACCGTCCCTGCAAAGGAAGCCATTGAACCAGCATACACAGAACCCACCATCATCTACTGCCAATTGGCCGAGGAAATCATCCCTGTCGACAATCTGGCTGAGGAAATCATTTTCGTGGACAACTTGGCAGAAGTGAAAACGTCCACCTCCATCTCCGAGATGATCATTGACTTCACTGACAACCGCAAACAACAGTTCATTAATTACCTGAAAGAAGAGTTTATTACTCTTGCCACCAAGAAAGAAAAAGGCAAGACAATTTAATCGAATAGAAACAATAAAAATAGCAATAACATGAAAAAAACAGCAATCATTGTGGCACTCATCGCCCTTTCGGCAATGGCCACAGCACAGAACGCCATCTACCGTCAAAACCTCAGCAAAGAGATTAATGTACTGAACGTATTCGGAGACTGCACAATCATTCTGAAGTTAGACACCTGCAACTGGATAGCCTACCAAGGCACTGAAGATGACTTGTCACAAAACTTCTTCACCGTTGCCGGCAACATCGTCCAAACCACCGCAGCAGCCAACGGCAAGACCCTGTCTGTGGGCACCACAGCCAGTCAAACCAATAACTCTGCCCCTCTCGTCATCGACATTAAGGACAATGCAAGAGTGATTTTCATGGGAGACACCCTGCGCAAAGGACGCCACACGCGCTCGTTCTACTCCGGCACCGTAGAGAATAAGAAAAAAGGGACAAGGACGGAATGGGGCATCACCATTTCCGACCAAAAGGACAATGACAAACACGACAATGCACGCGACTGGACCGGACTGAAGAAATACACCATCAGCGACCGTATCCATAACCAGTTCTATTTTGGCTCCAGTCTTTGGTTCACAAAAAAAGCCAATGCTCCCGATTTAACCAAAGGTCCTTTCTTTGGCAACACCAACTGGCAATTCAGCTACTCACTATACATGGACAACCATATTGCTGCCGGCATTGGCATACAATGGTCTCAAAGCCCATACACCTTCATCAAACCCAACGTGACAATCAACCGTTCAAACGGTGAACTCAATTTAGAATACCTCTCCTCCGACCTGCCCGGCACATGGAAAAGCGATATCTACACCTCCTCTATCGACTTCCCCCTCCACTTCACATTCTATCCCTATGCCAAAAAGCACACTTTCAACATGCAATTAGAACTGATACCACAACTCTACTTCGCCAGAACGCTCAACCGGACATACACGCACACCGAGAACGATGAATCCGTCAACACACGCTATTCCAAAGACATTCCCCCCCAACTATTCCAACTCAGAACGCGCTTCAGTGTCAACTTCGGTATGATTGGAGCATACGCAGAAACGGGACTCACACCCCTCTTCAAGAACCTCAACGTCCCCGACGAGAGTTCCATCACCCCTTACCACTTGGCATTCGGTGTTCGCTTAAACCTCTTTTAAAAGAGAATAAATATCCGGTAAGAATAGAAGAATGTCGGAATCCGACACTCTTCTACTTTTTTAATATCTTGAAGAATTCCCACAACACGATGGCGGCGGCACAACTCACATTCAACGAATGTTTAGTACCCTGCTGAGGTATCTCAATGCTTCCGTCGCACAAAGGCAGCAGTTCCTCCTGCACCCCTTCCACCTCATTCCCAAAAATGACAGCAATCCTGTCACCCATATCCCCGGTAATGGAATCCAACATCACACTGTCGTCCACCTGTTCAATGGAATAGACCTTATAACCTTGCCCTTTCAGTTCCCGCACACAGTCAATACTCTCCTCATAATACTTCCAGTCCACACTCTCCTCGGCACCGAGGGCAGTCTTGTGTATGTCGCGGTGAGGCGGTGTAGAACAAATGCCACAAAGACAGATACGCTCCACCCGGAAGGCATCGGCCGTGCGGAACACCGAGCCGATATTATTCTGACTGCGCACATTGTCCAACACCACAGTGAGAGGCAGTTTCTCAGCCTCCTTAAACTCCTGCACCGACATCCGGTGCAACTCTTCCATAGAAAGTTTACGTGCCATTTGTAAATGTGGGAACGAGTTAATAATTGAGATTTGAGATGTGAGATTTGAGAATTGGCTGCCGCACCCGGATAATTCTCAATTCTCAATTCTCAACTCTCAATTCCTAATGTCATCCAACAGACCCTTCCAGCGAGATACTGAGCAGTTTTTGTGCCTCGACGGCAAACTCCATAGGCAGTTTCTTCAGCACATCTTTGGCGTAGCCGTTCACAATCAAACCCACTGCACTCTCGGGGCTGATACCGCGCTGCTGGCAGTATAGGAGCTGGTCTTCCGAAATCTTCGAGGTGGTGGCTTCGTGCTCCAGTATGGCCGTGCTGTTGTTGGCCTTGATGTAGGGCCAGGTGTGCGCACCGCACGTGTCGCCAAGCAGCAGCGAGTCGCACTGCGAATAGTTGCGGGCATTCTCGGCGCTCTTGTTTATCTGCACCAAGCCGCGATAGCTGTTCTGGCTGTGTCCCGCACTGATACCTTTCGACATAATCGTGCTGTGGGTGTTCTTGCCCACATGTATCATCTTGGTGCCGGTATCGGCCTGCTGGTAGTTGTTCGTCACGGCCACACTGTAGAACTCCGCCGTGCTGTCATCACCCTGCAGGATGCAGCTGGGGTACTTCCACGTCACCGCGCTGCCGGTCTCCACCTGCGTCCACGAAATCTTGCTGTGCGACCCTTTGCAGATACCGCGCTTGGTGACGAAATTATAAATACCGCCCTTGCCGTCCTTGTCGCCGGGATACCAGTTCTGCACCGTGCTGTACTTCACCTCGGCATCCTTCAGCGCCACAATCTCCACGATGGCGGCATGCAACTGGTTCTCGTCGCGCTGGGGAGCAGTACAGCCCTCCATATAGCTGACATAGGCCTCTTCGTCCGCCACAATCAGTGTGCGCTCAAACTGACCCGTACCCTTGGCATTGATGCGGAAATAGCTCGACAGCTCAATGGGGCAGCGCACGCCCTTGGGAATATAGCAGAACGACCCGTCGCTGAACACAGCTGAATTCAACGCTGCAAAGAAGTTGTCGCTGCTCGGCACCACCGAACCCAAGTATTGCTTCACCAATTCGGGGTACTTCTGCACCGCCTCGCTGATGGGGCAGAACAAGATGCCTTTGTCCTCAAGCATCTTCTGCGACGTAGTCTTCACCGACACCGAGTCCATAATGGCGTCGTACGCCACACCCGCCAGCTCCTTCTGCTCGCGCAGCGGGATGCCCAGCTTGTCGAATGTAGCCAGCAGTTCCGGGTCGACCTCATCGAGGCTCTTCTTCAGCTCTTTCTGTTTGGGGGCGGCATAATAGATGATGTCCTGGTAATCTACCTTCTCATACTCCAGGTGCCCCCACTCGGGCTCTTTCATAGTCTGCCACTTGCGGAAAGCCTCCAGGCGGAACTCCAGCAGCCACTCCGGCTCGTTCTTTTTCTTGGAGATAATCCGGATTACATCCTCGTTGAGGCCCTTGCCGATGGTGTCCGTCTCGATATTGGTGACAAAACCCCACTTATACTCCTCGCTGGTAACCTCCTGTATTATATTAGTGTTATCATCTGCCATAGCATTGTCTGTTCATTTATTTGAAACTGCAAATATACGAAGAAAAAACGAGTTATCAATGTTTGCAATTCCCATTCCCTGACAATGTGCCGGAAGCACACCATCCCATTATCCCAAATCGGTCATTAGGTTTTATGTCAGAGTGGTATTTGTTCCGAGAAGAT
>JAEEGI010028439.1_pt1 | contig 10635 bp, 6 predicted proteins | sample 8958751 | NCBI WGS metagenome assembly JAEEGI01 (sample SAMN16246545, study PRJNA631951) | gut metagenome | biome: gut microbiome; feature: rumen; material: KS-attached | host: Bos | place: Iran: Karaj | collected 2018-10 | reverse complement strand
GAAGGCGTACATCATGGAGGAGGTCAGCAGGTGGTGCTTGCCCCGACGCCAGTCGAAGTCCTCGGAGAAATAGCGCAGGGTGTCGTTCATCCAGCCCATGTCCCACTTGTAGTGGAAGCCCAGGCCCCCCTTCTCCGGGGGATAGGTCACCAGCGGCCAGGCCGAGCTCTCCTCGGCGTAGGTCTCCGCCCCGGGGCACAGGGCCCCTACCGCGGCGTTGACCTCCTGCAGCAGGGAGATGGCGCCCAGGTTCTCGTCCCCGCCCCGGACGTTGTATTTCTTTCTGGATGGGTCCTCGATGCCGAAATTGAGATACAGCATGCTGCTGACCCCGTCCACCCGCAGGCCGTCGGCGTGGTAGACCTGCAGCCAGAACATGGCGGAGCTGATGAGGAAGGAGCGCACCTCGTAGCGCTCGTAGTCGAACTTGTATGTACCCCACCCGGGCATGTCCCCGGCCTCGTAGAGGGCGGTGCCGTCAAATACCCCCAGGCCGAAGGTGTCCCGGCAGAAATGCCCGGGCACCCAGTCCAGGATGACCCCGATGCCGTTTTGGTGGAACGCGTCGATGAGACGCATGAGCCCCTCCGGCTCTCCGAACCGGGCGGTGGCGGCGAAGTACCCGGTGCACTGGTAGCCCCAGGAGCCGTCATAGGGGTGCTCCGTCACCGGCAGCAGCTCCACATGGGTGTAGCCCATGTCCTTCACATAGGGCACAAGCTCCCGGCAGAAGTCGTCCCAGCCGTAAAAGGAGCCGTCCTCATGCCGCCGCCAGGAGCCCAGATGCACCTCGTAGATGTTCCTCGGCCCCTTGAGGCTGCGGCGGTTGTTCATCCAGTAGTAATCCCCCCACTGGTGCCGCAGCTGCCGCACCCGGGAGGCGGAGTTCGGGCGCACCTCGCCGCTGAGGGCGTAGGGGTCGGCCTTCCAGCGCCTGACGCCGTCGGCCCCCTCCACAACATATTTGTACAGCTCGCCTTCCCGGATCTGGGGGAAAAAGCCCCGCCAGATCCCGTTGTCCTCTCTGTTCAAAAACAGGCCCTGCTCGCCCCAGCCGCAGAAATCGCCGGTGACGGCCACGCTGCGGGCGTTGGGCGCCCAGACTGAAAACTCTGTGCCGTCAGGGGAGGGGTGGGAGCCCATGATGGTCCAGGCGTCATAGAGCTTTCCCGCGGCAAAGCGGGCGAGCTTTTCACTGCGGCTGTCCATGATTGTCCCTCCTTCGGGTTTTGATACACAGTTATTATAACATACAAATCTCCCCGTGAAAAGAGGGATTCCATTAATAGTTTTACACAACCGGTTTTTCTCCCGCCCTCAATCTTTCGTCATCCGCGCACAAAAAGCCATTTCCGCCCCGTTGGTTATGCTTGACAAATGCTTTCGGGGATTTTAGGATAAGATTTGGCAAAGCGACCAAATACATCCACTGACAGGAGGGTAATATGGCAAGTTTCAAGGATCTTGACAGGCTGCTGCAGGGTTTTGTGGACAGCGGCGTGCCCGGCTGCACGCTCCACGTCACCCAACACGGCAAAATGATCTACGAGGGCTGCTTCGGATGGGCGGATATCGAGAACCGGATCCCCGTCACCAACGACTCCGTTTTCCGGCTGGCGTCCATGTCCAAGCTGCCTCTGTATACCACCATGATGATGCTCTACGAGCGGGGCATGTTCAACCTCACCGACCCGGTGGGGAACTATCTGCCGGAGTGGAAGGAATCCTTCAAGGCCGTGCGCAGCCCCACGGGCCAGGTCTCCCTTGTCCCCACGGCGCGGCCCATCAACATCAGCGACGTGCTGAGCATGAAGTGCGGCCTCCCCTACTGCAATTCCAAGGCCCCCTCGGACGACCCCACGGTCCAGTCCATGCAGGAGTGCATGAAGCCCCTCTGGGAAAAGGGCCACTACACCGTTCAGGAGCACATCGCCGCCATGAGCAAGGCGGTCCTGGCTTTCGAGCCCGGCACCCACTGGCTCTACGGCTTCTCCAGCGAGATCACCGCGGCACTGATCGAGGTGCTGTGCGGCAAGCCCATCGACGACGTTTTCCAGGAGATGATCTTCGATCCCCTGGGCATGGACTCCACCCGCTCCCGCTTTTTCGGCAACATCCAGGAGCGGATGGTGAAGCTCTACGCCCGCAGCCCGGAGGGCAAGCTGAGCCCGACCACCATCCCCTTCGACAGCAAGCACCTGCCCGGCCCCGAGCATGAGGAGGGCTGGGCCCGGCTGTACACCACCGGCCGGGACTACTCCAAGCTCATGGGTATGCTGGCCTGCGGCGGCGTCTGGGAGGGAAAGCGGCTCCTGGGCCGCAAGACCATCGACATGATGCGCTCCAACGGCCTGGACGAGACCCAGCTCCGGGACTTCCAGGACGAGTACAACCGGGGCTACGGCTACGGCTACGGGGTGCGTACCCTCATCGACAAGGCGGCCGGCGACAACAACGGCTCCATCGGCGCCTTCGGCTGGACCGGCGGCTTCGGCACCTGGTGCGAATCCGACCCGGAGGACCAGGTGTCCATCGTGTACATGCACAACATGATGCCCAACATGGAGACCTACTACCATCCCCGGGTGCGCAACGCCGTATACGGCTGCCTGGACTGAGAAAGGAGCGGTGGAAATGAACGACTTTACCAATCTGGACGCCCTGCTGAAAAGATACGTTTCCGACGGCCTGCCCGGCTGCTCCTGCATAGTGGCCAAAAAGGGCGAGACCCTCTTTGAGGGCTATTACGGCATGGCCGACATCGAAAACAACGTCCCCCTGGGGCCGGAGCACGTGTTCCGCCAGGCGTCGCTGACCAAGGTGGCGCTGTACACCGTGGTGATGATGCTCTACGAGCAGGGCCGCTTCCTCATGAGCGATCCCCTGTACGAGTACTTCCCCGAGTGGAAGAACTCGACCAAGATCGTGAAAAAGCCCAACGGCGAGACGGTCTGCGTCCCGGTGGACAAGCCCATCACCCTGAAAAACATCATGAACTTCACCTGCGGCCTGCCCTACGGCATGATCATAGCCGGGCAGAAGGTCTCCCACCCCACCGCCCTGGCCATGCGCAAGGCCCAGGAGGCGCTGGAGGCCAAGGGCAGCTTCACGCTCCGGGAGCAGATCGCCGCCATGTCCACGGTGCCTCTGGCCTATGAGCCCGGCGAGCGCCACCTCTACGGCTTCGCCAGCGAGCTGGCCGCCGGCCTGCTGGAGGTGCTCTGCGGCAAGAAGGCGGAGCTGGTCATCAAGGAGATGCTCTTCGAGCCCCTGGGCATGGAGAGCAGCGCCAACTTCCTCTTCGGCGATCTGGAGCAGCGGCTGGTGAAGGATTACATGCTCAATCCCGGCAAAAAGCTGGGGGACGAAGGCGCCCTGGGCATCCTGGACGAGGCCCGGGAAAAGGCCATGGTGGGCAAGCTGGGGGAGACCAACGGCTTCCAGCGGGTCATCACCAACTGCCGGGACTACACCAGGCTCATGCAGATGCTGGCCAACGGCGGGTATTACAGGGGCGAGAAGCTCATCGGCCGGAAGACCATCGACCTGATGCGCACCAACACCCTGACCCCGACCCAGATCCGGGAGGACTTCACCAACAACTACCTGGCGGGCTACGGCTACGGCTACGGCGTCCGGACGCTGATGGACCGTTACGCCGGCCACCACAACGGCTCCCTGGGGGCCTTCGGCTGGACCGGCGGCTCCGGCACCTGGGCCGAGTCCGACCCGGAGGAGGGCGTGTCCATCGTGTACATGCACAACCTGATGCCCAACATGGAGGAGTACCACCACCTGCGCATGCGGGCGGCGGCCTACGGATCTCTGGAATAACCTATATGCTGCAAACCCCCGCCGTGGCTCTCGCCTCGGCGGGGGTTTCCTGCGAAATGTATGATTTTTCGACGTTTTCCCTTTTCCGGGCACAGGCGGCTTGACTTTCCGCGGCTTTCATGCTATTTTGTCATCTGCAAAACCGAATACGGCTTATCAAGAGTGGCAGAGGGAACGGCCCTGTGAAGCCCGACAACCTGCGCGAGAGCGTAAGGTGCCAAATCCGTCGGCGGAAGTCGAAAGATAAGATCTTATTGTCGCTCCGCCGTCAGGCGGAGTTTTTTTGTCTCCGCGCACCTCTTTTGTTCGATCATATTTCTATATAAGGAGGCCAATCATGGCAAACTATCTTTTCACTTCCGAGAGCGTCACCGAGGGACATCCCGACAAGATCTGCGACCAGATCTCCGATGCCGTCCTGGACGCCATCATGGAGAAGGACCCCAACGGCCACGTGGCCTGCGAGTGCACCGTCACCACCGGCCTGGTGCTGGTGGTGGGTGAGATCACCACAGAGTGCTACGTGGACATCCCCCACATCGCCCGGGAGGTCATTCGGGACATCGGCTACGACCGGGCCAAGTTCGGCTTCGACTGCGACACCTGCGCGGTGATCACCAGCATTGACGAGCAGTCCGCGGACATCGCCATGGGCGTCAACGAGTCCCTGGAGAAAAAAGAGGGCGCGGAGGGCGACGACCTGACCAACGGCGCCGGCGACCAGGGCATGATGTTCGGCTACGCCTGCACCGAGACCCCGGAGCTGATGCCCCTGCCCATCTCCCTGGCCCACAAGATGGCCCGTCGGCTGGCCGAGGTCCGCAAGAACGGCACTCTGCCCTATCTGCGGCCCGACGGCAAGACCCAGGTCACCGTGGAATACGACGGGGACAACCGGCCCGTGCGCATCGACACGGTGGTCATCTCCTCCCAGCACGCCCCCGAGGTGGAGCTCGCCCAGATCCGGGAGGATCTGATCCGGGAGGTGGCCCTGCCCGTCATCCCCGCCGAACTGAACAAGGGCGACATCCGCTTCTTCGTCAACCCCACCGGCCGTTTCGTCATCGGCGGGCCCCAGGGCGACAGCGGTCTCACCGGCCGCAAGATCATCGTGGACACCTACGGCGGCAGCGCCCCCCACGGCGGCGGCGCCTTCTCCGGCAAGGACCCCACCAAGGTGGACCGCTCCGCGGCCTACGCCGCCCGCTGGGTGGCCAAGAACATCGTGGCCGCCGGTCTGGCGGAGCGCTGCCAGGTCCAGATCGCCTACGCCATCGGCGTGGCGGAGCCCGTGAGCGTGAACGTCACCTCCTTCGGCACCGGCAAGGTGTCCGACGAGAAGCTGGCGAAGGCCGTCAGCCAGGTCTTTGACCTGCGGCCCACCGCCATCATCCGGGATCTGGATCTGCGGAAGCCCATCTACCGGAAGCTGGCCGCCTACGGCCACATGGGCCGGGAGGACCTGGGCGTGGCCTGGGAGAAGACCGACCGGGCGGAGGCGCTTAAAAAGGCTGTACAGGCCTGACCGTTTCATGGTATACTGGATGCATCCGATCAATAAGGAGGCACGTTCATGAAGAATCAGGCAATGTACGACGGGCTTCTGGAGCGGCGCAGCATCCGCTCTTTCAAACCCGAGCAGGTCAGCGACGAGGATCTGCAGGCCGTACTGACCGCGGGCACCTACGCCCCCACGGCCATGGGAGCTCAGGCCCCCATCATCATCGCGGTGCAGAACCCCGACGACGTCAAAGAGCTCAACGCCCTGAACGCCCTGTTCGGCGCGGGCTCCACCCCCTACTACGGCGCGCCCACCATCCTGCTGATCCTGGTCCCCCAGGAGAACGCCGTCGGCGAGCTGGACGGGGCCTCGGTGGCCACCACCCTGCTCAACGCCGCCCACGCGGTGGGGCTGGGCGCCTGCTGGATCAACCGGGCGCAGCTCATGTTCCAGACCAACGCGGGCCGGGCTCTGCTCAAGAAGTGGGGCATCGAAGGCCGCTGGGCCGGCGTGGCTTCCATCGCCCTGGGCTATCCCGAGGGCGAGCCTCCCAAGCCCAAGGCTAGAAAAGAGAATTACTGCTACATCATCAAATGAGACAGACCGGGCGGGCCCTTTGGGTCCGCCCGGACCATCCGACATCTGCCGCCGGGAGAAAAAGATATGCCGGAGAGGAAATCCCTCTCCGGCGCTTTTTTTATGACAGTTCCGCAGCTCAGATCACCGTAAGCTTTACCGCCCTGGTGTACACCTGTCCGCCCTGGTTCGAGACCATGCAGCGATATTTCCAGCCGTTTTTGGCCGCCTTGGCAGTCAGCGTCAGGTACGGTCCGGTACCCGAGGAGACCTTGACCCAGGCGGTGGTCCCCGGCTTCTGGTAGTACCACTGGTACTTAAGGTTCTGTCCCTTTGCCTTCACCGCGAAGGTGAGCTTCGTACCCGCCTTGCCGCCGGTGGATTTGGGCTGGGAGGTGATCGTCGGCGCGGCGATCACCTTCAGCGCTGCGGTCCGGCTGTAAACCACGCCGCCGCTGTTGGAAACGACGCAGAAATATTTCCAGCCGTTTTTGGCTCTCGTGGCGGTAAAGATCAGCCTGTCGGCCGTCTTGCCCGACAGCTTGACCGGATCGCCGGATTTTTTGATCACATACCACTGATACGTCAGTCCGCTGCCGCCGGCGCTCACGGTAAAGGTCACCGATTTGTTTTCACCCGCGGTGGTGTCCCTGGGCTGGGCCGTGATCGCCGGCGGTTTGGCGGCGGCCGCCTGCACCGAGGTGATCTGATCGAAGCCGATGCTGAAAACCACGGAAAAGCTGCCCGTGGATTGAGTGATCCGATAGGTGATGTGGTCAGTGACGCTCTTTTCCCCCTTCTTCACCGCATAGTTCAGCCGGGGGTTGTTCTTGATGTTCAGGGAGGTGATGTTGTTGCCGTAGCAGGTCAGCTCGCAGAGCATCGGGTTGTTCGCAACGTTCAGCGTCGTCAGCTTGTTGTTCTCGCAGGCCAGATACTGCAGCTGGGAGCACTTCGTAACGTTCAGCGATGTGAGCTGGCTGCCGCTGCAGTTCACCCTCAGCAGCGCCGTGTTCAGGGACAGGTTCAGCTTCTTCAGCTGATTGCCGCCGCAGTCCAGAGAGGTGAGGGCGGTGAAATGCTCCAGGCCCTTCATGTTGGTCACATACCAGCCGCGGACGTTGATCGACGTCACCGCGGTCCGCTCGGCGGCGGTCAGCTTTCCGTCGCCGTTTTTGTCGATATTGGAGGTGACGTAGGACCTGAACGACGGGTCGGGAAAATTGGTGCTGTTCACCGCTACGGTGTCCGCCGCAAAAGCCCCCGCCGGCAGCAGGGAAAGAGACAGGAGCAGACACAGCAGCAGGGAAACGACGCTCTTCTTCGCAGTTTTCATATTCATTCCCTCCGGAAAAACGTTTTTCTGATATTATAACGACCTGTTCTCCCCTGGTCAATAGGGTCTGCGGCAAATCCCCGTTCCGGTTCCGGCAGCCCCGCGTAAAAACGCCGGAGAGGGCTCCCTCTCCGGCGTTGTGTAATTATTTTACCGTCAGCCTTACGGACTTGGTGTATACCGCGCCGCCCCCGTTCTTTACCAGGCAGCGGAACTTGTACCCGTCCTTTTCCGTCTTGGCGGTGAGGGAGAGGGCCGCCGTCGTGCCCTTGGACACGATCAGCCAGGTGCTTGTCCCCGGCTTCTGGTAGTACCACTGGTACTTCAGGTTGATGCCGGTGGCCTTCACCTTGAAGGTCACTCTCTCGCCGGCTCTGGCGGAGGCCGACCTGGGCTGGCCGTTGATCACAGGGGGAACGATGATCCCCAGCGTGGCGGTCTTGCTGTAAAGTACGCCGCCCTTGCCGGTGACGATGCAGAAGAATTTGTAGCCGGCCATGCTCTTCTTTGCTGTGATGGTCAGCTTGGCATCGGTCTTGCCCGCCAGCTTGATCGGGCCGTCGCTGGCCTTCTTGATCACGTACCACTGGTAGGTCAGGCCCTCGCCCGCGGCGCCCACGGTGAAGGACACGCTCCTGTCGGCGCCGACGCACTTGCTGACGGGCTGGACAGAGAGCACCGGGGGCTTGGCCGTGCCGGCCTGCACCTTGGTCTTCTGGTCGACTCCCAGTCCGAAGAGCACGGTGGTCCCGCCGCCGTACTGGGTGAACTGGTAATAGCTCCCGCCGTTTCCGTAGGCAAACCGGTCGCCCTTCCTGTACGCATGGATCAGCCGGGGGTTGTTCCTGATGTCCAGGCTGGCGATGCTGTTGCATCCGCAGCGCACTTCATTGATTACCGTGTTCTTTGTAAGGTCCAGGTTCGTCAGCTTGTTGCTCTCGCAGAACAGGGTCTGGAGCTCCGTATTCTTCGTAACGTTCAGGGTGGTGAGCTGGTTGCCGCTGCAGTAAAGGGTCTGCAGGGCCGTGTTCTTGGTGACGTTCAGCTTTTTCAGCTTGTTGTAGCCGCAGTCCAGGAACTTGAGGGCGGGGAAGTTCTCAATGCCCTTCAGGCTGGTGATGCAGCAGCTCTGGACATAGATCGACTCCACCGCGGCGCACTCCTCGGCGCTCAGCTTCCCGTCGTGGTTTTTGTCAAAGGTGCAGGAGACATAGTACCTGAAAGAGTTGTCGGGGAAATTGAGGGCGTTGATCTTTACGCCGCCGGCGGCAAGCGCCGTGGCGGGCAGCAGCGCCAGGGACAGGATCAGGCACAAAAGCAGAGATATGATGCGGGTTTTCGCGTTCTTCATTTCGGTATCCTCCGGAAGACAGATTCACGGTGTCATACGGCCTGTGGGTGCAGTAATTATAATATTTCTCCGCACCCGGGTCAATAGGTATCGCCGTTGACGGCCGTTTTTTGGCTGCGCCGGGGAAGGCAGAGCTTCCCGGCCGGTTATTCGGGTTTTTATTTCAGCAGGGCGGGCTGCAGCACCACCAGGCCCCGGGGGCTCTCGGCGGTGAGGGTGAGCTCCGAACCGCCGCGCACGTCGGCGGCGGGGAATCTGGCGGCGAAGGGCTCCAGGGTTGAGAGCACGCCGAAGCCGAATTTGTCGCTGCGGTAGTGCATGGGCACCACGGCCTTCGGGCCGGACTTCTCCACGATCTCGTACGCCTCATCGGCGCCGACGGTGAAAAAGCCGCCCACGGGGATCAGCATCAGATCCGCGCCTTTGAGCTTATCCAGTATCTCCGCGGCGGGAACGGAGCCGGTGTCGCCCATGTGCGCCACCCGCAGGCCGCCGAAGGAAAAGAGGTGGATCAGGTTCATGCCCCGCTTGGCGCCGCCGTGGTGGTCGTGGGGGGTCTCGAATGTCTCCGCCGCGAAGTCCGCGGGGGCCTGGGCCGGGACGACGGTCACGGTCTCCGGGGCGCAGTGGTCGTGGTGGCCGTGGGTGGCGTACAGGGCGTTGGCCGTCTCCCGGACGTTGCCGATCCCGTCCACGCTGCCGTCGGCAAAGGTGTCGATGATCAGCGACCAGCCCTTATATTCCATACGAAAGCAGGAGTGGCCCAGCCATTTTACGTTTACAGCCTCGTTCATTTGCAATTCCTCCTTTATTTCCGCCGCCCGGCGGAGCAGGGCCTCCCGCTCGTTGGGCAGCTTTTCGTCCATGACTTCCTCCGTGAGCTGCTGCAGGGTCTTGCCCAGGGCCGGGCCGGGGCGGAACCCTTGCGCTGTCAGCTCCCGGCCGCCGACGGCCAGATCCCTGACCGACAGGCAGCTCCCCTCCCGGAGCAGTTCGTCCAGCGCTTCCTCGTCCATGGCCAGCCTCTCCAGCCGCAAGGCGCAGGTCTCCGGAGTGTGGGCGGCGGCGTCCGCCCGGCACACCGCCAGCAGCCGCCGGGTATCCTCCTCTCCCAGCCGGGACAGGATGCGCCGCATGGCCTTCTTCCCGTGGCCGTCCAGCATCCCATGGCTCTCCACCAGGGACACGACGCTTTTGAGCGTGGCGTTGTCGCAGCGCAGACGGCGCAGAACAGTCTCCGCGATCCGCGCTCCGGCGGCGGGATGGCCGTAGAACCGCCCAAGCCCCGTCTCCGGGTCAACAGAAAAGGTCTCCGGCTTCCCGGCGTCGTGCAGCAGCATGGTCAGCCGCAGCACCGGCTCCGGCTCCGCCGCGTCCACGGCATAGGCCGTGTGATCCCAGACGTCCCAGAGATGGGCGTGGGGCCGGCGCTGATCGAAGCCCCGCATGGGTCTCAGCTCCGGCAGCACGGTGAAAAAGATCTCCGGATAGTCTCGCAGCATCGCCCCGGCCCCGGGCGCGATGAGAATGCCCTTGAGCTCGGAGAAGACCCGCTCGGGAGACAGGCGCAGCAGCAATTCCCGGTTCCGCTCCATGGCGGCGGCGGTGGCTTCCTCGATGACAAAGCCGTACCGCGCCGCGAAGCGCAGGGCCCGTAGGATGCGCAGCGCGTCCTCCTGGAAGCGCTGGTCGGGGTCGCCCACGCAGCGGATGACGCCCGCCCGCAGATCCTCCCGCCCGCCGAAATCGTCCCGCAGGCCCCGGTCGGGACTGTAGGCCATGGCGTTTACGGTAAAATCCCGGCGGCGCAGGTCCTCGTGCACATCGGACACGAAGGAGACCCGGTCCGGGTGGCGGCTGTCGGAGTAGGCGCTCTCGGTGCGGAAGGTGGTGATCTCCACCGGCCCTCCCTCTGCCAGCAGCGTCACTGTACCGTGCTTCAGGCCGGTGTCTATTATGCGCTCCCCGGCAAAAACCGCCTTCACCGCCTCCGGCCGGGCGGCGGTGGTCACGTCCCAGTCGTGGGGCTCCCGGCAG
>JAEEGI010028436.1_pt1 | contig 10635 bp, 8 predicted proteins | sample 8958751 | NCBI WGS metagenome assembly JAEEGI01 (sample SAMN16246545, study PRJNA631951) | gut metagenome | biome: gut microbiome; feature: rumen; material: KS-attached | host: Bos | place: Iran: Karaj | collected 2018-10 | reverse complement strand
GGAACAGACGGTGTTTTTGCAGCGGAGCCCATCAGTAACGTTGTGGGTGGAACTGCCTGTTTTGTGACCATGCTCCTTACCGTAAGGAAAATGGATCCCAAAAGAGCCGGCATTAAATAGAAAGAGAAACGTAAGTAATTACGTTTCTCTTATTTTTTGTTATAAATACTTTAATACATATTTAAGAATACAAACTAGCGAAATATAGTATCATTTATTGTAGAATATTATATTTATCTATAACTATTTCTACAAGGAGGAATGCTATGGCTGAAAAGATGAATAACATATTTCGCAAAGCTCTGATAGTAGCATTTTGTCTTGTTGTTGCATGTACTAGTAGCGGATATGCTGCGGATACTGGAGCAAAGGTGGACGCCACTGATAGTGTTGTAGATTTTGAACATAGTCTTGATGATTACGAACCGGCCAAGAAGAAATATAATTTCTACTTTACTTATAAGATAGTTCATCCGTGGTGGGATGCTGTTGCGCTTGGAATGGAGGATGCTCAGAAGAAGTATCTTGAAAAGGGCATAGTTATTACTTATGAGTATATGGCCCCAGATGCAGCTTCCTACGAGGATCAGACTAAGAGATTATTACAGGCTCAGGAAGGTAATTACGATGTAATTGGAGTAGACGTGGCAGATGAGGAGAAGATATCTCCTGTACTGGATAAAATGGTGGCTTCAGGCAATAAGGTCATGACTTTTTCCAGCTCTGATGCAGCTCCTGATTGTAAGAGGATTGCATACGTAGGAAATACACATAACTATCAGGATGGAGCAGACTTAACAGAAGCGTTATGCAAAAAGCTTGGCTACAAAGGTAAGATAGGAATACTTGTTGGAAGCTACGGAGCTCCATGTCATGAAGACAGAGCAAAGGGAGCCAAGGATACTATTGCCAAATATAAAGATATGGAAATAGTAGCAGTTGAGTATGATATGGACTTCATCGATAAGGCCTATGAACTGGCTGTAAAGATGCTTAAGGATAATCCTGATATTGCAGGCTTTGTATGCTGTAATATGAGTAATCCTGTTGGGGCAGCCAGAGCAGTTACAGAGCTTGGAAGTAAGGCAGTGATCGTAGGAATGGATCATGATCAGGAGGCTCTTAATTATCTCAAAGATGGTGTTATCTATTGTCTTGGAGTACAAGACTGCTATTCTATTGGTTTTGATACATTGCAGGTTGCTGTAAAAATCGCAGATGGAAATTTACCAGGAGATCTTTTCCCGGACAAGACTGATGAAAGTACAACCATCATCTACCAGGATGATGCTGTGCCTATGCTTGAGGTCTTGTATGGAGACGTTTCACAATGAAAAGAAAGAGGATTACTGAAAAGGCAGTGACTATAACTGCGGCGATAGGAAGTGCTCTTATCATGGTAATGGTAATCGCCAATACGTATTGGGCTTCTAAACAGGCTATTTCGTCTACAAATCAGGCTGTGTCTGCTGTAAGTGCGTTTTATCTTGAATCTATGGCAGACAGACGTGCCAAGACAATTACAAACCTGATCAATAATAATTTTGACTATATGGAAAAGGCTGTAAGCGTCATAGATGGCGAAAAGATAGAATCCCAGGATGATCTTCGAGAGGCAATTGGAAGAATGAAGAGGCTGTTGTCTCTTAATCGTTTTGCGCTTGTTGATGAGGATGATATTGTTTATACGCAGTATACTACATATACAGGCGGTAGTAGACATCCGTTCCTTGCGAAGAAGACTTTGGATAGCAAAATGATAAGTACTGTCTTTATTTATGGTTCATCCATTGATCTTTGTCTGGCAATCCCGGTAGATATAAAGATAATGGACAAACAGTTTAAAGCTTGTTTTGTTCAGATAGATATTAACGATATAGTTGAGCTGCTTGCTTTTGACGATCAGGAAAGTACGCATTTTGCGCTGTATTCTACAAATGGTGGAAATATTTCTGAGACAGAGCTTGGTCCGCTTATCGGGACAGAGAATATTTTTGATGCTACAAAAGAGAATGTTTCTGAGGAAAAGTGGAATTCATTTCGTGATGATTTCGCAAATAATAAAAGAGGAACACTGACTTTTACTATAAATGATGTAGTGGATACTATATGCTACGAGCCTGTGCCTGACACCGGTTGGGAGCTGGTTGTAATGATCCGCGAGAGTGTTATTCAGGATCAGATTCAGGAGATCAGTGAAAAGAGTCTTCTTACTAACCGCATTCAGATATTATTCTTGCTTGTAGTAGCTACCATTTTCTCAGCTATATTATTCTACATGATAAGGCGTGTAGCAAACGAAAAACTCGATGAAGAAAAAGAAAACAGTGAAGCCTTCAGGAGCATGGCTAATACTGATTCAATGACTGGAGTAAGAAACAAGCATGCCTACATGGAGACGGAATCCCAACTAAACCTCAAGATTCGTGGTGGAGCTATTGATAAGCTGGCGCTTGTTGCATGTGATATAAATGGTCTTAAGTATGTCAATGATACATTAGGACATGCAGCTGGTGATCAACTTATCAAGGATGCAAGTTCTCTTATATGTGACATTTTCTCTCATGGTTCAGTTTATAGAACTGGTGGTGATGAGTTCGTAGTTATTTTGTTTGGAAAAGGATATGATATAAGACACGAAACAATTGCTGCTTTTAATAGACAGATAGAAGAAAATATCAAAAACAATGGAGTTGTTGTTTCTATCGGCTGTTCAACACTTCAGCCTGGTGATGAACAGTTACATGACATATTTGAGCGAGCAGATCATATTATGTATGAGCGCAAAAAAGAATTAAAGAGCATGGGAGCAAGAACAAGAGAATTTGATGAAACTAAACCGCAGCAGTAATAAGCATTTATGATGCAAAGAGCGTTTAATCCCAGTCACTGACTGCAAAAGAGAAGCTAAGATGCTTCTCTTTTTGATTGCGCTGATATATCATAGACTTGTATGGAGAAAAGAAAAGGGGAGCAGTATGTCTACGATTATTCCATTAAAAGAAATTAGCATAATAGAGGAGACACCGAGAGAACTGCCTGTGGATATCAGGGCTGGATTCACAGGCGATCTATTCGGCGTTTGATTCCTTCAAGAAGGAAACTGGTAATGATGTAATGTCGGAATGAATATTGAGAAGGAGGCAGAATATGGGAGAAGTAGCGAAGCTGTTTTATCAGGGGCATGCAAGCGTAAGGATCACGACAGTTGAGGGCAAGACGATATATGTGGATCCCTTTGCAGGGGCAGGGTATGATGTGCCTGCAGATCTGATACTTATGAGTCATGGGCATTTTGATCATACTCAGGATGGACTTATTAAGAAAAAGAATCCGGGATGCAAGACTATTACCTGGTCAGATGCGATCAAAAGGGGAGTGCATCAGTCTTTTGACCTTGGATATGTTAAGGTTGAGGCGGTAGAAGCTGGCTATAACAGAAATCACAATGTGAAAAACTGCGTAGGATTTATACTTGCATTTTCTGATGGTGCAACGGTGTATTTATCAGGCGATACATCTACTACGCCGCAGATGAAAGAACTTGCTGCAAGAAATCTTGATTACGCCTTTTTCTGCTGCGACGGTGTGTACAATATGGACGTACCGGAAGCTATTGAATGTGCCAAGACAGTAGGTGCCAAGCACAACATACCTTATCACATGATTCCTGCAGATAAGGTCAATTGTTTCGACCAGAAGGTTGCTGAGAGTTTTGATGTGCCTGGCAGAATAATTCTGCGACCAGGTGAAGAATTGAAGATAGAAAAATGATAAATTTATTATCTGGTGTTCCGCTTTGTTATTCAGAAGTTTGATCTTAAGACTCCTGGAAGAACAGAAGATGAGGATGAGGAAGAAAATGTTGTGACTTTTGAAATAAAGTTTTAAAGGAGGGGCAAAATGCTCAATGTCATTAAGTTAAGATGACACTATAAAGATCTCTACATCAGAAATGATGTAGGGGTCTTTTTTTCTGAAAAAATGTTGACATAAAAGCTAAAAAGTGCGGCCGCTTTCGCTACTGATTATTTTTAGAGGTAGCGAAAGCGGCCCTTGAAATAAAGGTAAAAGTCTTTATTTCAAGGAGGTGCGAATGAAACCCAAACAACTAAAAAAGCTTTTGATGTCAAAGATTCATGAGGTAGTTAAAAATTCTAAGTTGTATTGTATCAATCCAGAAAAAGATTTCTCTCGTAAAAGAAAACTTACTATGGAGAAACTTATTACAGGAATAATCGGAATGGAAAGTGGGAGTTTGACAAATGAACTGATTGATCTTTTTGATGCATCGCCTGGTGTTCCTACTGCTTCAGCATTTTCTCAACAACGGTGTAAGATTAGTCCAGATGCATTTCGAACGGTATTCTGTGACTTCTCGCAGGAGATATCCAATACATTTAAAAACGAGATACCTTTATTAGCGGTTGATGGTTCCAAGATTCAGATAGCTACCAATCCTAATGATACTGAATCATTTTATCCTGGCTCCAATGGCCAGAAGCCCTACAATTTACTGCACTTAAATGCTCTTTATGATCTTAAGCATTGCATCTATAGCGACGTGGTTATTCAAAAAGATAGAAAATCTAATGAGCATAAAGCTTTCGCAGAAATGATAGACAGGTCAAATATACCAAAAGCCATTGTGATTGCTGATAGAGGATACGAGTCTTATAACAACATGGCCCATGTTCAAGAAAAGGGGTGGTATTTTCTTATTCGAATAAAGGATGGAAAAACAGGGATGAAAGATGGTTATGATCTTCCCATGGAACCGGAATACGATGTATCTATATCCATGAATCTGATAAGGCGACAGAATAAAGAAACCAAAGCATTATGCAAGGATAGAAACCATTATAAATTTTTACCAGCCACATCAACATTTGACTATCTTCCATCAAAATCAAGAAAAGCAGATCCGACTCTCGGTTATAATCTCAGATTCCGAATTGTTAGAATTAAGATATCAGAAGATAGCTATGAAACAGTTCTTACTAACCTTGAGATTGACCAATATCCGCCCCAAAAGCTAAAAGAATTATATGCCGCCCGCTGGGGGATAGAAACATCTTTCAGAGACCTAAAATATACAACAGGTATGCTTGACTTCCATTCAAAAAAGGTGATGTGCATTCAACAAGAAATCTACGCACATCTCATAATGTACAACTTTGCAGAAATGATTACCTCGCACGTAGTCATTGATAAAAAGCAAAGGAAACATACATATAAAGCAAACTTCTCAGTTGCTTTGCACATGTGTAGATTGTTCTATCAAGGAAATACATCACCACCTGATTTGGAAACCATTATATCAAGAAATCTAGTCCCTGTAAGACCTGGTAGACACAGGGAAAGAAAACTAACCAACAAGATATTTCATGGTTTCCTTTACAGAGTAGCATAAAAAAGATAAGCTGCATATTTGGGCGGAGAGACTCCGTCTATTTGTGATGCCTTAAAAACAAAAATTGAGGATGAAGTGCTTTGTTCTTCATCCTCAGTTTGCTACAATTTTTGTTTTTGTCACCTTAACTTAATGACATTGGGGAATCCTGGTCTCTTTATTATATACTATTGATATTTAGCTATTACTTCCCACAGCGCTATTACATTATGTGCTTTCCAGTCTTCATAGAAATGCTCATCCATTTCTTCCTTCATGGCCAGAAAACCATCAGTAGCATTAGTACCGTATGTAACGCTGTACAACTCATACGCCTTCTGATCTCTGGTATCCAGGAATTTGTAGGTAAATATCGTTACATATCCTTCTGTAAGTCCCGGGAAACCTAAATCAGCTTCTTCATGAGCTGTTCCCGCAGAAGAATCAGACCATACCTGGCACCACATCTCCACCGTACGGTTAGCAAGACAATATTCAATTGGAACCCCATTGCTCTTGGCATATTCAAGAGCATTTAACTCAACAACTTTTTCCAGCTCCTGCAAATTAGGTAATGGTGTCATAACTACTCCATTTCTTTTGCTGTCGACTGTCTGTTTTCATTTATATTAATAATATATCATAAAATCGTGCAAAATATATTAATAGATTTTGCGTCCCTTTTCATCCGTAATTCCACTCTTACGGAAGAAATATGAGTTTACCTGATCGCACCACTCTCTTGCGTTATATACCTGTCTTCCAAATCTCTCTGACACGCATGCAAATGTTCTTTCAGAAACCTTTCCCTCGAACTCTTTCCATGTCTCTGCAAGCTCCTGTGCCTCTTTGTAGCCTTCAAAATGACTGTCATAGATATACTGAATAAGGCTCTGTCCGCTCTTTAGCTTCCATGTATATGGAATATGGTGGAAAAAGAGAAGCAGGTTTTCAGGACAGGTCTTGGGATCATTGTACATTTCTGCATTTGGAGAATAGTACTGCTGTGCATAGCCAGTTCCCTTATCTGTTCTGTCCACACCAAGTCCGAGGTGATCTGCTCTGTGGTAAGTTCCCCATCTGGAATACTCGTAGCCATCAACGCTTGGTCCGTAGTGATCATGAGGAGTTACCATCCAGCCTATTCCGAGAGGACTTGTGTACTTCTCGTAGATTTCTCGGGATCTAAGGAGCATATCCACAAGCTTATCCTCAAGCTCTGCATCAAGATTAAATGTAAGTCTTACCCACTCTCTTGCAATCTCTTCAGCAGAGAGGTCTGTATCATAGGCAAGTCTTCCAAAGCCGTAAAGGTTAGCTGCTGCCAGGTCATTACCTGTCCAGTTGAAGTCGTTACCAGTATTTATAACTGCTGCCATTCCAGCAAGCTTGTTACCCATTGTTCTGCCACTTACAACGTCAGCAACTGTATCAGCGCCCTCTTTACAATAGGTCTTAAAGCCAAGTATCTCTTTAAACATTGGAATAAGATAACACAGGTCGATCTGATGTCCTGTATATTCCTGAGCAATCTGTACCTCCAGCATCTGGTTAGTCTTGGTAAGTCCGCCAAGAAGTGGAGAAATCGGCTCTCTTATCTGGAAATCCATAGGGCCATTCTTGATCTGAAGAATTACATTGTCGTGGTATTCTCCATCAAGTCCCTTGAAGTAATCATATCCAGCTCTAGCTCTGTCTGTCTTGGTATCGCGCCAGTCCTGAGTACAGTTATAAACAAAGCATCTCCAGATGATGATTCCGCCATAAGGAGCAATGATATCGCCCAGCATATTAGCGCCGTCAGCCTGAGTTCTTCCATAAGTAAATGGTCCAGGTCTTCCCTCTGAGTCTGCCTTAACAAGGAAACCTCCAAGGTTTGGAAGATGATCATATACCTCTTTGATCTTATCCTTCCACCAGTTGATTACGCTCTCATCAAGAGGATCGCAGATAGGAAGTCCTCCCAGCTCAATAGGTGATGCAAAGTTAAGAGACAGATACAATCTGATTCCGTAATCCTCAAATACATCAGACAGTTCTTTTACCTTGTCAAAAAATCTGGTTGTTATAAGGTCTGTTGCTGCCCACTTAACATTAACATTGTTGATAACTATACCATTGATGCCTATGCTGGCCATAAAACGAGCATAATCAACAGTTCTCTCATCTACTACGATCTCATCATTAACGTAAAAGAATGATCTTCCTGAATAACCTCTCTCTATGCTGCCATCCATGTTGTCCCAGTGATTCATCATTCTAAGTGGGTTGGAAGGTGCATGATCAGCTGCTATATCAGCGTACTCCCGTCCCATAAGTCTTGCTCTGATAAGGTGGAACGCCCCATAGAGCGCACCCCTGCAATCAGAAGCACTTACAACATTCTTATCTACAACATAGCCTTCTTTTGCAATCTTCTCATTTTTAGCAAGTGTTACCTTTACAGCATCGCCAGCAAGTGCTCTCTTAAGCTCTTTGACTGCACTTTTGATAATACGGCAGTCAGCATTAAAGCCATCAATCTGAACTTCTACTGTCTCCTGATCAGCACAAGCTTTCCCCGCTGCTTTCTGCTTTTCTTCGTAATCCAGCCAAAGCTGTGACCACCCCTTGTTTGCCATTTTATTTCCCTTTCCTTCCATCTATTTAATATCTTTATAGCACATCTTCTAAAGTTATGATAAAATGTTACTCAAATTTACTACAATTTACACAAGTTATGTTCTAGAGGAAAACCATGATTCACGATATAAACGCTCAATCAAGAGAACATATCTTCTACGATACCCTTAAGGGTGTTCTCCTGTATCACAATGACCTAGCCAACTACCCGCTCCACTGGCACAACGAGGTGGAGCTCATTTTGTTGTTGTCCGGATCACTTAGCGTTAAGTTCCATAATGATTCATCTGCTGTCGTGCACTGTATGCCCGGCGATATCATGATGATCGCTCCCGGAACACTTCACGAATATATTTCTGATGCACCTGGCGGCGAGAAGCTGATCCTTTTATTCGATCTTGCCACCTATTCCCAGGTCTCATCTCTTGTTCCACTTATCAAGACTCTGCCACCTTATACTCATATCAGTCAGAATCTGTATCCTGTGGAAGTAGCCCGTCTCCAGAATTATTTCTGGGAGATTGACAGACTCTATGGCCAGCAGGATGAATTTCTGCAGATTTCAGTATACTCTCTGGTGTCACTTATTCTTGCTCAGATCGGAAGTATGCATCTCAACGATGCTATTCCCAACAGAGATACCTCTGATTCACAGCACAAGAACATTGATAAGCTGGTTGAAGTTACTAATTATATTGATTCTCACAGATCCGATGATCTTACTGTCGAGCAGCTAGCCGACCTTGCAGGCTTTTCCAAGTTCCATTTTGAGAGGCTCTTTAAGTCCTACATGGGAATCTCCTGCTATCAGTACATCACCAAGCGCCGCGTCCTGATGGCTCAGGAGCTCCTGGGTGATACAGACCTGTCCGTAATGGACATTGCTCTTCAATCTGGTTTCTTTAGCTTATCAACCTTCAACCGTGTATTCAAGGATATTAATAAATGTTCTCCTACAGAATACCGTAAGCTCTACAGGACCGGAGCTGACTCCAGCCCTGACCGAGCAAAGGTTCACTCATAAATCATCTGATAAATCTAAAGGTTTTGAAATCAAAGTCACTTCCTGGAAGGAACACAAAGGTAATGTCCCATTTGCCTTTCCTGTTATCTATCTGGAAAGTGACTTCTTTGTATTCTGAAGTCTGTGGAAATTCCAGTATCTCTTTAACTTCTGTTCCATCTGATGGCCTGAACAAACGTAGATGTACAGTGTTAGCTGCTCTTGTCCTTCCGCAGATAACAACGCCATTTGCGCCATCTTCTCCAAAGTCCACACCATCAAATTCTATAGTGACGTTGTTACCTATTCCTTCGACAGCATCCTCAGTTCTTGTAAAGGTATCTCCATAGATTGAATCCGCATCAAGTGCCCGCAGATCCGTATATGCTCTTAGCTGTCTGGTAAAAGAAAAGCCTTTAATATGGAACTTCTGGAACACCTTAAGGCTTATAGTCTGAACTCCTGTCAGTCTCTCACTGAGCTTCCAGGTGTCCTCCTGATATACATTCCAGATCGATTTCTTCTGATAAACAGCTGACTTTAGCAGCTTAGCACCAGCTTCACCAGGTGTTCCTTTCCAAATTTCGATATCATAGGCATCATCATTAAGCGTAAATATAGGTACTGTAATTTCATCTGATCCCTCAACCCCAAAATCAATTCCACTGTATGTAATAACTGTTTCTGCTCCTCTTGCAGAAGCAACGCCGTGCTCATTGCCATTTCCAATAGCTCCGCTATAAGAAGTATAAAGACTTCCCGGAATGAATCCGTATGGATCAAGGAATGCTGCCCCAAGACCAGTAATCTCAAAGTCGATACTGGACATGACTGCCACAACCTCTCTGCCATTTGATGCTTCGCATCTCAAGTTAAAAGAGCCATCGCCAAGGGCTTCCACAAGGCATTTTGTTCCATTATCATCTGGCTTAATTACTGCGATGTTGGTCTCTGTTCCGTTCTTGTTAAGAGCCTTGAAGGTTAGTGACTTATCTGTAGCATCCTCAGGATAAACCCTTGCAGTAACCACAGCCGTCTTCTTATCTGAATCCAAAGACCTGCTGCCCTCTGTTACAGTAAGCTCAACCTTTCTGATCGGAACAAACTCTCCTCTTGTAACATTTACATGAACATCATCAGGATTTCCTTCTGGCTTAACGATTGCAAGGAGCTTACCATTAAACAACTTCCTGCAGCTGGCCTGATAACTGTCATAATCCGTGCTGTCACCGTTATCAAGTCCCATGAGTGTTCCGTTACACACATCAACTTTAACATAGTCAGAAGCATTTTCTACAGGATTACCATCCTTATCAACAGCACTTATCTCAGCAAAGATCAGATCATTTTCTGCCTGGTCTATTCCTCTATCCTTCTGATACTGCTTGATCCTATGATCGATCTCAACCACAAACCTATCAGTATCACCAAAGGATCTGTGACTATCCCTTGCTATCTCCTGACCATTATCGTCGTATGCTACTGCAACTATCTCGCCCTTTTTATAAGGCACCTGATAATCAGCAAAAATCTTATTGCCGCTGCGAACCTTGTGAGTAAGGGTCTGTCTGCCAAGGCTCCTTCCATTAATAAAGAGCTCAACCTCCGGAGCATTGCT
>JAEEGI010028430.1_pt1 | contig 10637 bp, 4 predicted proteins | sample 8958751 | NCBI WGS metagenome assembly JAEEGI01 (sample SAMN16246545, study PRJNA631951) | gut metagenome | biome: gut microbiome; feature: rumen; material: KS-attached | host: Bos | place: Iran: Karaj | collected 2018-10 | reverse complement strand
TGTGTGATTCGTAATCTAACAGGAACCACTCAAGCTGCTCATAGAAACGCCACTCGATGAACTGACCGAACTCAGAACCCATGAAATTGAGCTTTCCGCCCGGGTGGCTGATCTGGTACATCATCATCGTACGAAGAGACGCGAACTTCCTCCAGATATCGCCCGGCATCTTGTCGATCAGGGAATGCTTGCCGTGAACTACTTCGTCGTGAGATAAGCTCAGGATATAGTTCTCTGAGAATGCATACATCATTGAGAAGCAGAACTCGTCGTGATGCCATGCTCTTGCATATGAATCAGTCGAGAAATAATCGAGAGTGTCATGCATCCAGCCCATGTTCCACTTATGGGTGAATCCCAGGCCGCCGAACTCGACGGGATGAGATACTTTAGGCCATGCCGTGGACTCTTCTGCGATGAGCATTGCATGAGGATAGTTCTTGCGGATAGTTGAGTTAAGTCTCTTGAAGAAATCGATTGCTTCAAGGTTCTCATTGCCGCCGAATCTGTTGGGAATATACTGCTGTCTTCCGTAGTCCCTGTAGAGCATGGAAGAAACAGCGTCAACACGGATACCGTCAAGATGATATTCATCGATCCAGTAGATCGCATTGGATACCAGGAACGAGATGACTTCGTTCTTGGAATAATCGAAAACATAAGTGCCCCATTCCCTGTGCTCGCCGATCCTCGGATCCGCATACTCATAGCAAGGCGTGCCGTCGAATCTGACGAGGCCTTCCATGTTCTTCGGGAAGTGAGCCGGAACCCAGTCAAGGATGACGGAGATGCCGTTCTGGTGAAGGACATCGACCATGAACTTGAAGTCAGCAGGTGTTCCGAATCTTGAAGTAACGGCATAGTAACCTGTTACCTGATAGCCCCATGAATCATCCAGAGGATGTTCCAATATGGGCATGAGCTCTACATGTGTGTAGTGCATCTTCTTGCAGTAATCAGCAAGATCTATTGCAAGTTCTCTGTAAGTAAAGAAGTTGCCGTCCGGATGTCTTCTCCATGAACCTAAGTGGATCTCATAGATGTTGATCGGCTTAGGTGCCAGAGCATCTGTACGGTTCTTGCAGAACTCGTCATCGTTCCAGATATAATCGTCAGGATCGTAGATGATGGAAGCATTATTAGGTCTGGTCTCGAAATGTCTTGCGAAGGGGTCGCCCTTCTCGTATATCCTGTTGTCAGCGCCGATAACTCTGTACTTATATCGGTCCCACTGCTGTGCATCAGGAACCTTCTGTTCCCAAATGCCGGTCTTACCGAGCATAAACATCTGGCAGTCATTGGGATCCCAGTCATTGAAATCACCCATTACGCTGACCATTCGTGCATTAGGAGCCCAAACGCGGAATATGAAGCCCTTCCCGTTCTCATCCTCGTAGGGATGAGCTCCGAGGAACTTATAGCTCATATAGTTCTCGCCCTTGTTGAATAAATAAGCAGCATCCATTGATGTAGCTTTGCCTCCCTGTTATGTATTACTGGCGGCTCAATAAAAAAGCGCGTCAAAATCAAAGGGCACCCGCCCTTAATATCAGATATTATAAACTAAATTAGAGAATTATCCAACCGAAAATACAAAAAATCGAAGAATTTTGCCGTCGGTTTTGTGCAAAATTACATAACAGAGTCTTAATTGCCGGTCAGAGGGGCGTTCCTTCCCTTACCGACCTTATGCAGCTTCTTTTCCTTGTACATCGTCTTATCGGCTTCTTTAAGACATCTCTCAAAGATCGAGTGCGCGTCTTCATCACCAGATCCGTCCGGATACTCGATGTAAGCGCCGCAGCTGATGGAAACATCGAACTGCTTGCCATCCAGCATTACTTTCTGTTCTATGATAGACCTTACTCTCGCGATGAACTCTGCGGCCTTTTCTTCCGTATAGTTTTTGGCAAGGACCGTGAACTCGTCTCCGCCCGCTCTCGCGCATACCTCATTGCCGTTCACGGCTCTGGCAAGACCGTAAGCTATGGTCTTAAGGCCATAGTCACCTTCATTATGTCCGAAGTTATCATTGATATACTTAAGGTCATCCATATCGATCGTTATGACCGCAAGTCCTGTTCTGTTCCTGATGCACTCATCAAGATACGCCTTAAAGAAATCCTCCAGTCCTCTTCTGTTATAGAGGTCGGTCAGTGTATCCCTGTTATAGAGGAATTTCAGTCTTGCGACAGATAACTCAAGATCTCTTTGGATGCGTCTGGTCTCAAGGATAACGCCAAGATCAACAAACCAGGACTGTATGGCCTTCTGCTCACGGTAACCTATCTCCGGGACTACGATCAGATAACCCATATAATACTGGAGATGATGCAGCGCGAAGATATAGTAAGGATTGGGGTCTTCGAGCATATCCTGTGGAAGGATGTTCTTTTTCCTGAATGTCTGTACAGGAACATCAACATCGCCTCTGTAACCTGAGACGACAGTCATCTCCTCATCGGTAGTGCGGAAATCTTCGCCGACGATCCTCTGCTTGTCCCATCCGGGTGCAAGGCAAAGAAGCATCTCCTTAAAGCCGGTATCAGTCTTTGCGTTGTCACTTATGGCGCGGAAGCAGTCTTCAAGCGTACCCGCATCAGATACAGTGAGCATGAGGTTAGTCGTAGACTGTGCTATGCCCGTGGCATAATCCAGACGTCTGGTATAAATAACTCTGAAATCATCGATGCCGTCTACACTCTTGGGCTTGCATCTGCAGGACTGGTTGCAGATAAGATCTCCTTCTACAAAGATATTATCCTTGATTTCTTCTCCTCCGATGATCCTGAGCATTGTCTCGATTGCCATGTAACCGTATCTGTAGAAAGGCTGTGTTGCCGTGGTAAGCGTCGGGAAGCCGCTCGTGGATTCAACCACGGCGTCAAAACCGGTAATGATCAGATCTTCAGGTATATTGATCCCCCTGGCTTTGCAGGCATTGATAAGTCCGATCGCCGAATAATCGTTGGCACAGCAGACAGCGTCAGGAAGCTTCTTTCCGTTTTTCGCGCATGTCTCAAGAATAAAATCGAGAGCATCTTCTCCGCAGTCATACCAGAGATTGCTGTAGAAGATCTTGCTCTCATCAAAAGGAATACCATGGTCTTCCAGTTCTTTCCTGTATGCGGCAATACGCTCGAAAGTAAAATTGTGGACCTTGTCGCCTGCCACATGGAAAATGTCCCTGCAGCCGTGCTCTTCGATAACGTGACGCACAGTCTTTGCATAAGTCTTTGCTTCATCACAGGAAATGCTTATATGATCATCTTCAAGGCTTCCTATGTTGATAACAGGGATGTCGTGATATGTGAGGAGCTTTTTAAGATGCTGTTTGATGATTTCACTGAAATAAGTGCTTATCTTGATTACACCGTCGAAATCATTAAGATCCGGGATATCAAAGGAAACGCAGTCGCCCTCATCGTATTTCGAGAACTCGCCATAGTTCTTGCTGCTGTAAGAATCGCCGAAGCTGGCAAAGAAGATAAGCTTAACGCCGTATCTTTTCGCAGCATCATGGAGTCCCTTCTGCATCAGTCCGGACATCTGTTCATATACATGAGATGTAAAAACGGCAATTTTCTTCATAATAAACAGCAAAACTTCAAGTGGACCGCAGGTTTTCTCTTTTATTATAAAAATCGCTATCTGACATAGTGGTTAACTGAATGTAAATTTAGTTTTATATTTTTATTCCCTATCAGTCAAGAAGAAAGTGCTATCCTATTGGGAGATAATTAGAAAGAGGCTTTATTTATGAAGTATTTTGTTGCATCAGACATTCACGGGGATTCATACTGGGCACAGCGCATCGTTGACGCATTCGTTGAAAGCGGTGCCGACAAGCTCGTCCTTTTGGGAGACACACTTTATCACGGTCCCAGGAACGACCTGCCTGCCCACCACGCGCCCAAAAAGGTCATAGAGATCCTGAATAATTACGCAGATAAGATTATTGCCGTAAGAGGCAACTGCGATACCGAAGTCGATCAGATGGTCTTGAAATTCCCCATCATGGCTGATTACGTCTATCTGGTTGATGAAGGTCACGTCTTCTTCCTGACACACGGTCACATCTATAACCCTTACGACAAGCCGGAAGCTATGCCCGACGGCGGCACCATTGTCATGGGCCACACGCATGTAGCTAAGGATATTATGTTCAATGCTGAAGACGGCAAGACATTCCGCTATATGAATCCCGGCTCCCCTTCTATTCCGAAAGAATCAACCCCGCCTTCCTACATACTTATAGAAAAAGGCAGGGCCGAATTGTTCAGCTTTGATTAATGTATCTGCACAAGATCAGATCAGTCTGGTAATGAAATCGAGCTTGTCTTCTATAAAACCTCTTAAGGCAGGTATCATGTAGATTATAAAAATCACATCGAATAAAACCAGCAGAAGGATGAAGATCATTGACATAACAAGACTTCTTCTGCCCGGCTTATTGTTTTCGTCGCCATACTTTGAAGGTTTTTTGCCAAAAAAGAATTTGATTATCATCAGAAAAATAGCGTTAACGAGCAAAAAGCCCGTTAACAGAAAGAGAATTGAATCCAGTTCAGTATCTCCAAACATTTCTTGTACCTTTAAATAAGTTACCTTTAAAAACTTCCCCCCTGATCATCAGGGGGGGAGTTCTATCAAGATTACCTTCTTCCGTATTTTCTCTTAATGACAACGATAAAGACAGCAAGTGCGATTATTACCAGCAAACCAATTATCGATCCGATGAACAGCGGAGTGTTCGTATAGTATCTGACGAAGAGGTTTGTTGTTACGTAGAAGTTGCTGACTTCGATCTCGTGTTTGTTGCCTGCTGCATCTGTCGCAACGATCTTAACTTTGTGAGAACCGTTCGATGCATCATTGATATCAAACGAGAAATCACCTGCACCTGAGACAACAGCAGCTACCTCTTCACCGGTCCAGGACTTATAAGGTGTATTGTAATCATCAAGGTAGACATCAACGCCATCAAGGACCAAGTTATCAGAGATCAATAACTTTACAGTATAGAGCTCTGTAGCATAAGTCTTGCTGTCCTGAAGGTTCGATACGACGATGTTCGGATCAGAATTATCTACGCCAAACTGGATAGCGGCATTCTTGGTATCAAGAGAGTTCTCTGACGTATTTCCGGCCTTATCTACGGAATAGATAATGACAGAGTAAACGCCATCCTCCTTGAAATTGTCAGAATGGATCACATATGTGTATTCATTCCACTCTCCATTTCCGCCGTTCTTCTTAACGTCATAGTCAACACCTTCTTTAAGGATAATAGGATTATTATTCTTATAAAGCGTGACCTTGGACTCGGTCAGGTCATTAGGGTTGACTTCGGTCACTACAATATCAACAGGATCTTTAATATATTTTCCGATGACAGCCTTAGTAGCATCGCTCATGCCGTATGCGGAACCGAATCTGTTAACTGAGAACGTTAGCTTCTGAGTTGACACATTGCCGGCAAGGTCAGTAATGGTTACTGAAAGCGTATATATATCATCGATCTCCTTTTTCTTGGCAAATTCATTAAAGACGAACTTGTTTCCGTTATGAACAGCAGTGTTGGTTCCATCCGGCTCAAGCTTTCCTCTGTTTGCACCGGCAAATGTGATATTTACCAAGTCAGGTGAATAGTTCGTATCAGAATACAAGATCTGAAGATTCAGATTGCCACTGTAAGCAGAATTATCTTTTACTCCGGTAATGCTGAGCACAGGGGCAGTAGTATCGATATAGAATGTCTGATCAGCAAATGCGGCAGCATCATTGCCTGCCTTGTCCTTTGCCGAGATGCGGAATGTATACTTACCGTCCTTGTTGTACTTGATCGTGACAGTATGTGTATCACCATTGGTCGTCCATTTGCTGACAGCAGGAGCTGCGATGTCAGAGCCGTCGTCAGTTGCCTTAATAGAGATCTTGACTCTGTCAGCACTGAAATTGTGTTCAACTATAGTAATGGTTGCCGTTCTGTAATCCTTATAATAATTGCCATTTACAGCAGAATTATTATTGTAGCTGACATTGATCTTAGGAGCGGTCTTATCAATAGTGAACTTCTTCGGAGCCGCACTGTTGCCGTAATCTGCAGGATTTGCAACATTTCCGGCCAGATCGGTACCGGTGATATCAAATGTGTAATCACCATCTGAATTGAAAGTTACTGTTGCCGTCCATACGGTATCATCGCCATTACCCTGACCCGGCTTCTTGACCCATTCAGAGACAGAAGGCTTTTTGCCTGTTGAACTGGTCAACGAAATTACTGTAGCTTCAGGATCGAAATTACGCTCTGTAACAGAGATCGTAGCTACTCGGTCAGCCTTGAAATACTCGTTGAGATCAACATTGTTATTGTTGTAACTTACATTAATGCGAGGCTTTGTGGTGTCGATCTTAATATCGCCAAGCTTAGTGCGTGTAATTCTTACGTTTCCTGCATTATCTACAGCCTCTACCTGAATAATTACATTGTTGCTGTTGAACTTTTCGGCATCGACGACAATTGACCTTGTCCATTTACTTGCGAGGTTATCATCATCAAAAGTCGCTTCTGTTTTGCCTATATCCTTAGATATATCGAGCAGAGTGCCGGACTCAACAGCATCAGTATCAGTAGTATAGATCTTGTACGTAACCTCCTTAAGACCGGAATAGAATCCGTCAGGATCACGCTGATCGCCAATATAAGCAGGATCTACAATGGATACTTTTGCAGTAACATTTCCATTGTAGTAACCCTTGGCATTAGCCTGTGAAAGAAGAATGTCGATATCAGGAGCATGCTTCTCGCCCTCAGGTTCTTTGTTATCAACAATAATACCTGTTGAATTGACATACGTTACATTAGAAGCTTTGTCGATAGCCCTGAAGTACAGAATGAACTTCCTGCTCTGTGAGACTGTAATTCCAGAAGCAGGATCATAGTCAATCCATTTGCCGTTTTCTACAGAATACGCAGATACCTTATCGACCATCTGATACTGCAGCGCATGAACTCCGCTGATACTACAGTCGTAAGTTAACTCTATATTGATAGTATCCTTGTAGAATGTATCGAAGACTACCGAATCGCCCCCCAATACTGACTTACCGTTGATCTTGATATCCAGATTATCCGGTGCTGTTGTATCAACTACAAATTTATTGGCAGCAACCGTGGATGTATCGAAAACTACACCCGGGCAGTTATTTCCGGCTTTGTCCGTACATTCCACGTTAAATGTGTATTCTTTGTCTCCCGGGAAATTATAAGTTGTAGAGTAAGTGTCACCTGATTGAACCCAATTATCTACAACAATGTACTCTCCGTTGACAACAATGAACGTAGTATTTTTATCAAAGTTGCGCTCGGTAACGGATATTGTTGCCGTTCTGCTTTCATTAAAGTACTCCTCGTTATATACCTTATTATTTGAATACTTTACGTTTACCACAGGAAGAGTCGTATCGATAACGAAGTGGAACTTGTCACCTCCGCCATAATCTATTACAGCTTCATTTCCTGCAAGATCTGTAAAGCTGAGCTTGAAATTATATGAAGCATCAACTGTAAAGCTTACTTCAACAGTGTGATTCAATCCGTTTTCGGTCTCTTTAAGAGTCAGTTCTGACTTATGGACAGTTGTAGTCGTCTGGCCTTTTGTCATTTGGACATCAAGTGCCAAGCCCTCCGAACTATAATTCTTCTCTTTTATGTTAATCTTTGCCGACTTAGCCAAAGAGAAATAATACTGGTTTTGGGCATTGGATTTATCAAAATCAACAGTAACTACAGGCTTGGTCGTATCGATAACAAACGAATTCGGAGCAGCGCTGCTGCCATAATAAACCTTACCTTCATTGCCGGAACGGTCAGTATAACTTACATTAAATGTATATTTGCCATCCTCCTTAAAAGTAAGCGTGATCATCTTATCTTTTGTATTATATGTAAGATCATAATACTTTTTCAAATCTTCTTTCAAAACAGCTGCAGTGCTGTTGTCTTTGAAGACTTCGATCTCAACGTCCTCTTCAAAATAGTTGGCTTCTGTTACCTTAATAGTTACCTTTCTGCTTTTCTTAAAGTAAAGCTCATTAGCAACATTATTATTATCAAATGATACATTAAGTTCCGGAGCCTTATCATCAACTATGACTTCAATATCCGATACACTACTATCTACAGGTTCACCTTCACAATAGAGACATCCCGGAAGTAATTTGCCTTTATCATCATGAGTCGAAACAAAGTTTCCGGCAACGTCATATGCCCATACTCTCAATTTAAACTTGCTGTTAGTAGCAGTAACCTTAAACTTACCGACTACCTGTTCTTTTGAACCGACTACTTCTGTGGTAACCGTAAAATCAGTTACTTGTTCTATTTTTCCGTTTCCAAGATCATAGACGATCTTGGAAAAACCGGAGTCAACATCCTTAACTCTAACTGTTACCTCAAATTCTTTCTTTGCATAAAAGATACTTTTGAAAAAACTAACAACATCTTTATTACTCTGATTTGAAATGTTAACAGAGAATCCGGTCGGAGCGGACTGATCAATCAATATTCTATCAACAGTGCCTGTGTTTATCGTAACGCCATTCTTATTCTTTTTGTAGAAGTATGTAGTCCGCAAATCATGCACGCCATTATCTGTAAGCCAATAAGAGGTACATTTCTCACCCTTGGGATTAAGGAATTCAACACCCTTATCTTCTATATAAACTTTGACTGGTCCTAAATAATAACCTGAAGCGGTCTTTCCACCCTTTTCACAATAGTACTTTACCTCGTTAGGAATTGAATTATCCCAATTTACATTCAATTTTGATTCAATAGTAATATCATTATAATTATCATCATTCGAGAAAGTCACAGAAATATTTATTTCGTCTTGGTTTTCTTTAGCCTTTCCAGGTTGAAATTCGACAACAACAGTATTAGAGGAAGGATCCTCCAAATAAATATTCTTTATAACATCCTTATTACTCCAATCGGCAGAGAAAGTACCAAAATGAGGTTCACCATTCAAGTCAAGCTTAACGGTATCATAATCGCCGGCAGGGAATGTATACACCGATGTGGAGAAATTAACGTTCTGGTTTGTTTTTCCGGTGCTTCCTCGAATAATATCATTAAACGTATCATACTTCTCAGTTTCCGGAACTTCTACTTCTAATATGAAATCTCCACCGGCTTTTTTTACATAAATCTCTCCGGTAGTTTCGTTTACATCTATATAGTCATTACCTGAACGAATTTTGCATTTAATAGAAGCATCCGGCTTTTCTTTAAAGATCGGATATGACTTGTTGTATTCAAGCGCCTCGCCACTCGTAACAGCATCATTGTACTTGCGAGTTCCCTTAGAAATTACCAGCTTATATCTTGCCTCGGTATCAAAATAATCTTTAGAAGAAACAGTAGCCTTTACTGTCACTGTTCCTGACTTTTTGGCAGTTACAACACCAGTTGAACGGTTTATTCTTGCTATCTCATCCGCTTTTTCACCTTCAAGTTCATAAGCAACTGTAGCACTGGCCGGAGGGTTTGGTATCCCCGTTAGATTCAATCCGTTTTTGGGTATCGTTGCTCCGTATTGTGCACTCAAAGTCGGTTCAATGAAACTAGCCGACATCTTGTATTTACCGGAAATAGTATATGTAGCTTCACTCTTTAAATAATGGTCATTTTCGGGCATGACAGCTTTAACAGTAACTGTTCCTGCCTTCAAAAAATCAACGTTTCCAGTATCCTTATCAACCGTGGCTATCTCCGGGGCTGATGAATAGTACTCTATGGGTTCGGGTTCTATATTACTCGTAGCCGGATTCGAATAATATTCATTGCTCGGTACCGTAATATCTGCAGGTTCAGGCACAAGAAAACTGAAGTCTGATCTCTTAGCTTTAACAATCTTCACGTTAAACTCAGCCAATAAAGCTTCCTGACCATTATTCGAATCATCATAATAGCCTATTGACGTAATATTACAATAAAAAGTATACTCGCCTACTTCAGTGAAAGAAGGCTCTTTGTTTCCTTCAAAGGTAATCTTTGCATTCTTATCATTGATCTTTAAAAACTCAGAGGCAGAATGAGCTTTACCATCATATGGAATGTCTATATATTCAAATTGTTTGTCTAAATAATCCGAGGGAAAATCTTTGGAGGTCAATCGAACGTTATAATCGTTTTTCCACCCATCATATGAATTATTGGGATGATGATTATTTTCGTGTACTGAAGCATATCCTGTGCCTGGGAAAGATACATCAAGCGTAAAAGGCACATTTGGATAGTTACCATCCGAATCCTTCCTATCATCTAAGTATTTCCCCAGTTTAAAAGCGGCAACACCGTTGTCATCGGTTGTCTTGGTTGTCTTGTCATATTTTTCTTCATCGAAATCACCCCAGTTGCTCTTAAAAACAACAGTAGCACCTTTAATAGGTTTATTAGTACGATTATCAATAACTATGATCTCATAACTGTCATTCCCTTTCACAGCAAAAACACTAATAACATCAAAAGGAATGAATGTTACAAGCAGTATTGCCGCAAGAAACGCAGCTAAGAATTTCATTAATTCTATCTTTTTTATGCTTCCCATATACTACAGCCCCCCTATCGG
>JAEEGI010028429.1_pt1 | contig 10638 bp, 6 predicted proteins | sample 8958751 | NCBI WGS metagenome assembly JAEEGI01 (sample SAMN16246545, study PRJNA631951) | gut metagenome | biome: gut microbiome; feature: rumen; material: KS-attached | host: Bos | place: Iran: Karaj | collected 2018-10 | reverse complement strand
CGTTCCTGGATGCGGGCTTTACCTATTTCGATACCGCCTACGTGTATCTTGGTTCCGAAAACGCCGCCCGCAAGGCGCTGGTGGAGCGGCACCCCCGCGAAAGCTACACCCTTGCCAGCAAGCTGAACGCCGGCGTTGCCCCCACGGCGCGGGCTGCCAAATATCAGCTCACCACCACGCTCAAGCGCACCGGCGCGGGCTATATCGATTACTACCTGCTGCACTGCCTGATGCAGTCCAATGTGGAAAAATACGAAAAATTCGGCCTGTGGGATTTTGTGAAGGAGCAAAAGGCCAAGGGGAAGATCCGTCATTTCGGCTTTTCGTTTCATGATTCGCCCGCGCTGCTGGACGAGATCTTAACCAAGCACCCCGAGGCGGAATTCGTGCAGCTGCAAATCAATTACCTCGACTGGGAAGACCCCAAGGTGGCCTCCCGCGCCTGCTACGAGGTGGCCAGAAAACACAACAAGCCCATCATCGTCATGGAGCCGGTCAAGGGCGGCAAGCTGGCCGACCCGCCAGAGGAGGTCAAGGCCCTGATGCGCGCCTATGCGCCCAACGCTTCGCCCGCTTCGTGGGCGATCCGCTTTGCCGCGTCCTTAGAGGGCGTGGTGGTCGTGTTATCGGGTATGAGCAACACCGCGCAAATGGAAGATAACCTCTCTTACATGCAGGAATTCAAGCCCCTGAACGAAGAAGAGCAGGCCGTGATCCGCAAGGCGCAGGAGATCATGGGACGCGCCACGGCCATCCCCTGCACGGCGTGCGCCTACTGCACCGAAAACTGCCCCATGAGCATCCCGATCCCCGATGTTTTCGCCGCTATGAACAAGCACCTTTCCGCCGGGCAGACCGCCGAGGCCAAAGCCGCCTACGCCGCCGCTGTTGACGGAAAAGGCAGAGCCTCCGATTGCATCGAGTGCAAACAGTGCGAGGGCGCCTGCCCGCAGCATCTGGAGATCACCGGCCTGCTCAAAAAATGCGCCGCTGCGCTGGAGGAATAAAAATCGTGGAAAACCCTGTTATTCAAACGAAAAATAACCGTGGCGTGCGCGTGCTGTTTGCGGTATGCGCGGCGTTTGCCGCTGCGTTTTTCGCGCTGCATTCATACGAGTCCGCCGTTTGCAGAGCGGCCGTTTACGGCGGTCCCCGTATCGAAAGTACGGTCATCTCGTGCGTTGGCCTGATTCTGAGCGCCGCCGTTGCCTTTGTCGGTGCACGCCTTCTTAAAACGAAACGCCTGATAACGCTGTCGCCGATCATCGCCATGTTCGGCCTGATCGTAAGCCTCCTCCCCACGATCATTCATACGTGGTATACGTTCAATCGGTTCCTTTATATCGGCGCTGTCAACCTCTACGTTCCCTGCTTCATTCTGCTTACGGCGTTTTCGGCAGGGTTGGCCGCTACCTACCGCAAGGGCTGGAAATGGCAAAGCCTGCCCATCACCCTTGTATTGCTTGCACTGCCTTGTATTACGCTCTCCGTATCCCATAGCATCCCGCAGATCGCGGTGGTTTTCTTTACGTGGTTTTTCTTTATGATCGCGCTGGCCCGCGGCGGCAGAACGCAAACGCCGTGGTACGTGCTGGCGGGCGTGAGCGTCCTTTTTATCGGGCTGTTTTGCTATGCGGTTTTTGCGCATGCCGATGGCGTGGAGCGGCTTTCCACCGTATTCACCCGCGGGCAGAGGGATCCCCTCGGCGTGGGGTACGTGCGCTCTCTGGCCGATCAGGTGATACGCAGCGCACGTATTTTCGGCGCGACTCACGAAAAAATCATGCCCACCAATTACGGCACGCTGCCCCTGTCGCTGTACGTTGGCCGCATTGAATTTCCGTTTGAGCTGCTTTTCGTGCTGGCGAAATGCGGATGGCTGGCTTTTGCCGCGTTTATCGCGCTGCAGTTTGTGATTCCCGCGGCGCTGCTGATCGCTTCCCGCCGCGCGCCGAACAGCTACGCAAAATTTTTTGCCGTATTCGTGGGCATCTATCTGCTTGGCAAAACCGGGCTGGGGGTGTTCAGCCTGCTGTTTTCGGATATCAGCGCGCCCCTGCCGTTCTTTGATTACAACAGCGGCGCGTGGATGGATATCTTCCTGCTGTTTACGGCCTTTACGCTGCTCATTTACGGCGAAACGGACCTGCCCGAAGCCGAGCGCGTTTACGATGCTTCCGTTCCGTTCACGGCGCATTTGCGCAAGCGCATATTTCTATGGGCGTTCGAGGTTACGGATGCGGATGAACCCCAAGCGAAGCCGCCGCGCCGGATCGAAGACGCCGATAAAAACTTTGCCGTATCCGGCGCAGCCGCCGGCACGGGCGATTGGCGCAGCACGCAGGAGCCGCCCTTTGAGATCCGCGGCGTGTTTTTTGAAGACGGAAAGTTTCGCCGCATCCCCGAAGCGCTTGCCTCGCAGGTGAATCAGGGCGTCTTTTTGCTGCACGCCAACACTGCGGGCGGCCGGGTGCGCTTTGCCACCGATTCGCCCGTTATTTCCATCCATGCCGAGCTGCCCTACGTTGCGCGCATGCCCCATTTTGCCCTTACTGCGTCGGCGGGCTTCGACCTGTATGCCGATAACGAATACCGGGGCACCTTCATTCCGCCGCAGGAGATGACCTCAAACTACGAGAGCACTCTGTGCTTTCCCGATGCGAAGCTGCGGCAGATCACGATCCATTTTCCCCTGTATTCCGACGTAAGCGGGCTGTGGATCCGGTTGGAAAACGGCGCTTCGCTCCTGCCGCCCGCGCCCTACGCCGATATGCCTCCGGCGGTGTATTACGGCTCCTCCATCACGCAGGGCGGGTGCGCCTCGCGCCCCGGGCTCGCTTATCAGAATATCGTTTCGCGCCGCCTGAACGTGGACCACGTAAACCTCGGCTTTTCGGGCAGCGCCAAGGGCGAGCAGGTGATGGCGGAATATATCGCGGAGCTGGATATGAGCGTTTTCGTGCTCGATTACGACCACAACGCCGAATCCGCGGCCCTGCTCGCTGCCACCCACGAACCGTTTTATAAAACGATACGCAAGGCCCACCCGGATATCCCCATCCTGATGCTCAGCCGCCCCAAGTTCACGCTGTATGCCGAAGAGGAGGAGCGCCTTTCGGTGATCCGGGCAACCTATGACGCCGCCCGTGCCGCGGGGGACGAAAACGTGTATCTGCTCACCGGAAAAGACCTGATGGCATTGGCCGGGAACGAGGGCACTGTGGACGGCTGCCACCCGAACGATCTGGGCTTCTTCTCCATGGCCAAGGCCGTGGGCGACGTACTGGAACCCCTGCTGAAGAAATAATGCCGCAGGCGAAAAACGGAGGGACGACGATGCGAAAAAAGATTAAGTTGCTGATCGGCATTGCCGCCGCTGTCGCCGTAGTGGCGGCGCTGGCGTTTCTTTGCACCCTTAAGCCGGTGCAGAAGGCGCTGCACACCGGCTGGATCGAAAACCTGTATAACAACTACGCTTTTTCGCTGGACGCCGCCGCTCTGGGCGAACCTCTGCCCAACGTAAAGAGCAACCTGAACCGTTACGGCGGGCGCTTCAGCGAAAACCCGATCATCAACGAAACGAACAACCCCTACGATTTTATCGACTATATCCAGCTCATGGAGTGCACCGGCGGCAACCCGGGGCGTGATCTGTTTGCCGACCCCGCGAATTTTGCCGTTACGGACGACTACGATTTTTCGGCGCTTGTCGCCTCCTGCCGGGGGATCCTCAAAACCGGCGCCAAGCCGCTCTTAAAGCTCGGCAACGTGCCCGAAAAGCTCTCGCAGAACATATTGAAGGAATTCGCAACCGACGGCGGCTTCGACGTGAACGTCTACCCGCCCGATGATTACGGGCAGTATTACGCCTATATCAAGGCCGTTATCGAGGGGCTCGTGGAGGCCTTCGGGCTGGAAGAGGTGCAAAGCTGGCGCTTCGGCGTGCTCACCGAGTTTGAAAACGCCGATTGGTTCCACGCCCCGGGCAGCGACCCGGCCGAGAGCCTTACCGCCTACTGCAAGCTCTACGATTATACGGCGCAGGCCCTCATCGACGTGTTGGGGCCCGACGTATGCGTGGGCGCCCACGCCATGGCCGTGAGCGAGGGGCTGTGGGACGAGTGCGATTTCATCCGCCACTGCGCAACCGGCACGAACTACGCCACCGGCGGAACCGGCGCAAGGCTGTGCTATATTTCGGCGTCCTACTACGAGATCGCCCCCGGCGAGTTCGGCAAAAATCAGGAGCCGCTGCCCCATATGATCCACCGGCTGCGGGCCGCCGCCGAGGCGGCGGGGCTCACCGACCTGTTCTACGGTGTGGACGAGGGCCGCATTCTGGTGGGCGAACAGGGCGGGCGCACCAGCGACCAGCTCAATTCCCGCACCGTGGGCTATACCTATCAGGCGGGGTTCGACGCGCGCCTCGTAAAGCAGGCGTTTGATTGCGGGCTGAACTATTTTTCCTCGTGGGAATACTGCAGCGAGGGCGATAACCACGGCCTTCCCACCGTGGCGTATCACGTGGCCGCCCACGCCGCACGGTTCGAGGGCGCAAGGCGGATCCAAACCGAAACGACAAAAAAAGGCCGCCTGCGCGGGGCGGACGTGAACGTGAGCGCCGGCTACAACGAAGAAACCGGCACGCTGCACGTAATGGCCTATAACTACAAAAACAGCCTCTATTATCTTTCCGCCGCCGATCTTACGATAGAAATCAACGCGCCGCAGTTTGCAAACGGCAGTGTGAACGTGACCGCCTACCGCGTTGACGATAACTGCAACTGGTTCGATGAATGGTGCGCAGACCGCGAAAAGGCGGGCGTCACGAACGATGATTTCCACTGGTCGCCCGACGACGGCACGCCCCTGTGGGCAAACCCCGAGGCGCAGCAGACCTTCCGGGATCTTTGCGCCGGGTATGAGGACGAAGCCGCCCTCACGCCCGAAACCTTCACCGCCGAGGTGGCAGACGGCCGCCTTTCTCTGGAACTTACCCTCGCGCCGAATACGGTGGTGTTTTTTGAGATTTGCGGATAATTGGAATTTGTAGGGTTCGACGCCCTACAAATTCCAGTGGCCAGCAGCCAGTGGTCAGTGGTCAGCATCTGTTATGGCAGGCTGATTCGGCTACAGATCGCTGGTCACTGGTCACTGGCCACTGGTCACTTGCTCAGCGACAAACTGAAATCTAAAATAAAATATATTTCCGCCGGAAGAGGAGGCATCCTCTTCCGGCGGTCTTTTCGTTGTATTACACTGTGGGCAGCACGGTCAGGGGTTGGCCGGTGAAGATCTCGTTCGCGTTTTTGGCGAAATCGGCGCAGGTCAGGTTCCGGCAGCGGCGGCGGGTGCGCGGGGAGGCGAATCCCAGCTCGTAGAGCCACGGGCCCCGGTAGCCGGTTTCCAGCAGCGTTTGATACAGTTCCTGCCAGTTGATGCTCCCTTCGCCGGGCAGCCAGTGCTTTTCGTCGATAAAATCGTAGTCCGATACGTGCGTGGTCACTATCTTCTCGCCCACGGCGCGTATAAAGTCCGGGATCGGTTCGCCCAGCAGGTGGTTGGTATCGAAGCAGATCTTCGCGTTGGGGTCCACGGCTGTGAGCCGCAGCATTTCTTCGCTGTTCCTGCCGAGGCACGTGCGGGGCAGGTCCTCCACCGCCAGCACCCCGCCGCAGGTCGCGGCGGTACGGGCAAGGGCCGAAACGCTCTCTTCGGCGCAGGCAAAGCGTTCGGCGCGCTCGGCGTCGGGAATCGGTTCCCCGCTGGCGTGCAGCACGAAAACGCCCACGCCCGCGTCGGCGGCCCGTTCGATCAGCGCCCGGTTGCGTTCCACGCTTTTCTTTCGCATCTCTTTGTTCAGCGCCGAAATGTCGATCACGTCGAAGGGCATAAAGGGCAGGTGCAGCGACCAAAGCGCCACCCCGGCGGCGTCGGCAATGCGGGCCAGGGCAGGGTAGTCCAGCGTCTCCGGGGTATCCCCGGGCGAGAGCTCCACGGCGGCGATCCCCGCCGCGGCGCAATCTTCAAAAAACCATTCGTCCAGCGTTTTGCTGCAGGACGACAAACCGACTTTCAGCATTGTCCACCTCCGGTTGCTCTTTTTGCGCCGCTTATTTGGCGGCGGGCACGTTCAGCACGAGGTCGGTGAGCGGAAAGCTGCAGCACGGGTGGATGCAGCCGAACTGCGCGTCGGCCATGCGGCGGAATTCCAGGTGCTTCGGCACGAAAACCTCGCCCGAGAGCATGTGGGTATGGCAAAAGCCGCATTCGCCGCTGCGGCAGCGGGCGGGCACCGCCACGCCGTTCTTCTCCAAAATCTGCATCACGCTGTCCTGCGTGCTGCCTGTTACAGTCACTGTCTTGTCCTGCACCGTTACGGTGATATTCACCGTGGCGGGCACGTTCTTCGGATACTCGGGGAGCGAAGCGGGGTTGTGGAACTCGCCGAACAGCTCGTGGCGCACGTACTTTTTCGCAAGGCCCAGCTTTTCCACTTCTTTATCCACAAAGGCGTACATCTGCTGCGAGCCGCACAAAAATACCGAATAGGGCGCGTCCGCCGGGGCGAATTCGCGGATGAGCTCTGCTGTGAGGAATCCGTGGCGCATGCCCTCGGCCGCTTCGTCCGAAAGCACGTGGATCACCCTTACTTTGTCCGTGGCGGCGGCAATGGCGTCCAGTTCCTCTTTAAATAGAATCCCGTCCGCCGTTTTGCTGCCGTAGAGCAAGGTCAGGCAAAAATCCTCGTCCCCGTCCCTTATGGCCTTCGCCATCGATAAAAACGGGGTGATGCCGCTGCCGCCCGCAAGGCCGATCACCGTGGGGGCGTCGCGCAGGGGCTGGTACTCAAAATTCCCGGCGGGGGCGCTTACCTCCACCTTGCTACCCACCGCCCACGTTTCGTGGATGTGGCGGCTTACCAAGCCGTCCTCCACCCGGCGCACGGTGAGCTCGTAAAAGCCGGCAAGCGCGTCGCCCGGCGCGGAGGAAATGGAGTAGGCGCGCGAAACGGGCATGCCGTTCACGGTTTCAAACACGCTAAGGTATTTGCCCGCGCCGAAGGGGGCAAGGGCTTTGGTGCCGCGGCTTTCGTCGGGCACTAAAATATAGCTTTTGCAGTCGGGCCCGCGCTCTATGATCTCTTTCACCGTAAGATACTGGCGTTTGGGGTGCAGGGCCTTTGCAATCGCGCGGGCGGTATCGGGCGCGCCCGGCACGGCGGCTTCACCGGCGGCAAAGCGGGCTTGCCGGTCCCCCAGCATGGGCAGGAATTTGCGGGCTTTTAACGTTTTGATCGGGCTTGCCATCTTATTTCTCCTCCTTCAGCGCTTTGATTGTCAGCCGCGCGGCCTTTTCGCCGGTGTAATAGGCGCTGCCGTAGCCGTCGCCCCGCTCCTGCGAAGCCCCGCAGAAAAGGAAATTATCGAAGGGCTGATCCTTCTGGAACTGAATGGTGCGCGGCAGCATGGAATCCCACTTTTCAAGCATGTAGCCGTAGGGCGTGCCCAAAGGCGTATTCAGGTAGCGCGAGAAGGTGGGCGGCAGGGCGATCTCGATCTCTTCAATATAGGGCTGAATGGAGATATTCAGCGCCCGCTCGCAGGTCTCGATCATATCCTTTGCCACTTTGGTTTTGAATTTTTTGTAGTCCTGCGGCTTTACGTCCTTCATCACGTCGCCGAAGGTCATGGTGGTCAAAAACAGCTGGCTGGTGCCGGGCGGGGTGCAGTCCGGCAGAATTTCGTTCAGGCAGTTGATGATGCAGTAGCCGCTGAAGAAATCCTGGCACGCGGCAAACTGCCGGTCCGAATCGGAATCGGGCGCAATGAACGTGGAATAATCGGTGAAGCCCAGCTCTTCCTTGGTTTTGTTCATGCCCAGGTATACCGTGGTGAGGGCGGCGGCGGTTTTGCGGGCGTTGGCCATGCGCAGCTGCCGCTCTGGTACCTCGTTCTTTTCAAACAGATCCATCCATGCGGTGGTGGGGCTGGAGTTGCAGATGAACCGGCGGCCGTAAACCTCGGTTTCGCCGTTCACCACCACGCCCGCGGGCTTGCCGTCGCGCATGATCACCTTCGTTGCCTCGGAATTGTACCAGATCTCGCCGCCGTTATCGCGGATCACCTTATCGATGGCAAGGCTCATTTCGTGGCTGCGCTTCACCGGGATGCCGGTGCCGTTCTTCACGTAGCCGTGCATCATGCACATGAAATACAGAAAATCGAACTGCGAACCGGGGGAGCCCATGTAGCACCAGTAGGTAGAGAAGATATCCTGCGCCTTCTTCGGCATGCCGAGGGCGGCAAGCACCTCGTTCAGCGTGTGGCTGGTCATTCGCAGCACGTCGGGCGCGTATTTGAGCGCGCCGGGAATGCCCGAAAGATCCTCCCCGTCGCCGAGGGCGTCGAAGGCCTTGAACATATTTTCGCTCAGCCGGAACGCTTCCATGCACGGTTTGTAGGAGCCGGGCACCAGCTCGTCCAGCTTGCGGGCGAAGTTTTCAAAGCCCACGGGCATACGGGCGTCCACGCGCACGCGCACGCCGTTTTCGTTTACGAAGGCGTCCTCGTCCCCGTCTTTGGCGGGCACGATCAGACGGTAGGTGGAGCTGTCTTTGGCCCATTCCACCTCGGCGCCGAAGCGGTTGAACATATCTTCCACCATGCCGGGTTCCTCGGGAGTGCCGATGCCCGAAAGCTCGTGCAGCGAGGGCTCAAACTCGAACCGCCCCCGCACAAAGGAAGATGCCGAGCCGCCGGGCAGATTGTGCCGCTCCAGCAGCAGCGTGGAGAGGCCTGCCTTCGCGCAGGTGGCAGCGGCCGCCAGACCGCCGTTGCCCGCGCCGATAATGATTACGTCGTAGGTTTTCATCTTTGTCTCCTTTTTATAAGTTTTGTGTGTCGTATTTTCAAAACTTTCATTATTTGTTTTTCTTCCCCTTACGGTTTTTGGTAGATCTTTACGTAATCCACCAGCATGGCGGCGGTGTGCCGGCCCGGCTCGTAGGGGATCTCGCCCGGGCATTCCACCGATACGATCACTTCCTCCGGTTCGGTGGAAACGCCGTTGCCGAAGGAAGAGCGGGTGGTTTCCACCCCGTTGATATAGAAAATATATTCGTCCTCGGTCCATTCAAGGCCGTAGGTGTTATACGTGTTGTAGATATCGCTGCCGCGGAAATCGCCGAGCTGGCGGGAGTCGATGTTCTCCTCGTCGTCGTCCCACCCGTTGCAATGGATGGTGGATGTCACGGCGTTGCGCTTCAATTCGCCCTTTTTATCGGCGCTCATGGCTTCGAAAATATCGATTTCGGCGCTGCCCACGCCCCCGGCGGAAAGCGTATGGTTATAGGGCGCGCTGCCCTGCAGCCAGAAGGCGCTCCAGAATTCGCTGTCGCTCACTATGCAGCGGATCTCAAAGTAGCCCCTGCAGTATCTCTCCTTCAGCGCCACCGCGCCCACGTACCAGCCCGGGCCGTAGGCGCCGTCTTCCCGGTATTCGGCGGTGATGGCCAGAACCCCGTCCTTCACCGCGATCTGGCTCTCGGCGTTATAGCCCGCCCTTCGCGCGCCCACGCCGCGGCAGTACCAGGCGTCCGTATCCAGCGCGTCCCCGTCGAATTCGTCGCAGAATACCAGCTCGTAGCCGGTCAGGTCCAGCGCCTGCCCCATGGCGGACATCGGCGTTTCAAACAGAAAGAAATTGACGCCCTGAATCAGCATAAGAACGGCCGCGGTCAGGCGGCGGAACGAGGACCCCTGCCCGAAGGCGTTTCTGAGCGCCTCAAAGCCCTGCGCCAAAGCCCATTCCTGCCGGTAGGCAAGATGGAACGTTTCTGAAAACCATTGCAGCATTTACGTCGCCCCCTTTGTATTTAATATAGCATACAAAAAACGGGGAAGCAATAGAAAATCGGGCATTTTCGGTCTGTTTTATTCATTATATTTGGATGGAGAATTGCAGTTTAACGCTGCGCTCAAATGCGGAATGCGGAATGCGGAATGCGGAATTATCGGTGGCGGCTTCGCCGCATTTATATCAGGCATGGACGGAGTCCATCCATCATTCCGAATTCCGAACTCCGAATTCCGAATTGCCCCACAAACTGCAATTCCCATCAAAAAAAAGCCCCGTTGTCCGGGGCTTCTTTGCAAATCGGGTTTGTCTTATTTGTGCTCCGCCACTTCGCGGCGCAGCTTTTCGGTGAATTCGGCCACGGTGGAAACCGCCGTCTGGTCGGTGGCGCGGTCGCGCACGGAAATCGTGCCGTCCGTTACTTCCTTTTCGCCGATGATGATCATATACGGCACCTTATCGTCCTGACGGGCGCTGCGGATCTTGTAGCCGATCTTCTCGTTGCGGTCGTCCAGCTCCGCGCGGAAGCCGGCGTCGTCCAGCGCTTCGTAAACGGTGCGGGCGTAGTCCATGCTCTTTTCGGAAACGGGCAGCACCTTCACCTGCAGCGGGGCCAGCCACGCCGGGAACGCGCCCTTGGTTTCTTCGATCAGGTAGGCCATAAAGCGGTCAAGGCTGCCGAGAATGGCGCGGTGCAGCACCACGGGGGTCTTCTCCACGCCGTCGCGATCCACGTATTTCAGGTCGAACTTGGCGGGCAGGCAGAAATCGAGCTGGCAG
>JAEEGI010028428.1_pt1 | contig 10638 bp, 10 predicted proteins | sample 8958751 | NCBI WGS metagenome assembly JAEEGI01 (sample SAMN16246545, study PRJNA631951) | gut metagenome | biome: gut microbiome; feature: rumen; material: KS-attached | host: Bos | place: Iran: Karaj | collected 2018-10 | reverse complement strand
ATTAACCCGCTGACGCTTGACGAGCTGAAGGCATCGCCGAAATCGCTGGTGGGATTCAGCGACTTCTCTACGCTCCACGGGTTGCTGAGCCGGGCGGGAGTGATGAGCATTCACGGCACCATGAGTTCGTTTCTGGCCAAAGGCGGCACCGACGCCACCAGCACGCTGATGCGCGACCTGCTGCTGGGCCAGGTGCCACGCTATGAGCTGCCCGCCCACAAGCAGAACATCGAGGGCAAGGCCAGCGGTGTGCTCGTAGGCGGCAACATCTGCACCTTCGCGCCCAACCTCGGTTCGCAAGCCGATGCCACGCGGGGCAAGGACCTCATCCTCTTCGTGGAGGAGGTGGAGGAGTCGATGCACAACATCGACCGCCAGATGCGCATCCTGCAGATGAACGGCGTGCTCGACCGTTGCAAGGGTGTCGTCCTCGGCGAGTTCACCGATTGCGGCAAGGAGTTCACCTACGAGAGCGTCGAAGCCATGCTCCACGACCTGCTGGCTCCATACCACATCCCCGTGCTCTGCGGATTCCCCGCCGGTCATGGCGACGTGAACCTGCCCTTGGTGATGGGCGCTCCCGTCACCATCGACGTGCGCAGCAACGGGGCCACCCTGCAGTTCGACATCGACGGCACCCAGCATGAGGTGCGCACCGCCGATGTCATGGCCACGAAGACGCCAGCCAGCGTGCGCATGAGGTTGGCGGGAAAGATAGAATAGACCGACCAAGTGCTGGCCGCCAGGCCACGTTTCATAGCCTCCGAGGTTGCTGGTGGGCGCCTCGGGGGCTTTCTTTTTTTGATAGACATGAACAAGAAGATACTCTTTCTGCATGGCTTCTATGCCAGCGGCCAGTGTGTGCCAGCCGAGGCTTTGCGCCAGTCGTTTTTGGGTCGTGCAGAGGTGCTGACGCCCGACCTGCCCCTTCATCCCAACGAGGTCATCAGCCTTATCCGTGAGCTGATAGACCGCGAGAAGCCCGACCTCTTGGTGGGCAACAGCTGTGGCTCGTTCTATGCCCAGATGCTGGCTCCCGTGGCTGGCATCCCCGCCTTGCTGGGCAATCCGCACTTCCAGATGACCGCATTCCTGCGGCAGCGCATAGGCGAGCATCGGTATAAGTCGCCACGAAAAGACGGCAAGCAGCACTTCACCATCGACGAGGCTTTGGTAGAAGAATTTGCCGAGCTGGAGGCCATTCAGTTCCGCTCGGCACCCGTGGCGCTTGGCCCATCAGAGCACTGCTGTCATCCCTACGGCAAGGACTGCATCTGGGGGCTGTTTGGCGAGCAGGACACGCTGGCACACTTCGAACCGCTCTTTCTGCAGCACTACGTCCATTCGTATCACTTCCCCGGAAACCACACGCCAACGGCTGAGGAAGTGCGTGCTTGGTATGTGCCGTTGGCTGAGAAGATGCTGATGCAATATCCCCTGCCCGAAGACAGGGCGAAGCCATGAGTGAACGGCTATTCCCTATAATGATTATCCGCATGTACCCGATAGGCAGCCTGTAAGGCCAACAAGCCCTTAGCCCAGGGCATCGCCCTGGGTAGAAAGGATGCACAGCCAACGCCCTGAAAGGGCAAAAGCATTGTTTCCTATTGGGGCTTTTGCCCTTTCAGGGCGAAACTGGCGGCTCCCCTTACCCAGGGCGATGCCCTGGGCTAAAAGCTCATTGCCCCTTCGGGGCGCTATCGGGTGATTGCGGATAATCATTTATCATTTAATGGCGACTAATGAATGAAAACAGGTTGGCAGCGGCCGCTGCCATCATTGTCCCCGCCCGCCGCCAACCTAAAAAGCATGGCCTTTTTCCCGCTCTGCCGTCACCTGTTCCCAATTTGAAGTGGCCAAAAAAACTAAAGGGGCAGAGACAAACGACAAATACGAATGAACCAGATGCCCAAAGCTTTAGCAGACTAAGCCTCACCATCCCTTGTACTACTCTTACACACATTTGCCAGAGTATCTCCGCTGCTCCCCCGTAACGAGAGAGGTTGGAGCGGGGGGATTCCCCCTGCATCTTTAGGGGAAACACTACGTCGATTTAGGAATAATCTCGGCACTTTCGGCCCCTCCTGTTCGTCAATGATAGTGAGAAAAGGAAACAAAAACGTTTAACTTAAAGAATAGGAGATACAACTATGAAGAAGATTTTTACCCTGGCAGTGATGATGGTCATGACCATCTCGGCCAACGCAATGAGCTACACGACGGCAAAGAAGGAGGCCCTGTTCCTCAGCGACAAGATGGCCTACGAGCTGAGCCTCACCGATGCACAGTATGATGCCGTCTATGAGATCAACCTCGACTATCTGCTGAGTGTCGACAGCTATGCTGACGCTTACGGAGGCTGGTGGAACCGTCGCAACGCCGACCTGAAGTATGTGCTGACGGCTTGGCAGTACGAGAAGTTCATCGCTGTGAACTACTTCTATCGCCCCGTGGCATGGAACGCTGGAGCCTGGACCTTTGCCATCTATGGCCACTACACCAACAGGAACCATTTCTACAAGGGACATCCCTCGGTGTTCGTGCACTACAAGGGTGGCAACAACCGCAAGAGCCACCACTTCTATGCCAACTGGCGGAGAGACCAGCCTACTGTAAACCACCACAACAGCAGAGGCTGGCGTGATGCAGGAAACGCAAATGTTATGCCGCACAGGGCTGGAGGAAGGGGCCAAGTCACCACTCCCAACCATCGCACCGCACATAACACGAGCCGCTCCTCGGGAAGCTTTGGGGCAGGTCGCCACTAATCCATTAATCTCTCTATATGCCTTCGAAAGGAGGACCTTCGCAGGGAGCTTCAGCAATGAGGCTCCCTGCTTGCAGTATAGACTCCAGCAGCAGACCCACCCCCATCCCCTCCCTGTGAGGGAGGGGCGTATATAGATTTGCTATGTAATGATTGAACAATCAATTTTGCCTTGCAAGCGACCTAAGGTCGAGCGGGCAAAACTGTCTCAGAATGCAATTTGTATGCTCTACGCAGTCGCAGCAAAAGCCCCGGAGGGGCGATGGAATACAGGCAGGGGTGTAACCCCTGTGAAAGCAGACGGAACGAAAGCCCCGGAGGGGCGACAGATTATCCTCCTCCTTCTGGAGTTTACAGGGGCGATGCCCCTGCAAGACGATTGGTGCTCACCATCGTCTTCCGTCGCCCCTCCGGGGCTATTGTGGGTGGGGCACCTTTACAGGGGCGATGCCCCTGCCTGTATTCCGCCGCCCCTCCGGGGCTATTGTGGGGGATGCCTTTACAGGGGCGCTGCCCCTGCCTGTGTTCCACCGCCCCTCCGGGGCTATTGTGGGGGATGCCTTTACAGGGGCGATGCCCCTGCCTGTGTTCCGCCGCCCCTCCGGGGCTTCTGCGTTCATCATAATCGTCCCCGCTCGACCTTAAGTATTGCAAGGCAAGGAATTGTTTATACCATTGCTATAGAAAGGAAACCGCAAAACTATATACTCCCCTCCCTCACAGGGAGGGGGTGGGGGAGGGTCTGCTGTGGGGGTGTGTCTTTTTTTATTTCCCCCACTGCTCATCGAGGAAGGCCAGGCGCTTCTTGAACCAGTCCTTCAGTGTTTGTATCTCTTCGTCGTAGGATGCCACGGTGTAGGCGGCGAAGAAGGCCACGGGGTTGGCGTTGCCGCCGAAGCCCCACATGGGCCAGCCGCCATTGCTCTGCTGTGGCTGCGAGTTGCTGGCCAGCAGGTTGTGGTATTTGGCATAGTGGCGCTCGCGAGCCTCGCTGAGCAGCTTGGCGTAGGAGTCGAGAAAGCGGTTGATGTTCTTCTGGCTGATGATGGTGCGGCGCAGCTGGGCGTAGCGGGCGCGCACCTGCTTCATGAAGGCGGGGTCCTGCGTGAGTTTCTTCCAGAAGGCGGGCGTGGGGTTGGTGGTGCATCCCTCGTAGACCCATGCTTGCTCGTCGTTGGCATTGCAGAAGTTGCAGTTGCCGTAGGCCAGGTTGTAGTCCCACACGGGGCCTGCCTTCATCTTCGCCTCGGTGCCGTCGTCGGGGTCTTTGTCCTTGGTGAAGTAGGCGCTGCGCTTGAAGCCGTCGGCGTTGAGGCTCAGCTCGGTGTGTATGAAATAGTCGACGAACGAAGGCACGTCGATGTAGCGTTGGTAGCCCGTGTCGGGGTTGGTCCAGTCGTCGCCTTGGAACGACTGCTCCATGCGGTCTACGAAGTCTTGTATGTAGGCCATCTGCTCAGGCTGCAGCTTCTCCTTCTTCGGATGGTACACCGTCCACGTCACGGTGCTGGGCTGTCCCATCGGGCCGCCCCAAGGCCATCCTCCCCAGCCGCCACCAAACTGTCCGAAGCCTCCTGCCGAAGCCGTTGGGGTGGGCGACTCCATGTTAGGCTCGCCCTTCACCTTCGACTTGAAGGTGGCGTCGCCGTCGTCGTATGCATCTACGCGCACGATGTAGCCACCGGTGACTTCGCGCCCTTCCACGTCGCCCTTCTTCAGCTTCGCCAGGTCTACGCGCTCCTTGTCGCGCTTTATTTTCTCGCAGAAGATGTAGACGCCCGCGTAGTCGCCGTTCACCATCACCTCGCACATCTGCGTGCGTGGTGCCCAGTGGCCCATCTCCCTCCACATGTTGAAGGCGAAGACGTCGCGCACCATCGATATGTCGTTGTAGGGGGCCAGCAGCACCCAGTCGCTCTCCTGCGGCATGCCCAGCAGTGGCACCTTGAGGTCGTTGCCGTCGGCGTCCTGCGTCTCAATGGTGTATTTCTTCTGTTCGAAGCTGAGCGAGCTGTTGCCGCGCAGCTTGATGCCGATGTGGCCGTCGTAGTCGGTGGGCGTGTCGGTATCCGAGTTGCGCCCCTTGGCTTTGTTCACCACTTTCATGGTGCCGTGCACCTTCGCCTGGGCGTTGATGCTGGCGTCGGTGTTGATGATGATGATGGGAAGGTTGGAGCTGAGGCCGTCGGCGTGCAGCGAGAGTGAGAAACAGCAGAGGGCTGCAATCATCAGCCCCTGCAGGTTGGCGTAGTGCTTTCTTGTCATATAAAGAGAAAAAGTTAAATTTACTCCTTTTGACGCTGTTTCCTGGCCAAAAGTTTACTCCGTATTCTTTTTTTATAGAAAAGCAGGGGCCTGACTTTTTCTATAGGTGTCATCTGGTATTTTTCAAACAGTGCTGACTTTTCAAAAAATGGCGTTGACTTTTTGCAAAAAGTCAACGCCTTTTTCTGACCAAGACAGGTCGGAAGTTCACTTCACGTTTATTAGTCTGCTGCAAAAGTACAAAATAACATGTAAACGAGCAAGTTCTTCCTCCAGTTTTTTCAAGAGCCATCCGAGAAAGTCCATTCGGCGACGAAGGAGATGCTTGCCACCGAAGGGAGGCAAGAACGCCGCAGGAAAAATTGGCGTTGACTTTTCGAAAAAAACACCACCAAATAATTGTCCCAGGCTTTGGGATCTTTCCCACCCCTGCCCCTTGGCGGGGCGGGGAGTGGTTAGGTGACTATTTGTGCTGAATATTTTGCAGATAAACAGCGTGAGGCGCAAGTAGCGCAACGCTATCTGGCGATTCGTTTCCGCCCGTCTTGGATATACACCCCGCTGCGCGGCTTGTCCGTGACGCGGCGACCTTGCAGGTCGAACCATTGCTGATTGCCCGCTGCCGATGGCTCCACTGCAGGGGAATCCACACCCGTAAGATCTGGTGTGCTGGTCTGGTCGGATATTGAAGCATCCAACGTTGTGCTATCGCCTTTACGTTCTTGGTGGGCCAATAATGGAGTTTTTGCCTCACTTCCGAGGCAAGGAAATGTTTCACGGCAGATTCGCTGCCTATGATAAGCCAGTTACCGATGCAGGCGTCGTGGGAGTCGTCTGCAAGCGAGAAGCCCTGCCCGAAGAGGGTGGAGACAAACCCGCGGTGTGTATTATAGCGGACGTTGTGGGAAACGAGGGGCTTCGCAGGGCGAATGAGGACTACTTCCTCGCCCTTCCACTGTACTTTCGCTATTTCTTTGATATCGGTTTCGGCGGCCCATTTGAGAGGGTCTACTCCGGTGTTCTTCTTAAGTTGGTTGCAGGCATTGACGAACTTGTTGAGTCCGGCGCCAGCGTCGAGATTCTTCTTCCTCGAGTCAAGGAAAGTCTCTACAGATGAGAGAGGAAGATCGACTACATAGGTCGTTCCCTGAGGGATTATATCGGGGATTTTGCTCTCGCCGTAGCCCTGGTCTTCGTAGACCTTTGCGGCCTTGGAGTAATCTTCGGGATATACGGTCCTTACGTCATAACTGAGATAGACGCCCTTTCCTGCGGGCTCCGAGCCCGAGAGAAGCATCACAGTCCAGTCTGACCATCCCTTGATAAAGCCGACGAGCTGTTTTCTTGTAAGGTACTTCGAGAGGAAATCCTTCGGGAGAAGGTTCGCGACGGCATCGTTCCTAAAGATAACTACATCGCCCTTCGAAGGGGCCTTTTCCAGCGCATCGGTAAGTCCGACTACCTCCATCACGGAGGTATGGGCCTCCATATGGCGCTCGGAGGCGTCTATGAGGGGCTCCGAGGGGCTGAGGAGCAGGACGCTGCGGCTGCCGCGCTTGCGGGCCGGGGCGGCGACGAGGCGCGACTGGAGCCCGAACTCAGCGGCTGCTTCCATCACCGGGGCCGCATTCTTGACTGCAGCCTGAGACTTGCCGGCATCGATTGCCAGCATCGGGATAAGTTCGCCCTGGAAGTGATATGAAATCACCATCCTAGAGTCTGCCAGAGCTCCGTAGGAGAACTCCCTGAATACGCTGCGGCTGTCCATCAGGTTCTCAAGACCGGCAGCCGCTCTATCACACACTACTACTCCGCAAGCATCCGAGGGGATATGCGCGAGAAGTTCAAATCCTTTTACTTCGGGAACCGACGAACTGTCCTGATTCCCGCTTTGTCCGCAGGAGAGGAGGAGTATCGAAGCTGCAAGCGCAGCCAGAGTCTTGATCCAGGTTTTAGACATACTTTGCAAAGATAACAAAATACATTTATCTTTGTACGTTATGCAAAACAACACAGGTATTCCCAGGGCTTTCTTCAAGTTCCCCGCCCAGATAGTACATTTCGTGGGCCTGCCGATCTTTTTCCTGCTTTTTATGCTGATCTACAGGCCGGCCGGTATAGTTGAATTTCTCGATGCCGGAGCGATGGTCCTCGAGTTCAACGTAACTATCCTCTCGACTATCCTTCTGCTGATTCTTGTCGGGACTCGTCTTGCCTTCTTCTTTTTGAGGAAGAAGATGAATCCTACCTACCTTTCATACACCGCCTGGTGTATCCTTGAGGTATTCCTCTTCGCCTGTTTCGGAGCTATGTTTATGGCCCTTATGACTATCGGCCGCGAACAGTACAGCTTCTTCTTTGCTCTTCCCCGCTGCCTGGTAGATTTCTTCGGAGTACTCGTATTCCCCTACCTCATTATCGAGATGGGAACTATCATCTACGCGAAGAACCGCGAAGTAACAGAAACCGCGACAGACGATAACCTGATCCGCTTCAAGGATTCTAACCAGAAGCTCAAGCTCGCTGTCGCAGTCTCTTCTCTTCTCTATGTAGAAGCTAACGAGAACTACGTCAATATAGTCTATCTCGACGGAGAAAGCGTGAAGAAATATCAGCTTCGCTCTTCAATGAAGCGCCTCGAGGATATGCTCCACAAACAGGGCCTCCAGCGTTGTCAGAGGGCTTTCTTCGTTAATCCCTCGCACGTAACCGTACTTAGGAAGGACTCCGCAGGTTTCGTCTTTGCGGACCTCGACACTCCGGGCACCCCTCCTATTCCGGTCTCCAAGACTTACTACGATTCTCTCGCAGCCCTTCTCTAACAGGGAATTAGCGGGTGCGGATGCTGCCGACTCCGTTCACTGAAGGACGGATGCTGGCTGCTTCCAGTTGGGTGGCGTCGATGTCGCCGGCTCCGTTGATCGTGAGCCTTGCGCGCTCGACCTGGCCGCCTACGGTGATATCGCCCGCGCCGTTCATTGTCACATCGAGGGCCGATGCGCTAAGGCCGCTGAGTTCCAGGTCGGCCGCGCCGTTACACCTTACGGTGACGTTGGTTGCGTCCAGGCCCGCGATATCCAGATCGCCTGCGCCGTTGAGAGTGAGGCTGAAATCGCCCGTGGAGCGGATTCCGTGTTTACACTCCATATCTACCGCGCCGTTGATGCTGAGAACTGACAGGACGTCGGAGGTGATATAAACCTTAGTGTTCCTGAACGAACGTATCCTCTTGTCGTCGGTCTTGATAGTGACGCTGCCGTCATTGTCCTGATCCACTACAATGTGGTTCATATATTTCTCGCTCGCAACGATAACGATATTCGGGGCGCCGAGCTCATAGACTACATCGCAGGGGATGTTGATGGTAAGATCGTCGAAAGGAAGAACCTCTACAGTACGGGTCTGGGTCTCAGAACTTCCAATCAGTTCTCCGCTGTTCGATCCTGATACAGTAAAGTTGCAAGAGGTAAGGGTGGCGATCATTATAGCCGCCGTTATAAACATTTTCATATCAAATCTTTCAGGTTGATGCCAAGAAGGGTGGCGCGTTTAACAAATTCGGGTAATTCTTCGGTGATGAACTTCTGTTTTTCGGTCTTGAGGATGGCTTCTTTCGCGTCTTCGCAGACAAAGAAGCCTATTCCCCTCTTCTGAAAGATGACACCGCGGTCTGTAAGTTCATCGTAAGAGCGGGCTACGGTGTTGGGGTTTACCCCGATCGTTGCGCCCCACTCCCGGACTGAAGGGATGCGTCCCCCAGCCTCCAGTTTTCCGGAGAGAATCTGTTCGCAGATTCCGTCCGCGATCTGTATGTAGATCGGTTTATTCTCGTTGAATTCCATAGCTACTAATGTTTGATTGAGCGGAGACGCAGGTAACTGAGTCCCATCAGGATTACAACCTGGGCATAAAGGGTAATTTTGCCGAAGTTGATGATTTTCCTCATTGCTATCTCGGGATCCTCATCGAACATCCTCAGGAATACATTGGCATCCTGGTCCATAAAAGCTCCGGCAGCTACAGACATAGCAGTAGAGATGAAGATGGAAAGAGCGAACAGAGCAAGAATAGTCTTTCCTACCTTTCCTTTCTTGAAGATGATGGCTCCAAGAAGGAAGAACAGGGATGAGGAAGCCCAGTCTCCCAAGGCAATGCCCGCATATCCGATATGCAAATCAACGGGCAGATCAACTTCCGAAATGATATCGTTGAAGGGGATCTTAACTATAGGAGTTCCGTAAGCGTTAGGGAAAATAACTCCCATAAGAGTATCAGAGCCTATGTAAAGCGCGCTCAGACAGAGCGGAGCGGCCAGACAGAGGACAAGCATCATCGAAACCCACTTCTCGAAGGTTGAGACGGGCAGCATCAGGAACGACGAGCCGGCGCGCTTCTGGGTGATCGAGCCGTACGCCTTCGTAGGGAAGACAATAACGCCTACCAGGACGCAAATCATTCCGGAAAGGAATCTCATCGGCATAATGGCGTCGTCACTGACTGTAATGTGTCCGCTGAAAATCAGGGAGAAGAGTTGGAACACCACGAAAAGGATGGCAGGAAGAAGTCCGAGGACTATCAGGCTCAGACCGAAGTTGTTCCAGGCGTTTTCAAGGTCATAGCAGAAATACTTGCCGAACCTTTTGGGAGAAAATACATTATTCATGGCTGAAAATTCCTTTTACGAGTTCTTTGTTGTTGTGTACTGCGTTGAAGAGGGCCTCGACATTGACCTTGCTCTCCTTGCCGGTAGTGTTCGGATATACCTGGATAAAGCCTCCGGGGAGCTGCTCGGCATAGAGCGAGCCGGGCTGAATCTGAGTCCCATAGTCGAAGAAAAGCTTGGAGCTGATTTCTTCTATAGAGGCGTTGAGAAGAACATCGCACCTGTCCAGAATCACGATAGGATCGATAACATTCTCGAGATCGCGCACCTGATGGGTACTGATGACGATGGTCGAATCCTCGCGGGTGTACTTCATAATAGCCGCGCGGAACTGAGCCTTCGAGGGGATGTCGAGACCATTTGTAGGCTCGTCCATCAGAAGGTACTGAGTTCCTGCCGCCAGAGCAAAGGCGATGTAGGCTTTCTTGAGCTGGCCGGCAGACATTGCGTTCATCTTCTGGCTGCCGTCGGTCTCGAGCTCCTTCATTATATTAATATAGGTGTCGAAGTTGAAGTTCGGCCAGAATTTTCCGGTAGACTTAGCCCACCTGTCGGCGGTAGTGTTCAGAGGAGCCACCTCATCGGGGAGGTAGTAGATGCTCTCCAGGAAAGAAGGCTGTCTTTTGTACGGATCTGCTCCGTCTGCGACGATTGTTCCCACCTGGGGTTTCTTGAGACCGCAGAGCAGAGTAAGGAGAGTTGTCTTTCCTACTCCGTTCTCTCCGAGAAGGCCGTAGATCTTCCCTTCCTCAAGCTTCATCGAAATGTTGTTCAGTACGTTCTTGGGACCGTAGCTGAAAGCTAAATTGTTAATCTCTATCATATTATTTTGCGTGTATTAGTTTAATAGTACACTGCAAAGGTACGACGTTTTTTTAAATATGCAAGAAAAACAACAAAAAAATATTTGAAAATATTTTCCTATCTTTGGCTCTAATGAAAG
>JAEEGI010028425.1_pt1 | contig 10638 bp, 13 predicted proteins | sample 8958751 | NCBI WGS metagenome assembly JAEEGI01 (sample SAMN16246545, study PRJNA631951) | gut metagenome | biome: gut microbiome; feature: rumen; material: KS-attached | host: Bos | place: Iran: Karaj | collected 2018-10 | reverse complement strand
GCGATGCAAAGGGTGGACGCGGCCGGTCACTTCGCTGACCAAGCGTGAAAGGGAGACGATCTTTCACACCAATGATTCTCTGCTAAGAGTACCCTGGCTGATTGACGCAGAAGGCTGTCTGGAGCCTGTCAGCGCGACGGACTATGCCTATGTTGAGGAAGTCTTCAACGGTTCCCAGGCTTTCCTGCTCAAAACCATCGGGACAGTGAACATGGCCGAAATGAATGAAAAACTGGTCGACGGACCCCGGACTCGGCTACTCGACGGCGACTTTTTCAAACTGATTACATCAATCAGCGACCGCTGGTTCAGCAAGCCGGTGTCCGCGCTGGTCCGCACCGAGCATGCACGCCTCATCCCCTATATCTACCGGACGACGAATACCTCCATTCCGCAGCTCGCCCGCGGCTTCGGCATTTCCCGTGAAGAAGTGGCAGATATCCTGCGGCAAAACAAATAAAGCATAGCAGAATGCGGCCAGGATTATCAGTCGGTCCTTTTCAATTCGTATGTCGTCATTTCTGCGAATTCGGGATCGGCGCCGGGAATCCACAACTTCATTTTGTTGCCGGAAATTTTTCCTGCCAACTCATCAAGAAGAACGTCACCACTCACCAACTGAAGAGAAAACTGATTCCGCGATATCCATCGGACTTCGTACTGGCCCCAGCCGAAACCGACGGCGGGAGCCTTCGCGCCCCAGGTGGCATCGCATTGCTGTGCGTTTTCAGAAAAAGTCAGGGAACATACTTCTATAATGCCGGATTCTCTTTCAGATTCCCCTTGCCAGGAAGAACTTCCATATCTTGATTGATGCAAATCGGTGCAAGAAGAAAGCGCTAGGCAGACCGCCAAGGCTACTGAAAAGAATATAAGGATTCTGTGTTTCATTTTCCGCTGTATTTTCCGGCAAACAGAATGACGCCGGTGCTGGTTTCAGTAATCAGATAGAGGAACGGTCGGTCGGCGTGGAAAACTACTTCGCCGACGGATGGTGCGTAGGTGGCGCGCATTTCTGCCATGGAGACGGCAGCCGCTTCGGCCCCTTCTTCATCGACTTTGATAACGGCATCCTGCTGCACCAGGCTCAGGCACAAGGCATGATTGGACATGGCCGTGAAATCTGCTTTTCCGACGTTGAAAGACGAAGGCATGCCCATGGCTGACAGGATATCATTCACTTCGATGTGGAACCTTGTCTCGAACCGGGGAAGCCAGATGTCCACATTACACTCCCGCATGTTTCCGTTAAATGTCTGCCAGGTACTTCCGCTGAGCGAACCAATTACATCAGAAAGTTTCTTTCCTTCCAAAGGCATTACGACGATCATCGAAAAGGCACCATTCCCATAGGGCAGGCGGACAGCGCGAAGCGTTTCGTTTTCTCCATAGGAAAACTGCGTCTTGTTCTTCATCATCTGCACCGGAGCCATGGAGCCATCTTCCCGGGTGAAGTTTTCCTTCGCCGTATTGTTTCCGGAGAATTGCGCCTGCCATTTGCTCTTGAAATACAACGCATTCATGAGATACGCCAGCGCGTTGGGATTTACATCGTCCAAGACTTTGGGAATGAGCCCGTTCGTCTTTTGCGAGCACCACTGGTTGATCTGACGGGCCGTGCCGGTTGCATCTGAAAAGTCATGATTGGACACCTCGGCCTCATAAAACTTGCTTACGGTCGATTTATAGTTTGCCAGAAGAGCATACTGTTTGTTCACAACGATGGCGTTGGCCAGGCTGAGCGTGGTATTCTTGTCCAGTTTGGGAAGCTGCTGCAGCATGGACAGGCAGAAGGCATTCACCTCATCCGCCTCGCCGGCGCCATAACCCAGTACCTGGCAGATTTCATCGGCCGTCTGCCCCTGGGCGCCGTCCAGGATCATGCCCAGCAGGAACTGCATGCTAAGGGGAGAGATGATATAATCCCCTTCTGTCTTGGCGTTGACACGACTGATGAAATCAAAAGCGAAGGTGTTGCCCTGCTGGGCAAACGCAGCCGATTTGGTGGTCAGTTCCATTTTTCTGCAGACATTGTTGTTCTCTTCCTCCTCGTTCAGGCTTTCGCAGGAGAAACTGCCCATGACAAGGGCCGTCATGACGGCCAGTAAAGCAAATTGTTTCATGATCGTATGTTTCGTTTATTTTCCAAAAGTAATTCTGAGTCCGGTCCCCACGGAGAACATGAACGGGTGTTCGCTCCGGTAGGTTTCCAGGCCCTGTGTCCGGATCGGAATCGTCCAGCTCACCTGCGGTTCCACATAAAAACCCAGGTTCTTCGTGAGGTTCAGTTGCAGGCCGCCGGCTCCCAATAATGAGAAATATATGTCCTTGTTCCGAACGCGCATGCCGTCAAAAGTGGCTCCGAGGCCGAAGTCTCCTTCGATGCCGCCACCCAGATAGACGTCCAGCCACCTTCCCGATGCAATGCTCCAATCTAGCCGGGCAGGGATGCCCAGATAATGGGCATATTGTTTCATTTCCCCCGCCTTGGAGAAAACGAAGGTCGAGGGATAAAGCGCGTATTCAAGACCTGTCGTGATATACAGTCTGTTCGAAACGGGAATTCTGGCTGACAAGCCTACCTTCAGCGGAAGATAGTGTTTATGACCTGTCACCGGATCGTCTTCCACACCGAACGCGGGTCCGGGTGAAGATCCTTTCTCAGACAGTTCATCGATCGTTCGAAGATATTCGGCTCTGACTTGACGGTAGTCTACCTGCGGTTCGGAGACGGAGACTTCCTTCAAGTTGATTTTGGCAGTCGCCAGCAATGATGCCGCCACCACACCGCCGCCGACAGCTCCGGCCACCGGAACTGCAATACTGATTGGAGCCAGGCCGGGTTTGACTAATTCCACGCTTGTAATACCCTTATTGTATTCCTCTACTCTTTCCGAAGGCTCAGTTATTTCCTCATTTTTCTCGTTTTCAACGCTTTCACTGCTTCCAACATTTTCGATAGCCACTTCTTCCGCTATTACATCTTTCTCCATCTTTTCTTCCCTTGCGGCCGGCCGTCGGACGGCACCGGGCATGACAGCCTGGGCGACAAGCTGTTGTGTGGGCAGGGCTTCTTCTACTGCCACTTCCGTGGAATCAGTAACGGTAGCCAGCGACGTAGCGGGCTTCTGGATAATCTGAATGCCATCGTCGGGCGAGGAGGAATGGCGGAGGAACAGGACTGCAGCAAGGCAAGCGGCGGCAGCAGCGGCCACCACCCACACCAGCGGTAACCGCTTCTGTGCGGGTGCGGGTAAGGCTCCATCCAGACGGGCATGGAACTCGGCAAAGACATTTTCGGGGAGAGCGCCGTCGGGCTCTTCCAACTTGTCCTTGATGATGTCTTCCCACTTTTTCATGTGTCTTGTTCCTTCAAGTATTGTTTAATCTTTTCTTTCAGTTGCTTTCTCGCCTTCGCCAGGAGGCTGGTCGATCCTGTCTCGCTGATTCCCAGCATTTTGCTTATATCCTTGTGCGAATATCCGTCGATGCAGTACAGGTTGAAAACGGTTCTTCTCAAATCGGGCAGCCCTGCGATCCATTCCCGGAGCTTCTCTTTCGGTATCGCCACCATTTCGTCCTCCGTCGGTTCCGGAATGTTGTCCTGCGTCCACAGGTCCATATGTACCATCCGCCACCGCTGTCGTTTGATCTGGTTGATCGACTTGTTGATGGCGATCCTGCTGATCCAAGCGTACAGGGAACCTTCGCCGGTGTAGTGATAGCTGTCTATCTTGTCGAGTGCCTGGATGAGCGTTTCCAGCATCAGATCTTTCGCTTCGTCATCGTCTCCCACATATCGCCTGCAGAGCGCATTTACCCTTACCGCATATCTCCTATACAGTTCATCCATCGCCATCCTGCCTGTCTCTCTGCGAGCAGTACCTGGCCAATGTTTGCTCATCCAACTTATTATACACGCACGACTTTTTCTATACCTGCAAAGTTACCACATTTGTGCATCTATCTTTGGCACATGGTCACCCTATAAACACACAAATCGCCGAAATGCGTCTCGGCGATTGTATGTTTTTTAAATGACCTTCGTCCTGTCAGGTATGTATTTCAGTCTATTTAGCTCTCACGAAGTGCCGGTAGTCGTAACCCCATGTGCCCTGGGAGTAGGTGGTTCCTTGTCGCTGCCAGTCCATTTCATGGGATGTCAGCTTGACGATGGTATAGCAGACATTGCTGAGGTCGGACATCTCCGGGTTGAGGGTGATGGTGCCCTTGTCGATCAGGTCAATGGCATAATGGCCGCTGTAGTCGTGTGATGCGCCAGACAACGCGTCATAAACATGGAGCTGATAACCGTTGTTCCCGTCAAAAGTGTACGTCACTGAGCCATCCATCGCAAAGAGCATCGGATCATACTGCTCCGTCCAGGTGCCTTCCAGATTGTTTACATCGATTTTCTCACAACTGCTCAGCCCTGTCATCAGCAGCGCTATGCATAAAAACAGATTCAAAAGCTTCTTCATGGGTTTCGTTTTCCTGATAAATGCCGGAACCGGCAGATTCTTGCGTACACGAAGGAAAATAAACTAACTTTGCATAATATGAAAAAGTTGCTCCTACTCTCCGCGTTTCTGCTGATGCTATGCACCGGCTGCTCTTCCGACAAAACCTGTACCATCCAGGGCACCGTCACAGTCCCGGATCCGGCAAAGGATTACTATGCGGTTCTGATATGTGACAAAAACGGCGTGGATACCTGTCTGGTTGAAAACGGAATGTTTACGCTCAGGACGGTTCAGGATCCGTGCATCCAGCAACAAATCAAACTCATTGATGCAGAAGGAAATGATGTCGGCAACGGCGATATTTTTGACATGATGGAAATCGTGGCCGACACACGAGAGATGACGGTCGATTTCATTACTCAGCAGTCGTCAGGCAGCCCGCTGACAACAGCAATGAATAGCTTCATCCATGAGTTGTACGACTTGCTGATGGGAGACCTGAATCCCGAGGTAGATGCCAGCTCTTATATGGATTCTTTGATGCGGAAAACATACCTTGATCACAGCTACGATGCAGTCGGACTACAAGCCATGCGACTGCTCTCCCATGATCTTGAATATGAGGAAATGGAGGAATTGCTGAATCAAGGTGGTAGCTTCATCCGGGAAGATGAAGGACTGGCGTCGCTATTGACTTACAAAAAGGCACGTGCCATGGAGAAAACGGAAGGTCGAGTCCTGTTTGTCAAAGTGGGGCCGGAAGGAAGTCTGTTGCAGCAGGAAGAAATGGATGCCAGCGAATGCCACGACAGACTGGTCGGCCTAGGTCAGTATGTCCTGCTCGACTTCTGGGCCAGCTGGTGCGGGCCTTGTCGCGATGAGATTCCCAATGTCATTCGTCTGAACAACCTTTTCGCCGAAAAAGGTCTCAGGATTCTCGGTGTAACGGTTCGTGACCAGCCGGATCTTTCCAAAGCAGCCATCTCCGAAATGAAGATCGACTACGACCAGATCTTCGACCTCGAAGGAATCATCAGCGCCCGCTATTCCGTAGAGGGTGTTCCTCACTTCTTCCTGCTCGATCCACAAGGCAACGTCGTCCTCCAAGGTCACCACAACCTCGACGAATTCGAACAATACTTACAGAAGAACCTGTAGCCCGATTTATCCGCGACGGGCGGCCCCGAGCGGTTTGTCCCAGAAGATGGTGGCGCCGGCTGCGGCGGCAAGGGCGTCGGCTTCATGTTGAAGGGTTTCCAGAAGCTGTGCTTCTCGTTTTCTGGACCGTCGGCCGGGCGCATCATATAGCACTTTGCAGAAGTAGGCGTCATACGATACGGCGAAATCCTCGGCATCGTTGTGCGGGAAGAAGATCACAGCCACTTCATAGCGGATCCGTCCCGCCTCCGAAGTGGAAATCAGCAGCACGGAAACGGCATGACGCGGTACGCCGTTGAAAGTACACGAAGCCAAGAAATACTGTTGATAAACGTTGATCTCTTCCATAAGTATACAAAGATAAAACATCCTGCCTGGATAACCAAGTTTCAGCGGGGTAGGTCCGGATAACATATGGGGTAGGTCGAACGGAAGGGCTGGGTCCTACCCCGCTGGAGGGCCTGGATGGCCGATTCTTGGGGTAAGTCCGACATCATTTGTTCGACCTATCCCAAAACAACAGGAGACCTACCCCACCGGGATAAGGAGGGTCCCGTAGCCCCTGCCGAGGATAAGTGCCTTACAGACACAGAGATGCCGGGTCGGGCCCGGCATGACGTGCGTCTAGTGGACGAGTATCAGGATACGAACCATCTGGACGAATCGCAGGAAAACGCCCCGGTAACTCAGTACAGTCCCGGGATCACTGTGCCGGCGCCTTCGGTGCCGGGGGCGATGGTGCTCAGGACTTCTTCGTTCTGCTGGTCGATGGTGCTGTTTTTCTCCTTGATGGAGACGATGTCATCGACGATGTAGCGGGTGTGGCCGCGCCAGGGGAGACGGCCGAAATATTCCTTGTAGTGGAGGTCCATTACCTTGCCGCTTTCGGTCATCAGGCGTTCGGCGATCTCCTTGTCGGCGATCGAGAACTCGAAGGTGTTCGACTGTACGCCGGTGGTCTGCGCCTTGATGCCGGTCTGGATGAGCTTGCCTTCATAGGTTTTCCAGATGACGCCCTTGTAGACGACATAGTTGAGCTCGCCGCTGCGCACACCTTCGCCGAAGACGAAGTAGAAGCGGAAGTAGCAGAAGATCGCCAGTCCTGCGACGAGGACGGCGAGAATGATCCAAAGAACTTTTTTCATATTACAGACATTTTACAGGTTGACGAATAAGGAGATACGCTCGGCAGCCAGCAGCAGGAACAAGATGACGAGCCATGTTCCGGCGCCTTTGCGGGAAATCGTATCGATAATGAAGACGCCCAGGAGCGGAGCGGCCGGCAGCATGACCAGCAGCCCGGCCGGCAGGGCGGGATAATTCAGGAACAGGAAGCCATAGGCACTCAGGCAGAGTGTCATCAGAATGAGCCGCAGGATGGCGCGATACTGCGCGGTCTTGTAGCGGGACAGCCGCGGCATGATGCGCAGGATGGCCGTAATGACCATTATGGCTGTAAAGCCGATGCGGCACAGCGTCGCGGCGGAAAGGTTGGGCGAGGGAAGATGCAGCGCCGTCATCTCCGACCAGAGACGGGGAAAATAGTCGCCGACAGGTACGATCCCGCTGCTGAGGTAGCGGATGGCCATCCAGGCGAAGGGCGGCACCAGCAGCCCCAACAGGGCGGTAAAGCAGTATTTCGCTTTATCCATTGCCTTGCCGATGGAAGAGAGCAGCAGGACAGGCGCCAGCCAGAGCAGGGAAGGAAGAAGCTGGACGGCAATACCGAAGGTGAGCCACATGCCGGCCACGTATTTCAAGGCAGGACGTAAAGCCGAGAAGCACAAATAGCAGTACAGGCTGACAGCCAGAAGCAAAGCCACTCCATGGAAAGGGGAGAGGCGGAAAGCCGTCGGATTGGCTGCGGCGAGAAAAGCATAGAACAGGACGGTGACGAAACTGATTCCTGGCAGCATCCACTGGTGGATGAAATAGAGCGGGACGCAGCAGAGCAGGATGACGGACATGGCAGGCAGGCCGCTTGTGAGCAGTGTGCCCTTTTCAGGCAAAGCCATCCAGCCCGTCGCAAAGTAGGCGGCCAGGACCAGCAGGATTGCCAGAAAAACCAAAATATCTGAAAACTTGTCCCTCATCGCGGTACAAAGTTAGATAAATCGTTAAAAATTGTTATATTTACAGTCTGTAAAATGAGACGAGCCGCCAAAATATATTTTTGTTCCGCTGTTTTCCTGATTATTTTATCGGGATGCCAGCCGGAGGGAATCATTCCTCCCAAGGACATGTCGTCGCTTATCGCCTCGTTCTATGAGGCAGATGCCACCATCGACCTGGTCCAGGAAGGTGCTCCCAGCCGCGCGAATTTCGACTCGCTGCGGGTGTATCGCCCCCTTCTGGAGGCCCGGGGCTACTGTGATGAGGATTTCCGCCGCTCGCTCGAATACTACCTGCATGAGCCCAAGAAACTGGTGAAGGTCTTTACGCAGGCACACGAGGAATTGCAGAAGCTGGCAGACAACCAGTCGGCCGCGCTGCTCGGGGCGGAAGAAAGAGGCGACACCATGGACAGGGACGCAACCGAGCGGGAACCGCAGGTGTTGCATGAATTGCAGGAAGGAGCGGAACCGGCCATCGAAAAACTGGATGAACCGACCGATGCTTCCACCAGGCCGGAACGCAAGCAGCCGCAACGCAGGCAACGCAAGAAAATGACGAAGCAGGAGCTCAAGCAACTGGAAGAAGAACTGAAATAGCATGATGGAAAACAAAGCGATATACAAAACCGTGCTCGGGATGATCGACCTGACCTCCCTCAATAGCACCGACACATACGGCAAGATTGCCGCCATGACCGAAAAGGTCAACCGGTTCCACGCATCGTTCCCGGACTATCCCTTGCCGGCATCCATTTGCGTGTATCCCAATTTTGCCGCCACGGTGGCCCGCACCCGCAAGGACACCGACGTCCACGTGACCGTGGTGGGCGGCTGCTTCCCCGCTTCGCAGAGCCCGCTGCCCGTGAAAATCTCCGAGTGCGAGACCGCCGTCCGTGATGGCGCCGATGAAGTCGACATCGTCCTGGCCCTCAATTCTTTCCTGGAAAAGAATTACAAGGAGGCAGAACGGGAGATCGTCGAAATAGGCCGCGCCATCCGGGCAGTCCGGCCCGAGGTACACTTGAAGGTGATCCTTGAGACGGGTGCACTGAAAGAGACGGCGCTGATCGAAGACGCCTCCTTCCTGGCCATGGAAGCCGGCGCCGATTTCATCAAGACCTCCACCGGAAAGATGCAGCCCGCCGCCACGCCCGAAGCCGCGCAGGTGATGTGCCGCTGCATCAAAGATTATTACGGCAGGACCGGACGGATGGTGGGCTTCAAGCCCGCCGGCGGCATCGCCACCCCGGAAGATGCCGTCACCTACTGGAACATCGTGGCAGACACGCTGGGCGAAAGATGGCTGGACAAACGCTGGTTCCGTTTCGGCGCCAGCCGCATGGCCAACAACCTGCTCTCCGCCCTGGAAGGCCGCGAAGTCAAATACTATTGATGCACACGACATGGACGATATCCTCATAAAGAACGTACTGCTCTTCGGAAAAAAGAAGAACGTGCTGATCAAGGGCAACCGCTTCTCCAGCATTTCCGCTCCTGCCTTCGCGACGGCCCGCAAGGTAATCGATGGCAGCGGGATGGCAATCCTGCCGCCCTTCTACAATACGCATACGCATGCCGCCATGACGCTTCTGCGCGGCTTTGCCGACGACATGCAGCTCCACCAGTGGCTGCATCAGTACATCTGGCCTTTCGAAGAGAAGCTGACGGCGTCCCTCATCCGGAAAGGTTCCCGCATCGCCGTCAGGGAGATGATCAAGTCGGGCACGGTGTTTTTCTCCGACATGTATTTCGACATTGAAGAGACCATCGACATCGTCCGTAAATATGGCATGCGGGCTGCCATCGGCGTGACTTTCGTCGAGTCCCATTCCAAATCACAACAAGCCGAAAAACTCGAAATGCTCAAGCATTGGGTCGATCCGAGCGGAGGACGCATTACCCTCACTGTAGCTCCGCACGCCATCTATACAGTCGGCCCCGATCTGCTGCAGCAATGCTCCCGCACGGCCCGCGACCTGGGCTTCAAGCTCCATATCCATGTAGCGGAAACCCGCACGGAAGTGGACGACTGCCTGCGTGACCATGGCACCACGCCGGTCCGCTACCTCGACAAACTGGGCGTGCTGGGCCCCGAAGTGATTGCGGCACATGCCGTCCATATTGACGAGGAAGAAGCGGATATCCTGGCCGCCCGCGGCGTCACCATCGCCCACTGCCCCTGCTCGAACCAGAAACTCGCCTCGGGAACCTTCCCGTACAAGATGGTCCGGAAAGCCGGCTGCCGTATTACCCTGGGCACCGACGGAGCTTCCTCCAACAACAACCTCGACATGCGCGAGGAGATGAAATTCGCGGCCCTGATTGCGAAAGGTGCGAGCGGGGACCCGCAGACCATGCCGGCCGCTGAGGCGATGGAGATCGCCACCCGCAACGGCGCGGAGGCATTCGGCATCGATGCCGGCGTCATCGCCAAAGGGAAGCTGGCTGACGCCATCCTGATCAGGCTCGATGATGAGAGCATGAAACCCCTCCACCATCTGGTCTCCAACTGGGTGTATGCCGCGAACAGCAGTATCATCGACACTGTGATCTGTGACGGCCGTATCCTGATGCAGCATCGCGAACTGGCCATTTGACAAGAAGATGGAATCGATCGAGCAATACGGACTGGACCTGCACGGCACGATGATCCTGGAAGAATACCGGGAACATCTGGCAGATTTTGCCAAGATGAAGGAAATTGTGCTCCGCATGCTTGGCGACTGCCTGAAGCAGAGCAACATGATTGTCAATACGATCGAGGGGCGGGTCAAGACCGAGGCGAGCCTGGCCGGGAAACTGGAGCTCAAGGGACAGAAATACAAGGACCTTTCCGACATCACCGACATCGTGGGTGTCCGCGTGGTCACTTTCTATACCGAGGAAGTTGACAAAATTGCCGC
>JAEEGI010028424.1_pt1 | contig 10638 bp, 4 predicted proteins | sample 8958751 | NCBI WGS metagenome assembly JAEEGI01 (sample SAMN16246545, study PRJNA631951) | gut metagenome | biome: gut microbiome; feature: rumen; material: KS-attached | host: Bos | place: Iran: Karaj | collected 2018-10 | reverse complement strand
ATCGTTCATCTGTACCAAGTACGGAGTGTTCGCTGTCAAGTCCGCATGGGCATACTGTATCAAATTATTGTTTTTATCCCTCAGATCATTCCTCTTAACCCAATCAGCTGTAGCCCACACGACCTTCATGCGAATAGACGACACGCCACTAACGGTCTTAATGCCATTATAGCGAAGCACCGCATCGAGCCCCTCGACGTTTTCCGTATTTACACCGAACGGCAGCACCGTCGTCGAGTATTTCCCTATCGGAAAATCACGTTCAAAAGCGACCGTTTCAACCTCAGTATCTTTTTCAATATTGGCGGGTTCCAAGCCATTATACGCACCATTAATATAGGCATGATTCTTACCCTCAGCATCAGCCATAATAACAATGGGCTGAACCGCAGGACGGAGCGTCTTACCAGCAAGTTCCTCAATCTGTTCACCAGTCAGTTCACCACTGTAGAACTTACCGTCTTCGCTCATGAGCGTTTGCCCATCGGCAACCTTGAAAACACCATTATTTTTTTCGTATGCCTTTACCCTGATATAATCGTTTTCATTTATCCAACCGAGAACAATAGTTTTAGCATTAGCCTGGCCAACAACGCCATCAACATCTACACGACCACCCAAAATTTCAAGATTAACTGTGCCAGAAAAGAAACCACCATTCGTCACTTTAACATAACCATTACGAATAATTACTGTTCCTTGGGAAAACACACTCGTTCCATTTTTGTCATTACATATAACATTAGCGCCATTAATAGAAGATAAATCCGACGTTGCCAAATGACCTGTAGTAAGCGAGCCTGTCTGTTCCGATTGTCCATAAATATTTATTTTCTTCCCCAAAAAACCCTTAGATACAGTAAGGTTTGCTCCATCTGCAAGTACTACATTATATGTTCTATTCAATTGTATCCTCGGCACACTAACATTGCCCTGAACCACATACCAACCATCAATGAGTGTATTTACATCTGTTTCGCTCGTCAATTCGCAGTACTTCTCAAGCAACTGCGTTTTTCCGTCCGCATCAACGTAAGTAACAGGATCAAGTTTTCTCCACTTGGCATAAATCGTTGCATCTTCGTTAAAACCTTTTGTCCAGTCAAACTCGATTTGACGCGCTTCATCTACAAACCAACCTACAAAGCTATAGCCGAGGCGAAGAGGGATTGCAGGCTTAATAGGCGCTAGCCCGACAGGGACTTTCTGCGGTTGCAAGTCTATCCCATCGACTCCTGTCTCATAAGTGAGAGTTTTGTTTGGCTTCGGAACAAGTGTCTTATTTGCCCAATCGCTCACTTGCCCGTATTTTCCATAATCGCCCCTTACAACAATACCGTCTTCAGTAATGAAGAACTGATCTTCAACAATGCTCAATGTACCTTTAAATTCGTATCCATTAGATTTTATACTATTGAAATCATATCTCCAGCCTAACGTAATATTGTGATAAGCACGAATACCAATATCCTTTGCATTCGCCTCAACATTTCCGCCAATAATCGTGATATAGTCAGCATATAAACCGGCATAATTCCCCGTCGCCTTTACATGTCCACCATAAATCGAAATACTATCAGCCTCGATACCTTTAGAACCAGAAACTGCTAGTTTACCAGTTTGCTGTTCCTGTCCATAAATGTAAACGTTCTTTGCCTTGATTGCCTCTTTATTTCCGCCATCAACATCAATGTTTGCGCCATCTGCAAGAACAATGTAAAGGTTTTCTTCAGAGTTGATTCTAGAAGAATAGCTTAAATCACCCTGGACAACATACCATCCGCCAGGGAGATTTTCCATGTTCGCACTGTTTGTCAACAAAGTATATTCTTTAACCTGCTGCGAATTTCCATCAGCGTCAATGTAACTGACGGGATCATTTTCTTTCCATTTAGCATAGACAACAACATCTTCGGTGACGGGCCTAGTCCAATCGAACTCGGTAAGAAGCTTTTCGTCGATAAACCATCCCGCAAGCACATAATCCTTACGAGTAGGAATGGGTTTGGAGGTAGGAACTTGACCCAACTCAACTTCTTGAGATTCAACGGAAACATTTTCGACGCCAGTCACAAAGGAGATATAGCGCCCCTCAAACGGAACAAGTTTTTGGCCGGCAATAGCCTTGATATCAGTAGGACTGAGTTCACCAGAGTATCTGTTGCCATTTTCGTCCTTGAACTTCTTACCTTGAGCAATTGTCACCGAGCCGCAATCATAACCACTCGCCTTGATATAGCTGGATGCATCACTCCAATCCAAAAAAAGTCCTTTCGTGGTTTCAATAGAGCCTTCAACATCCACAAGGCCTCCAGAAATGGCAATTGTTTTTCTCGAGTAAATTCCCTCGCTAGAACCAACAACCTTGACATTGCCTCCACTAATCGAGACTCCTGCACTAAAGCCAACCTTCCCTTCAACGTTAACAGAACCGCCCTCAATCTTCAATTCATTTGCACTGATTCCAGTCTCTGTTGCTATAGCATTTACGTTTCCTCGAATAATCCGAACTTCACCAGAGGAACAATACACGGCATTTCGACTTTTCAATTGAACTACTCCACCAGCAATGGTTATATTTCCACCCCTTAGACCATTGCGATAGCTAGTTACAGAGAGTGTACCTGTTTGCCTAGATTGCCCGTAAACGGCAAGACTTTTTGCATAAAAACCTTCCAACTCCTCTCCAGAAATCTTTAATTCAGAATCATCCGCAAGAATGAGTTTGATATCTTTATCGGTGTATATAGTACCTTCTTTTATCGCGACCGTTCCCCTAACCACATACCAGCCTTCTTTATTGAAGGTAGTCATTTCAGTCACATCGATATAATCGGTAAAAGATTGATTATCGCCGTTTTCGTCAATATAATTAACAGGCTGATTGGCCTCCCAAGCTGCGTACGCAGTAGCATTTGCCATAAATGGCTTATTCCAATCGAAACTTTCAGTCAAATTTTCGTCTGCATACCAACCGAGGAACTTAAAGCCCGAACGCACTGGGTCAGCAGGTTTAACAGGAGTATCACCGCGTTCGATATTTCGAGAGCTGATAGTGACATTTTCGTCACCCGTTACAAAAGTGAGAGAGAAAGTAATATACGGGCTGAGCTTTAGACCTGCAATGTCATCAAATTTTTTATTGGAAATACTAGAAGAGTACCAACGGCCTTTTTCATCCTTGATCTTTTTGCCGTTACTGATAAACATAAAATCATCACAGTCATAGTTACTCGCCTTGATATAATCGGAAACATTATTCCAATCGAAGTCAATACAATACTTCGCATAGATTCCTCGTTCAGAACCATCAGCCTCAATTTTACCACCCAAAAGTTCAATATCGCCGTTACAAGAAATAGCAGTCTTGGCTGAAATAGCAAGAGAACCAGAACCATAAAATTTAAGACTACCATAGGCATTAATACCGTAATCATTTGATATCACGTGATTTTCACCAACAAGAAGTATCGTAGCATAACCTTCACAAGTAACAGGACCATTAATAGTAGCGTTTTCAAACAAGACCAACGTTTCTTTAGGAATTGTAACCAGGCCATGCGATCCAGAAACAATCATAGGTTTTATTTCTGTTGATCCTGTGTAATTGCCTTTACCCTCTATGATAGCAAACTCAAATCCCCTTTCGTCGTAAGTAATACTGGTTGTATAATCAGTCTCACTTGACAAATAATGGGCTTTTCCTTGGCAAACAGCGACAGAAGTAATTTTGTGCCTATCATTGACATCATCATAGCGCCAGTATCCAGTAAACGTAATGTCTTCGGAGGAAATCAACTTAGGTAAAGGTGTCACCGGACCATCCACCTGACCTTTGTATTTACCCATGCCAGTAATCTTGATAGAACCCTGACTACCGACATTAAACGCGGCCGTACACTTATACGTATAATCTGTATTTTCCACAAGCGTTTTTTCACCATCCTTCACGACAACTTCAGGACAAAGCGCATAACCTGTATAAATAGGATGTTCGTTATAAACAAGTTCTGCGCTCTCTATCGACTTCCGAGTAATTTCAAAAATATTGCTGATAGAGCCCGTATAGTTTCCCATACCATTGACAGTAATCACGGCATCTGTACCGATTTCAATGTTGTTCATACATGCAACGGAATAATCCTTGTTTTGCACAAGCACTCTTTCGCCGTCCGTCAAAACGACTTCGGGGCAAATTGCAGAACCTGTATATTCGAGCGATTTATTGTAATCAACGGCGACACCCGCCACCGATTTCTGGACAATTTTAAACGATTTTGTTATGGAGCCTGAGTAATCACCTATGCCGGAAATCGTTATATTAGCGTCACCGACGTTGATGTTGTTGGCACACGAGGTCGTGTAATCCGAGCCTTTTCTAAGTGTTCTATTGCCATTTTGTACGCTAACATCAGGGCAAATTGGCGAACCGCTATAAGTTTGTTCAGGAATCGCAGCAATCACCAAATCTTTTATTGGCGGATTTATCTGAAAAGACACGGCAGGAGTCGTATATGCATAGCAATTGTTATCGCCATTAATAACAGCCCTCACCCAGTAAGTTCCCGAAGATGTCGGCTTGGTTGTAGAATAAGAACCATTTTTCGATGTAGAATATTGATAAGTCACGCTTCCAGTGCTCAAATTCGTGCCAGTAATATACGGATAAAAACTTTCTCCTACAGTATAAGCCGAACCGATACCCACATTAACGTTTTTATTAGACGACTTGGCAATGGTAACCGTCTGGGAGTGCAATGTAGACGACACCGCATAATCAGTCGGGCCCGCAAAATAATAGACGGTATAAGTTCCAGGCGCCGTCGCTTTTATACTTTTTATGTCGGTGATATTTGATCCCGTCGATGAGCCGAAACGGTAGTACATTGTACCATTCCAAAGAGTCGCATTTGTCTCCACCAGTCGTCGTGGAGAACCATTGTAGGCCAAACCAGAAGCCATTACTGGGTCAGATTTCGGACGATTATGCTTGGTCAATGTATCAAGGTACATGTAAATGTAAGTACCCCCGGCATATTGGTTCAAATCAATACCACCAACTGCGCCTTTGCTACCGGGATTACTTTTACCGCTATAGAAATAAATTTTATTAACCGCACGCTTATCACTAAAATTCTTTTTGGTGTAATAGAGCCACATATTGGTGCAACCATCTTTCGCTTTGCTGTTCAGGTTGCCATTATTTTGCTTAAAATAAGAGCCACCGTCGTAATCAACACGGTAATACGTAGCATTGTTGGACGTATATGAAGTAGTATTTGTAGTACTGATGTCCAAGTCAGTAATATATCCGCCATTGGGATCTTTTCGGTCGTCCTTCTTGTAGAACAGGTAGATGTAGTCGCCACCAGCCCCTTCGTTCAAGTCTTGATCAATGCGAATCCAACCTTCACTCTCAAGAGTATTGGTGAGCTTAGTCACCTCACTTTCAGTTCCGCCAACAAGCTTTAATTCGGTGATGTATTCCGGCCAGGAATCCGCCCACGCAGTCGAAACCATAAAGAAGGCAACTACTAGTGTTAACACCACGCGCATTGAATGCAGACAATGAATAATTCGATCTTTGGTCATACCGTTTTCTCTTTACCAAATAAAAAACATACGCAAAAGTTATAAATTCCTAACAAATCCATCAAACAGAATAACATAGTAAACGTTTGTATTCACATATTTGTTAGCAGGTATTTGTCTATACAACAAACCCCGCAAACAAGTGCGGGGTTACAATTAATTACGCTGTCATGCCGGCCTCAGTGCCGGCATCGGTTGTTCTGTGTAAAAAAACTGGCCCCGTGACGGAGCACGGGGTGACAGTGTTAAAGCCGGAGTGGCATAATAAAAGTGACCGTTTTAATTGCGGATGCTATGGTTCAATCCCCCAGGGCATGCATTTTCCATTGCTATACTGTTCAGAAGTGCATTCGAGAACACTGCCTTGGGTACGGAGTTCCAAGACCTCCATCTTCGGTTTCTGGTAGTCCTTCATGGCCTCGTTATTAGCCAATTTCACCATTGGTATCCCCAACGCCTTCACCATCCTTATAAAAAAGACGTTCACTATCTTCTAGGAGAACCTGCTTTTCGTAAGCAAGCTCGAGCGTTTCCATCTGAGGAACAGCGTATTCTTTTTTCTTTCTAATATTCATGTTCATAATCTTAGAATGTTAAAGCTGACAGATAAATAACAGGAAAATACAACAACTGACTCCGGCATCCCGGAATAAATCCGGGACAGGCTCAGGCCGGAGTGACAGAGAGCGTTTACTTCTTCAGAACCTTCTTGCCGTAGTATGCGCCGCGGGCTTTGTTGGCCTTGTTGCCCACGTTACGGCCCTTGATGTCGAACGTGCGGTTCTGCGGAATCATCTTGATTTCGCCCGTACGCGTGTTGAAGTGGCCGATGACCGTCGTCTGTCCTTCATCATCGCGACCGTTGTCAATGACGATGCTCATGATTTCGGGCAGTTCCTCTTGGACGACAGAAGGACGATTGACGTATGCGCCGTTTGCACGAGCCAGCTGTGCCTTTTTATCATCCCTGACAAGGTATGCTCGCATCGGACGAATCCAGGCGCCTTCGCCGACCCTGACGAAATCGCCAACATTAATTTTATCGCCACTGGCTGCTGCAGAAAAGCCGTAAGCATAACCCGTTTCCGAGTCATAGTTTCCCGGGCTATCCTCCTGTTTCGGGCCCCACTCCTTGTATTTCCAGGTGCCACGGAATGTCCAACCACTGCCATTTGCATCTTCTTCGGCAGGTGTGGTCCTTTCGAGTGTTATTGGATAGGCTTCAGATTTAATCGCGAAGGTCTCATCCTTCATCATCAACAAGTACGGAGTGTTTGCGAGCATGTTTGTATGATTATAATGCACATATTGTCCATTTTTGCCCATTATAAGGTTGTCTTCGGCCCACAAGACCTTCATGCGGATGGTACTCTTACCATTTTCCTTTTTGATGCCGTTATAGTAGAGCACCGCACTAAGACCTTCGACATTCTCCGTATTCACGCTGAACGGCAGCACTATTGTCGAATACACGTTCACCGGAAATTTGCGAGACATTACAACATTGTTAACAACGATGTCATTAGGAATAGCGACAGCATCGCGTTGCTCATTTGGTTTATTTTTATGGCTGTAATCTCCGTTGATGACGGCAGAATTAGTCCCATCAATATTACTCACTATAGTAATGGCACCATATTCCTGAATCCACTTGGCATAGAAAATCTTGTCGCCCGTAGAGCCCAGCGGGATTTCCGTCACGGGATTGCCAGCGAAGGTAGGATTATCGTACCAACCAGCAAAGGTGTAGCCTTCACGACCAGTTGCTTGTCCCAAAGCAAATGTTGCTGTTTCGCTCGTGTAAGACGTTCTGCTGTTATGCTTTGTTCCACCATTCAGTTCATAGCTTATTGTGTATTTTTTTAGCATCTTTCCATACAAGGTTGTATCACCGAGAGCCCCCTTTGGAATGTTCGTAGTGCGATTTGTATAGTTTTTATCCCAATACCACCCCTTGAACTCATATTCGCTTGATGAAAAAGTTGGACTATATATGGACAAATTATCATCTTTAGTATCATTTACCGTATATGTACGAGGTTTAGAAGGATTGCTTTCAGTACACACTTCACACACATAATTAATTGTATATGTCGCAATCTCCCATGTCGGATAAAGAATCAAATTGGCATTTTCCAAATAAGAAGATCCAAGAGCAATAACATCAGTCCCTCCATCAGTTTTACTCCAACCGGTCTGGACATATCCTTTTCGAGTATAGGATACATCCCTCAAAGTATAGGGTTGTCCATGAACCTTGGTTTCAGAAGGAACAAGACCTATTCCATAGGTCCCGCCTCGATATGTAATCGTATAGGTTACATCCTCCCATTCAGCATACAAAGTCAAATTACCTGTCGAACCTGCAGGAATGCTAGTTACCTTATTCTTAAATTCAGGATCCTTGTACCAGCCCAAGAAACGGTGAGCAGCATCCCATGAGGGATCAGCCAAATCAATCCCATCTACCGTATATTTGGATGGATTAGAATTGGATGCTCCATTCAAGTTTTCATAATTAATGGTATATTCTTTCGCTTTCCACTTGGCATAAAGAGTTTTATTTTCTGCAATTGGCGTGTTAAAATTAAATTCCGCACTGCATTCAGAATCAATACACCATCCAGAACCATTTTCAGTATCTAAAGAATATCCATCAGCATGTTCAAAATCATCATCTGTCAAAGCGGTCGCTTTCTCTTGATCATAAACATTTTTCACCTTAACATAGTTTGCAATACTTGGGCCATGTCCATTTGCGTCAAAAGTGACCGTATAAATCGTTGCTTCCGTCCACACGGCATGCAAAGTTATATTACCCGTTGCATTGGGAAGATTATCAAGCCCATTTTCATCAACAAGGGCATCTTCTTCTGCAGGATTCTCCGTTGTGGACCAGCCCATAAAACTGTACTTCACACCTTGATTCGTATAATACGACGGAACAACAAAATCCTTTACCGCAATCTTCTTGCCTTCTTCAACCTTTACAGTCTTTACAACACCAGACGCTTCATTGGGGAATGTTCCCGGAGCCGCATCGAATGTAATTGTATACACCGGATTCCAAACTGCAGAAATCGTCACAGCCTTGGAAGCAGGAGCCATGTAAGCATCACCAGACCAACCGGCAAATACATGGTCATCATTTTTCCAAACAGGGTCAGCAACGCCATCATTGTTGATAATGTTCCCGTGCTGAACAAACTTCACAAAAGTCGTCCCTTCTGCAAAGGAACCTCCATTTGCGCTAAAGGTTATTTTATGTCCATCGGCACCATAACCATTCAGACAAATATCAGTTTCACCCGAAGACCAAGGAGCATTTTCGTTTCCCTCATTAAGCGTAGAAGCAATAAGCTCGGAATTCAAATCGGCTGTTCCCGATGTTGTTCCCGTAATCTCCCCCCCCATTGATGCACCAACACCGTTTTCAAATTTTGTATTATCGTAATAAACATCGTCAAAGGTGGTGGAGCCATTTAAGTGATTTCCAACAACAGCACCTGCTTCACCAGCACCGGAGATGGAAAGGGATTCACCATTATAAACGCAAGAAGAGATGGTCACATTTCCATCAAAATTTTTCGTATAGCCAGCAATTCCCCCCACGTAGGAAGTTCCACTAGCATCAATATTTACGGCGCTATAACAATTCCTTATAGTGCCACCACCATTATTGCCAACAATTCCACCCACAGCCTGGCCATCACCGCTCGTGATCATTTTTCCCGTCACATAGCAATTCTCAACAATGCTATTCGAATTACTCTGCCAGCCAACCACTGTTCCAATGGAAAGCGGATTTTGAACCGGATCCTTACCACCAGTGGCGTAATTTCTACCATAACCATAGACTTCAACATTTTCCAAGATTATGTTTTGTACATGCCCCGTAAATGCGCCAATAAGTCCCAGATTCTGTGCAGCCTGGGTATCATTAGGATATTTATTCAAAAGTTCTTCTGCACTTATGTACAGGTTCCTTATAATAAAGCCATTCCCATCAAGATGAACAGCATGCTTTCTTCCCTTAAAAGAAATCGGGACCCAAAAATTACCAGCCAAGTCCAGATCAGCCACTAACTTGGCACATGACTTTGCATTTTCGCCTTGATCATTAACATGCTGAGCAAACCAAGCTAATTCCTCTGGCGTAGAAATAAGGTAGCACTGATTGGCACCTGTGCCTTCTGTATTAGGAGCAGTTTTACTCCTATGCTGCAACCAAGAATCCATAGCAAACGCCGTGCCCATCCCCAGCACTAGCCATACAAGAAGTGTAAGTGTTTTAAAAAACGGGAATTTTTTCTCCATATTTAGCCTCTTATTTTTTTAATAAGTATAATTAAATCAACAACCAACAAAAAGAGTTTGTAATATTTTTTTTATATATTATAGCGTTTTTGTGACAGATAATACATTTAACGGCGCTTTTTTTTACATTTTGTAAAAAAAATTACACTATCATACCGCGCTTGCGATGCACTGAGTTTATCGAAGTGTTGCGGCATCGGTTGTTCCGTATAAGCAGCAGACCCCGGCACAGTGACCGGGGTGACAATGTTAAAGTCGGAGTGGCATAATAAAAGTGACCGTTTTAATTGCGGATGCTATGGTTCAACAGAAATACCCCAATTTTTACAACTACCATTATTAACTTGTTCAGAAGTGCATTCGAGAACACAGCCTTGGGTACGGAGCTCCAAGACCTCCATCTCCGGTTTCTGGTAGTCCTTCATGGCCTCGTCATTAGCCAAGTTCACCTTCAATATCTTCAATTTCATCACCATCCTTATCAAAAAGACGTTCACTATCTTCTAGGAGCTTTGTTTCGTAAGCAAGCTCGAGCGTTTCCATCTGAGGAACGGCGTATTCTTTTTTCTTTCTAATATTCATGTTCATAAATATGGATGGCATCTGAACTCTGCCAACCGACAACAGCACCTATAGAAATCGGATTCTCGACTAAATTATCGTTCTGACCAAGACCACCTCTGCCATAGCCCTGAACAGCGTGTCAAAAAGTTTTTTGCTACATTTTTT
>JAEEGI010028422.1_pt1 | contig 10639 bp, 7 predicted proteins | sample 8958751 | NCBI WGS metagenome assembly JAEEGI01 (sample SAMN16246545, study PRJNA631951) | gut metagenome | biome: gut microbiome; feature: rumen; material: KS-attached | host: Bos | place: Iran: Karaj | collected 2018-10 | reverse complement strand
ATATAAATGCATTTTATTGAAAGGTTATTTTTTAATTATTTTTATATTTAAAAATAAATTAAAATAATTTATTAATTTAACAAAGACAATCAAAAAAAAGAAGATTAAATACTCTGAATAATTATTATATTTAATTTTTTTTAAACATTAAAGATTTTCAAAAAAAGTAGATAATATTATTTTATTTTTTTAATCATTCTAGACTTTCTATAACAATTAATTTAGTATTATTACTTTCTTCATTTTCTTCTTTTAGATTTTTTTTATATTTTAATAATTTTTTGAGATGTAAAACTTTTGAATTTATATTTTCTTGACTATTACTTTTTTGTAATTTTTTAATTTTAATTGTTTTTTCATTTTTTTGTGAATTATAATCTTTATTTATTATATTTCTAAAAAAATCAAGATATTCTTTATAAGCATTATCTTTATTATTTTTTTTAACTTTTTGTCCAACAACTTCATAATTAAATTCAAAAGTATTTTCTTTTGAATTTTTTAAGTTTTGTTTTAACTTTTCTACAATTTCCTTTTCTAAAATACTTTCTTTTGTTTTTTTTTTTTCTAAAATTTTTTCTTCTAATTGTTTTTCATATAATTTTCTTTCAGCTTCATGAATTTCTATTTTTTCATTGAAATCAATTAATTTTTTTTCTAAATTTTTTTTATTAAAAAAACTTCTATTTAATAATTGATTAAATAATTCAATTCTTTTATTGACAATACCATCTCTTTTAGAATATGAATCAATGTATAATTGAGGTTTTCTTTGAAGACTTTGAATTTCATTTATAAAATTTTGGGTTTTGATTAAATGATTTTTTTCTTTGTTTTTTTCTAATTGTATTTTTTTATCTTCAATTTCCCATTTTTTCTTTTTTTCTTCGTAAACCTTATTAAATTCTTCAAAAAGATTATTTTGTTCTTTTTCATTTGATAAATTTAAAATATTATTTTCTTCATTTTCTTCTTTTTTATTATTAATATTTGGTTTTAAATGAGATTGATTTAAATAAGGTAAATAAAAATGATTAAATAATAATTCCATATTATCCCATTTTTTATCAAAATTTTCTCCTATATATTTCACATTTTCGGCTTCATTTTTAACAATATTTTTAGTATTTTTATAGTAACCAATCGAAGAATTTAAATTTTTATTAATTAATTGATTATTATTATCTAAATTTAAATTTGTTATTATTGAAGAAGAAGTTTCATTTAATTTTTTATCTGAATTTGAATTTGATTTTAATATTTTATTTGAATTAAATATTTTACTTCTTTTTGAATTGTTATTTTTAATATTATTTATTGTTCTATTTATATTATTAATTGTAATTTTATATAATTTAGATGCTTCTTTTCCTCTTTTTGTTAATTTTAATAATTTTTTTAAATCAATTTTAGACTCTTCTTTTTTTTGTTTTTCTGAATTATCTAAATTATTATTTTTTATATCTTTATATGATAATAAATTCATATTTTCTTTTGAAAAAGAAAAATATTCTTTTGGAAAATCTTTATTATTTGTATTAATATTCCCTATATATTTTTTATATTTATCCATATTATCATTAAATTGTTTTGCTTCTTCATCCATTATATTATTTAATATATCTTTTTGAGACAATTTTAAATTTTCACTTAAATTATTTTTATTAATTTCTTCACCAATAGATTTAATTATTGGTCTAAAAATTTTAGATTGTACTGTTGCATTTAATTCTTTATTTTGATTATCTTCTCTTTTTCTTTGAATTATATTTTGTAATTTATCTCTATATTTTTTATCTTTTTTACCAAATTCTTTAATTTTAGATATAATTTGTTTTCTTATTTTTATGATTTCTTTTATATTGTTTTTATTTATTTTCTTCTTTAATTTTTGAATTTCTTCATCAACTACATTACTTTGAAAATAATTATCATTTAATATATTATTTGATAATTGATAATATTTTGGCTTTTGTTTTATTAATAAAGATTCTAAACTATTTCCAATTTTAACACTTTTATATCTTAATTGGCTTAATTTTATAAAATTATTAAAATTTTTTCTTGAATTTTCATTGAATTCAGAAAAAATAGAATCTATCTTAATTCTATCTTTAAATCTATCAGTATAAGAAGAAAATTTATCAAATAAATTTAAAATTAATTCATTAGGACTCTGTTCTTTAATATTCATTATAATTAATTATTACTATTTAAAAATTAATACATTTAAAAATGAATTAATTATAAACAAAAATAAAGTTTATTAAAAATAAAAACAAAAAGAAAATTTAAAAAAAATTTATTAAAAAATGAATGAAGATTCCTCAAACACAGAAAACGAAATAAATACATCAAAAAATGAAATAATAATAATGAAATATATAGAAAATAACAAAACTGAAGATTTAGTAAATTTAATAAAAACCAAATTAACAAAATATGAAATAGCAGAAATGCGTTTTGGACAAAATTCAGAGACAATATTACATAGATTAATAATAATGGATATTCAAACATTATTTTCAAATACATTTGCATCATTAAAGGAAAAATTTTTAAAAGAAGAATTTATTCAATTTATAAATTTACAAGATATCCAAGGTAATACAGCATTATTATATGCAGTATTTAAGGGAAATTACGACATAGTAAAAACATTAATAGAAAATGGTTCAGATTATAAAATGAGAAATTTTATGGGTTTAAGTGTAATGCATATGTGTGCTCAAGGGGATAAACCTTCATTATTAATTTATTTTAAAGATAAATATAATTTAGATATTTATGATAGAGATTTTAATGGGAATACTCCTTTACATTGGGCTGTTAATTCTGCTTCTGAAAATTCTATTAATTTCCTCATTTCTTGGATGAAAAATATTAATTTTGTTGATAAAAAAGGACAAACTCCTTTACATATTGCTATTCATACTTTAAGACCTAAATTAATTAAGAAATTATTATATAAAGGTGCTGATTTATATATTAAAAATAAAAATGGAGAAAGTGTTTATGATATTATTTCTGAAAATAATGATAATAAAGAATTTGAAAATGTTTTTAGAGTTGTAACTGAAAGTAAACCAATGAAATATTGTATTTATAGTGAAAATAAAGAAAATGAATCAAAATGTTGTAATATAAAAAATAGGAAATTAAATTTATTTAATTCAATAATGTTTCTATCATTACATATATTAAGTGAAATATTAATATATTTTATTCTTCTTCCTTTTGAAGAAACATTTCTAAATAAAATATTATTTTTCTCAATAATAATATTATTATTTCTTTCATTTATTTTAGTTCAAAAAAGTGATCCAGGAATAATAAAATGTACAATAGATTTATCATGGTTAGAAATGGTAGAAAATAAATATTATATTAATAATTATTGTCCTTACTGTAAATGTCAAAAAACAATAAAAGTAAAGCATTGTCATATATGTAAAAAATGTATTGATGGATTTGATCATCATTGTAATTGGATTGATAATTGCATAGGAGAAAAAAATATAGGAAGATTTATATTTTTTATTCTAATAGTTATTACTAATTTAATTTTTAGTTATTATATTGCTTTTAAAGCTTTTTTATCTAAAGAAAAAATTAAATCTAATGATGATAATACTACTTTCTTTGTTTTCTCTTGGATCTATATTTTAAATACTAAAGATATGATTGCTATTTTTATTATGAGTATTGCTATTTTTTTCTTTTTTCCTGTTTGCTTTGTTTTATGGGTTCAAATTAAAAATCGAGTTTTTAAAACCAGAAAAAATTAATTTTTTAAAATATTTAATACTTTTAATCTTTTTCATTTAAAATTTATTTTAATTTTTTTTGAAATGTTACAAATAAGTGATGTAATAATTTGTCATAAATGTAATGAATTTTTAGAAGAAAAGGCCTTAGAATGCTGTAAATGTCATGAACTATATTGTACAAAATGTATAGGTCAATGTATTGATTGTAATTATGATCAATTTAGAGTAAATAATGCAGTGGAAAAAATAATTTCTAAAATCAAAATTTGTCTTATTTGTGGAAAGAAATTTTCTCATCTAGAAGATTTAGAAAAACATAATAAAACAGAGCATAAAACTCAATATCAATGTATAATGTGTGATCAAAAATTTAATAATTCATATGAATTTAGCAGACATGTTGGTTCAATTCATTTGAATACATTTGAAAATATATTTAATAAATTAAGTTTTTTCAATCTAAGTAATGAACATTTATTATTTGACCTTTTAAATCAACCTAAAAGTGATTTTGAAAATGATAATCAATCCAAAAATCAAAATAATATTAATAATTATAATTTGGAAGATAAAAGTATTTCAATATTAAAAAATACAAAATTAATTGAAGATCCAATACAATTAAAAAATAATAATAATGATAATTCTACAATTTCATATTCTGTAATAAAAGATGGAGGAAATCATAATATAAATCAATTTAATGAAGAAAATAATTTAATAGATGTTAATATAGAAAAAGATTCAAATAATTTAAAAGAAAGTGCTATTCAAATATATGATTTAATTCATTGTGGAAAAAAAGTGTTAGAGTGTAATTGTTGTGATGATAAAATATGTAGAAAAGGAAATTGCTTTTGTATTAATTGTATGAAAAAGAATATTCAAAATTTAATTAAAGAACAATCAGGAAATGAAACAATAGATAAAAAAAAATTATTTAATAAAGAAGGGAGAATTGCAACATTAAATAAAGGAAAATATTATTGTAATATAACTTTTATATGTGGAAAATATTCAACTTATCAAAATTTTGTTAAATTTCAATGTCAATTCCCAAGGAATTGTAAAGCTTGTGAAGATCTAAATAAAAATAAATTCATATATAACAAAATTTAAATATTTTCATGTTTTATTTTATTTATAATATTTTTATTTTGTATATAAAAAGATTGATTATAAAGATTGGTAATTTTAATTTTGAAAATATATTTGATACTTAAGTAAACAGTAAGAAATAAATTATTAAAATTTACCAAATAGAAATAGTAATTTAAACATAATCTAAATAATTTAATAAATAATAAGAAATTCAATTTATTAATTTTAAAGCATTGTTTATATAATTAACTAAATTTTTAAATAAAAAAAATAAATTATATAATAATTTGAAAAAATAAATGAAAAAAAAAAATTAAAATGGATTTAAATATAATAGGAAAAAAATTTGACAAAATTAAACAAATAGAAGAACAAATAAATTATTTTTATGAACCAAGATATAAAAAAAAAGATAATTTTTGGAAAAGGCATTTTTTCTATGATGAATTAAGAAAAGATTTTTCAGATGAAATAACTTCTTTTGGTTTTTCTCCTTTTATTCAAAAACCTTTTTTTGAACAAAGAAAAGATAAAAATATAATGAAATATAAAAAAGAACATTTTGAATTTGGACTTATTAATTATATTCAAAGAAAATATAAAGATAATAATAATAATAATAATAAAGATATTGAAAATAAAATAAGTAAATCATTATCATTAAACAATCATAATAATAATAATTTAGATAATAATAAAAATATTTCAAAAAATAATTCTGATTATAATCTTTTTTTGGGAAAAGCTTTTCATAAAATTGATGAAAATAAAAATAATCAAATCAAAAGAAGAAATATTATTAATAATAAAAATTTAAGTAAAAATGATTCTCAAAATTTTGGTAATACTACTAATATTAATTTTTATGAATTAAAATCAAAAATAAATGATAAAAAAGAAATAAAAACAATTTTTAATTATCAAAAAATTCTAAAAAAAAAAAGTCATTCAAATAAAAAATCAGAAAAAAATATTTCGAAAATTTTAAAAAATAATACTTTTAATTTATCCAATAAAAAAAAAGAAAAAGAAAAAAAAGAAGATGATAAAGATAAAATTCAAAAAGAAATAAATGAAAAAATAGAAGAAACAATGATAAATAGATATAAATCATTAAAAAAAAATAATTATAAAAGAAACATTCAATTAATAAAACCAAAAAAAAAAGATGAAGATTCAATATTAGAAATTTTTAAAAAATCATATAGTTCAATGAATATTCATTTAAAATCTTTTGATTTAAATTTAACTAATAGAAATAATCTTTCAAATATAAAAACTCCAAATTCAAAAAAAAGTAAATTTTTAGAATCTCTAGAAAAAAATAAAAGAAGTATTTTTAAAAAAGCAATTCTAAGAAAAATTAAAAATCAATTTGATAAAGATTATTATATTCAAGAAGCAAAAAATTTTAAAAAATATGATATTAAAATTAATAATTTTAATTTATAATATTATTAATTGTATAAAAAAATATATTTGTTAATAATAATACCTATATACTTTATTAATATATATTTAAATAATTAATATCAAAAATTCATTTTTTGAATTACTTATTTTTTATTGAATAATTTTTTACTAATTGTCCAATAATATTAGAAACAAATTTTTTATCATTATTTGAAGTATCATTATGTTTTTCAGGAGATAAAATAAATCTTCTAATTCTATGAAATTTTTTAAAATATATAGTTCTTAAATCATTTCTTTTTTCTTCAAAAATTTTCATTTTTTTATTAAAATTTGTTTCAGTCATATTCATTTTTTTTTCAGTTTTAGAAAGTTTATCTAAATAATTTAAAGTTTTAATATTTAAATTATCATTTTGATTTAATATAACTTTTCTTTTTTTATGTAATTTATTAGTTAAAAAAGTAGTAATAAATTTATTATTTATTGAATTTTCTTTTAAATTATCATCAATAGAAATATATTTATTATCATTTAATTTCATACTTTGAAAACCAGGTAAATTAATATTTCTTTTTTTTTTTAAATTATTATATTTTTTTTTAAATAATTTTTTTTCTTCTTCTTCTTCTTTTTCTTTATCTTCTAAATTAATCATTTCTGCTAATTTCTTAGGAGAAAATTCTTTAATTTCTTTTAAAATTGAATTTTCATGAGTTTGAAAAAATCTAGGATGATTTTGAATAGTTTTAATTTCACTTTTAGAAAATTTTTTAGATATAATTTCCATCGGTTCAAAATAATCATCTTCAAATTTATCTGGAGATTTTATTTTTTTAATTAATTCTGGACTTTTATTTGTCATTATATCAGGAAATTTTTTTGTTTGCTTTTTTGGACATTTATATACTTGTAAAGAATTATGTTCTTTTATTTCTTCTACTAATTCTTTTGACATTATTATATTTGAATTTATTGTTTTATATAAACGACCTTTTAAAAGATGATTTGATATTTCTGTGAAATCAACACTTTTTAGTTTTATTTTTTTTTTTGGAAATTTTAAATTTGTTATTTCTATTGTTTCATTTTTTTTTCCTAATTTTTCTTCCATTATTAATATTTTATATTTATTTTATATATGATTTTAATATATTATTTTTATTTATAGATAATTTATTTTAAGTATTCTTCTAAACCTTTTATCCTATAATAATATATATTATTATTTTCAAATAATTTACTCCAAATATTTTTTCTATTTTATAATTCATTTATAGTTCAAGATTTTATTCTAATATAATATTTATTTATATTATTATTTTTCTTTGTTTCTTATATGTTTTAAAAGTTCATATTCGATTTCATCTAATTGTTTATATTCGTCTTCTTTAAAATTATTGTAATATTCATTTTCATCAAAATTTATTTCTTCTCCTTGAATATTACTATATATAGAAGAATTAAATGAATCATTTGATTCAAGTTCAAAAAAAGAAATATTTTCTAATTTCTCATTTTCAAATTTCTTTTCATAATTATAATTATATTTTGTGTTTTTCATATAATTTGAAAAATCATTAAATTTATTTAAATTCTTTTTTGAGTTTTGTAAATCTAGTTTTTTCGATATAGGACCTTGTTTTTTTTTGTTTAACAATTCATTTTTCAATGAATAAATATCTTTATAATAATTATTTTTAGAAAAAGGAAATTCAAAATCCATTTATAAAATATAAAATAATATATTCAAATTTAAAAATAAATAAAATAATTATTAAATATAAATTAATGATAATTAATATAAAATACCAAAATAGTATTATTAAGGAAAAAATGGATTTGGAAAAACAGAGCTAATTCACTTTAATAATAATTTGTTAAATTAAATAAATAAGATACTTTACAAGAAAAATTTAGAATTGTATAAAAATAATATAATAATTTTTGTATATTAAACAAGAACTAAAGATTATTTTCAAGATTGAGTTAATTATGTTAAAGATAATATAAAATAATGTTTATTTTTTTTTTGTGAAAATCAAATTGATTAATATTAAAAAGAAGAAATTTCTCAAATGAAGAGCGGAAAAAATTTCAAAAAAAAATTAATGCTCTTTATTCTGAAACTTTTGCTAAAAAAGATGGTATTGAAGTTTATCAAAATATTAAAAAAAGGAAATAATTAATATTTATGACTTATGATAAAAATAAAAAATCAAACTATCGAGATATATGTGTGTAATATTTTTTATCTTTTTATTTAGAGACATTGATATAAATTATTTTTTCTTCAATGTTATCGATTAAAATAACAAATTATAAATTAAAATCTATTAAATAATAAAAAAAAATCCAAGCATAAATGATACTTGAATTTAAATTTAACTCTCTACCTGAATATTAACATTTTTAAATTCTTTAATTTTATTATTATGAACTATATTATTTTCACTTTTCAAATTTTGATAATTAAAATAATTATCTTCATAATGAAATTTTTCTTCATTTTCAAAAAGCAACAAAACAAAAGAAATAACAGAAAGTAAACTTCCAAAAAGAAATAAATATCTATAAGGTAAAATTAATGTATCAAAAGAATATTGTTGAGTAAAATAGCAAATTAAAAAGGACATAATAGCAGAAAATAAATTAGAAAATCCATCTCCAATACCAATCATTCCTTGAATTTCAATAGAATATTCAAAACCAAATATGTTGTATAAATAAGGAGTGAAAGCATATTTTTGAGTAACTTCAGAAACTTCAGAAGCTAAAGCTAAAATGAATAAAAAATAAGAATTATTTAAAAATAAACTCATTAAAATTCCTATTGTTAATCTTAATAAACATAATATTCTTAATATATATATTGCACCATATTTATCTACTATTAATCCTATTAAAGGTGCTACAATTAATTTTATTAATCCTATTGTTGCTCCTATAAATCTATTAAATGATACTGAATATATTAATATTCTAAAATTTTTAAAATTTGACATTGTTAAATATGAAACAAAAGGTGATAAAAATGTATATATTGCTAAAAACCAGAAACGAGAACTTTTTATTATTTTTTTCATATTTTTACTATAATTTTCATTTTTCAATTTATTATCTTTTTTTATTCTTATTTTTGTTAATGTTTTTTGTTCAGTTTTTCTAATATTAAAATCTGATATTGTTGTTGATAATTCATAAATCATAGAAGTTGATTCATTAACATTATTACAAACAATATTATTATAATTCATTTGTGAAATTTTATTGTTATTTGAATTTTCTTCATTATCACATTGATATTCTCTATAAAATAATAAACTAAAAATAACAGCAAAAAAAAAGCTAAAAATAGAAAATAAAATGAATTTCTGATATCTTTGAGAAATATATTCAGGATAAAATTGATTATGACTTCCTTTGTTTAAAGAAAAATCATTAATATTAATATATTTTTCAGAAATTAGAAAGAAAACCCCATGAAAAATAGTAGTAAAGACTCCAACACAACTGAATAAAAATCCTTTAGAATTAGGTTTAAAAAGGCAAACATTTTTAAAACAAATTTGATTACAACTTCCAACTCCAATTCCCAATAAAATAGTAATAAAATAATAAATCCAAATATTTTGTTGAAAATATAAGCAAAATAAAGAAATAAATATAGTAACACTACCAAATATAATAGTATGTTTTCCTCCTATTGTTTTTTCCATAAAACCACCAAATGGAGAAATTAATTTTGTTGTCATTAAATATAATGGAAAATTTATTACTCCATAATGTATTGTCACCCAATTTTGTTTTAAATGAATATATGATGTAGTGTATGCTGTAAATTTCCATAGTATACTTATATGAGTCGATGATATTTTAAAAAATAATAATGATATGAATGATAAGATAAAATTTAGATTTAATTTTCTCATTTTTTTTTTGGCTTTTTATTTTTTCATTGCAATAAATAGTATAATTTTCATTTATTTTTTTTATATATATGAATGGAACTTAATAATAACCTTTTTACTTTTTATTTTTTGTTTTTAAATGTTTTTGGGATTTTTTCAAAATTAATTTATATTTTAATTTAATTTATTTATTTTTATTATAAGTTGAAGGAAGAGAAAAAACACTTGATTTGTAAATAAACATTCATATTATAATATATTTGGAGTTATTTTAAAATAGATTCTTCTTTAATAAAATCTTCAAAAAAAAAATTAATTAATTTTTTCTTTGTTTAATTTTTATGCCAATTTTATATAAAAATAAAAAATATTTTTTACTCCTAATCTAAATTTAAATAAAAATATAAAAAAACATAGATGTAAAATAAAAATTATAAATAATAA
>JAEEGI010028420.1_pt1 | contig 10640 bp, 4 predicted proteins | sample 8958751 | NCBI WGS metagenome assembly JAEEGI01 (sample SAMN16246545, study PRJNA631951) | gut metagenome | biome: gut microbiome; feature: rumen; material: KS-attached | host: Bos | place: Iran: Karaj | collected 2018-10 | reverse complement strand
GTTCATTATTTATATCAAAAATATAATAGTAGAAATTATAAATTCTAATTAATTATAATATTATAATTTAATTTAATATTATATAATATAATTAATAAAAATAATATTAATTTATTATTATTTATTTTTAAATTTTTGAATATTATCATTGCCATATTTTAAATGATCGATCAGAAGATGCACTTAACAAACTGACATTATTTGGATCATATAAAACATCAAGAACAGCATCTTCATGTCCTTTTAATAAGCTATCGCTTTTTTTAATACCATTAAACAATCTAATATTACTATCATCATATCCAACAGCTAAAATATTTCCACTTCTATCAAAACATAAGCAATTTGCACTTTGTTTACATTCATCAAAACTATCAATTTCTCTAACCATTCTAACATCCCAAAATTTAACTATTCCATCTGCGTCACAACTAGCTAAAATATTTCCAGTATTATCAACTTGTGCCGAATTAACCGCATTATTATGTCCATAATAAGTAGATGTGCATATATTTGTTCTCATATCCCATAAACTAATTGTTTTATCAGCGCTTGCTGTGACGAAATTATTTGACATATATAACCAATTTATGCAATTGACTGAATCAACATGAGCTCGATATGAAATTCTTGCTTTGAAATTATGTAAATCAAACAATCTCACTGTGTGATCCATTGAGCAAGTGAGCATAAAATCACCCTGCCAATGAAATTTAGTTTTCCAAACAGGTTCGGCATGGTCAATAATTGTTTGAACACACTTTTCTTCTATGATATTCCATATTTTAATAGTGGCATCCCCCCCACATGTAGATAGTAATATACCATCGGGGTGGAAATTTATACTAGATATCCAGTCTTTGTGACCTTCTCCGTGCATTAATAGTTCTCCGGTTGGGAATTTCCATAATTTCCATGTTTTATCGTCGCTTGCTGTTGCGATTATTGCTTTTTTAGGGTGGAAGTCAATGGCAGTGACTGCGCTTAAATGACCTGGAAAACTTTTAAATACGTTCATTCGGAGGTTTGCGGGGTTTATGTTTGAAGGGAGTTGTATCTCTTTTGGTGGGATTGGAAAGGGGGTCCAGTTTATTATTTTATTTCCTTTTAGTTCTTCTTTTATTAGTGATTTGTCTTTGATTTCGTTTTGTTCTTTTTCTTTTTTACTTTCTGAAAGTGTTTTTCGAAGTTTGTTTAGTTGTTCATCTAAATTTTCTAATTTTTGTTTCATGCTTACGATATGTGTATCGAAAATTGCTGTTTTTACTGTAACATCTCCATATTTTTTTAATAAATCTTTGTAAATTGCATTGTCTTTTTCGTATATTTTTTTCATTTTATCTATTTCTTTTATTAATTTTTGTTTTTCTTGTTGAACTCGACGATGACGAATTTTTTCATTTTCCTTTGCGCGATGTAATTTTAAAAATTTTGAATTAGCTTTTTCTGCATAAATTTTCGCACTGTCTAAATCTTTTTGAAAGTTTCCTATTTGAGTTTGAATTTCTTCACTTTTTATATATACTTCAGGAACGTTTCCTATTTTTGATAGATCTATTTCTCCTTTTGAGAGATTTTCATAAAATTCTTGTTCGAAAATTTTTAAACTTTTTTCCATATCGAATTTCATTAAATAATTTTTAATAAAAACATCTATTCGTTCCTGTTTATCATTGAATGTATAATCTTGTTCGTTTTGATATATATTAGGTTTTTTATTTACTTGAATTTTATTAATGTCGTCTAATTCGATGTTTTCATTATCATCTATTTCATCGAGCTCTTCTATATCTTTTTTAGGGATTGATTCTACTGTCATACTTTCTTCTTCTTCAATTTCCATTTTTTAATTTATTAAGTTATTTTTTAAATATTTATATTTTAATTTATTATTAATATTATTATTTTTAATATTGTTATAATTTTGTATTAAATTTTAGTTAAATTTTAAAGAAAAATTATTAATATTTTAGATATTAAAAATTTAATTTCAAATAATTTTAAATATTAATTAATTTATATATTTATAAATAAAAACAATATTTCAATTAAATGAGTACATTTTTAGGTGAAACTCCAATCGCAACACCGAATCAAAATTACAACAATTCTCCAAACATAAACAACGAAAATGACATTTACACTGAAGAGGCAAAAATGGGAAGAAAAATAGAATTTGATAGAGGAAATCCTTTAAATTTTGATTATCCTTCAAACAAAGTTCAAACTATTCCTTATTCAGCATCAGGATTTTTATTATTTGTTTGGAACAAAGTTTTAAGTATTCCTTTAAATATTTTATTAATAATCTTACTATTTGTTTATTTGATAGTCTATTTGATAGAAATGGATTCAATCACTCATTTAAAATTATATTATTCAATTTCTTTTCATTTATGTATTATTGTTATAGAAATTATTGTAACATCTGTTGAATATATAAAAATTTACTTAAATGATGTGAAAATCAACAATCAACGCGCATTAAAATACGATTTAGAAGAAAGAAAATTTATAAACGACAAATGGCAAAATTTAAATGTGGGAAACATAATAAAAGTAAACAAAAACGAAGTCGTTCCAGCGGATATGATAATATTAGACTCTCAAAATCACAATCATGAATGTTTTTGTGATTATTCATCAATAAACGGGAATTTCGATAATTTTGACCTAAAAAAAGCATGTAATGACACAAAGTCACCGGGAATTAAACAAATTAAATTGAATGAATATATAAAAAATATAAAAGGGGTTCTTAAATATGAGGAACCTAATTCGAATATGCATATTTTTAATGGAAGATTAAAATTAGATTCTTTTCCGAGAGCGAGTGACATTAAAGACGAAAATTTCGTGATGAGAGGGAGCACTATAAAAAACTCACATTGGGTATATGGATTGGTAGTATATACAGGGATGGAAACGAAAATAATGATGACTTTGAGATATACTCAAAGTGGGTTTGAAGTGAATGAAAACAGCAATGGAAATGACGCTGATATGATAGGTAGTAAATTAAAAAAGAAAAATAATCAATTTGGCTCGGTTATTATTAAAAGCAATAGAGATATTATAAAAAAAACATTGAAATTTTTGCAGTATATTATTATAGGTTTATATGTTGCTTTGTTGTTATTGTTGATTTTAATAGAATTGCATAAATCTTTTTTATGTTATTATTCTTTTAAAAATAAAATAGGTGATGACCATTATTATTTATTTTTTTATTCAGTGGATGATTCTGATGATGTAAAATCTTCGAATAAAAAAACTTCCCCTTTTTTTGAGATGTTTTTAAGTTCTGTTCAATATTTATTAACTCTACATTTTATACTACCTTTTAATTGGTTTGGTTTGATGGAAATTGCGTATTTTATATTATCGTATTTTATCATTTGGGATTCGAAAGTTCGTTTGAATAAAAGAGACAAAACTGAAATTATAAATTCGAATTGTTTGGCGGATTTTGGGCAGGTGAAGCACATTTTAACAGACAAAACTGGAACGTTAACGAAAAGGAAATTTCATTTAAAAGCTTGTAGCATAAGAGGTAAAATGTATTCGTTCGATAATTTAGAGCAAAAAGATGAAAATTATGTATTTAAAATTAAAAATAATGATTTGAAAAATTTGGAAATTTATCAAGAAATGCACAGTAATTCGAAATTTAGTAATAATATAAAAGAATTTATGGAAAAGTTGTCTCTTTGTCATAGTGTGAGAGTCACTTTAGATGATGATGAAAAGAAGGTTTCGAATAAGAAAGAAAAAGTAGATGAGAAAAAAAATATAAATAATAATAATAATAATAAAGATCAAATTATATATGCTTCAAGTTTTGCGGAAGAAAAATCGATGTTGAAAACATTTAGAAAATTAGGTTATAAAATAGAAAAAACTTTGAATTATTCAACTCGTTTGAACATTGACAATGAAATTAAAGAATATCAAATTTTAGGTCGAAATAAATTTTCTGAAGAGCGAAAACGAATGAGTATTTTAGTAAAAAATTTAAATGACAATGGTTCATGTTTGTTATGTAAAGCGAATGATTTATCGATATTTAAATTAATAAAAAAAACTCAAAACGAAAATGAAATTAACAAAACTCGTTTACAAATAAAAGAAATGACCAAATTTGGATATCGATATTTTATTTTTTGTTATAAGAACTTAAACGAAGAAGAAACGATATCTTTTATGACTAAATACAAAAGCGCGGAAAATTATGTTGTAAAATCCGAAGAACATTTACGAAATTTGGCTATAGAATATGAAATTAATATGAATTTTTTGGGGGTACTATTTTTCGAAGAAAAAATGGACAGAGATTTGAAATTTTCAATTAATAAACTTAACAACGCGGGAATAAAAGTTTGGATAGTTTCGGGAGATAAAAGAGATAACGTTTTAAGTGTAGGAAAGAATTTGAATTTATTTAATCCAAAAAGTATATTAGGTGATTTTTCTGATAAAGATAAACCTGAAGATTTAGATATTAAAATGTCAATGTTATTAATGCAATTTTTGTTTCCTAATGATAAAATTAATAAAATGAAAACAAGAAAAGGTGTTTCAGTAGATAACCTATCTATCAAAAGTTCTTCGAAGGACCTTACTATTTTAATAAGTGGAAATTGCTTTTCGAGAATTTGTAATGACCAAAGAAATTATCAAAGTCTTGCGACGTTGTTAAGTTATTGTACTTCTCTTTTAGCATATCAATTTAGTTCGAATAATAAATTCGTTTTATGTCATATGTTAAGAACTTTTTGCTCAAAAAATTCGAAGGTTCTTGCGATAGGTGATGGATTTAATGATTTTACTATGTTGAAAGAAGCTGATTTGAGTGTTGGAATTCGAAGTAGGGAAATTTTACAAGTGAGAAATACATGTGATGTGATTGTTAGTAGATTTTCACAAATTGTTGATTTAATTTTAGTTCATGGAACATGGAATTTTTGGAGGTTGTTTAAAATAGCGTTGTTTAGTTTTTATGCGAATTTTTTAATAATTTTCCCAATTTTCGTGCATCAAAATGTTGATCCAATCGGAGCTCATTTTTATTTTGATAATTATGGTAAACTAACATTAGATATATTAATAATAAACCTATTTATAATAATAGTATTTATATTTGATCAACCAGTTGAAAGAACATTATTAAGTATAAATTCGAATTTATACAAAGAGAATTTTTATGATATGACATTTATAATATTTGAATTTGCATTGGAATTTATAAAAGCGGCTGCGGATGGTTTAATAGCCTATTTTTTTTTATATGAAATTCAGCCATGTTTAGATATAGATGGTTTCCCAATGGATGGAAGTGTTTTAGGAAATACGATGTTGATAACTTCATATGCGATAATATTATTTAAGATATATGTTCTAAGATTATCAACAATAAATATGGGTCAAATTTTATCCGGAATTTTTTGTATAGGTCTACTTGCTGCTTTGATTTTTATGGATGATGACATTAGAATTAGTGTGGCTCAAGGTTTTTCATATATGCCTATTGCCTTAAATAGTTTGAATGTGATTACTATCGCATTTTTATATGAATATATAGGATATAAAATAAGTAACTACACAGGCGACCCTTTTTTGATAAAAATTACGAAATTGTTTATGAAGCATATTAAAGATAATTTATTTTTTAAGAATTATAATTTGATGTTTACGAGTTTGGCTAAAGAAATGCCGCAGTATATTAATAAGATAGATAAGATATCTTATCCTGAAGTTTTAGAAAAGATATATAAAAATAATCACTCACTTGATCCTGCGCTTGAAAATATGGCTGATGTTTCGAATGAAGAGGTTGCTCATTTGAAAATTAGGAAACCTTTTTTGCAGTTTTTTGATAAGAAATTGGAAATGGATTATATAAAACATTCGAAATTTGGTGTGTTTAAAAATTATTTGACGTTTTTAATTTCTTTGGTTATTTTTTGGTTGATAGATTTAATATTAGAGCATTTAGATGACCAAAAAATTACGAAATTTATGAAATTAGGTTATTTAATTATGGGATTTTTTTTATTAATTCCGAAATTTCAGGAAAAATTCAGAAAATATTTTACATTTTATTTATTTTTTTATTTAACGATTGAAATAGTTTGTATTTATATAGAAAAAAAAAACAGACAATGACACAAAAATTTGTATACAAACATTTTTTATATTAAGTTTTCCTTTATATTTTTCTACTTTGAATATCAAAATAATAATATTAAGTTCAGTTTATTATTTATTAGGAATAACACCATCATTTTATTTAAACGAATTTGGATTCAAAAAAAAATTAGATGATCAGTATTTTTTATATAGTAATTTACCTTTGATATATCATCGTCATTTTTATATATATGGTTTAGTTTTCATCATGTTAATTTTTTCATATAACAACGAATTAGTTTGTCGAGTTGAATTTTTGAAATACCACAAAAGCAAAGCTGAATTAAAAAAAGATAATTTAATAATGGCGAATTTAATTCCCGAATTCGTAAGAGAAAAAATGCGAAGAGGTGAAAGGGGGGCTACCTCATATAAATATGAAATAGTAAGTATCGTATTTTGTGATATAAATGATTTCGATAGTCTCGTTGCGAAGTTAACCCCAAAAGATTTAATATCCTTTTTAGACGAACTTTATAGTTTAATGGACCAATTTTGTCAACTACATGGTCTTCAAAAAATAGAGACAGTAGGTAAAACATATATGGCTGCGGGGGGTATCGAAGATTGTGAGAAGAATTTAGATGAAGAGACGAAAAATATTCATTCGGCTATTCGATGTTTTGAATTTTCAATGGATATATTAGATTTGGTTCAAAAAATGATATTAACTTCTGGGGATAAAATTCAAGTTAAAATAGGTATACATACTGGAAAAGTAATACCTGCTGTTGTAGGTAACCACAAACCTCAATTTAGTTTAATAGGGGATACTGTAAATACAACTTCGAGAATGTGTTCGAATTCCCATGAAAATTGTGTTTGTTGTTCGGAGTTTTCTTATGAGGAAATTAAACAAAAATACAAAGATTTTGAACAAAGCACAAAAGAGGTAAAAGGAAAAGGAATGATGAATTTATATTTATATGATCCTAGTAAACATAAAAAGAATATCTTCAATCAAAGTATAGGAAGAGATGTGCAAGGTAATATGGTTGCCAAGAGCATAACGAAAAAAATTCCGGTGTTAGTTAAACAAACTTCGAAGAGTTCAAAAAGAGAAAGTAAGGGTATTATAGCTACCACCCCCATTAATAATAATATGTATAAAAATAATAATGATAATGTTTCGTTGTTTTCTAAACATTCTATGATTGAAAATAGTATGTTAATTGTGGAAAATTCAGAAGATTTAATTAATGTTAATGACTCGAAAGGAAATATTTTAAATGATGACGATGATGATGATCAATTTGGGCAACCTAATTATTCAAATTTTGGTAACTATCATAATACTTATTATGAAGAAAAAAAAGAAAAAAAAAGCATCGTAGAAAAAAAAATGAATGAATATTTAGATATAAAAAATGATTATTTTAATAATAGTACCCTATTTTTTAATTTTAAAGATAAAGTAATAGAAAATGGTTTTATACGTTTTGAAAATAACAAATTTAAACAAAATGAAAAAGAAAGTATTATGATTAATGCAACATTTTTATTTTTAATATTAATGGATATTTATTTAACTAGTCAATATGCAATAATTAGCGACGATCCAATCGCTTGGATAATAGCTGCAAATGCGGTTTTATTTATACTTCATGTTGGAATTTTATATAAAACTCATTCAATTATGGAATCAATTCCGCATTTAATGCCTTATATTCAAAGTTTTTTGTTATTTTTTTATACTGTTATTAACACAGTTGCTCAAAATGAAATAAGCGAAGAATATTTATTAACATGGGTTGTTGAAGAAATTGTTACTATAACTGTCATAGGCGCTTCGGGGATGATTAATTATAAATTAATGTCAATAAATTTTTTAAGTTATATTATAATTTTTTTGGCGAATATTTTTTGCAATTTGAAGAACCATTTAATAATAAAATACAATGTTTTTTTAATTTATTTAGTAATATTCAAACAGGTTATAATAATACTATCCTATTTTAATTTAACATTGAATTTCCTCCGAAACACAATCGAATCAAAAAGTTTGCAAGACACAGAAAAAATGTTGTTTAATTTAATGCCATTGCATGTCGTTCAAAACATGAAAGATGATATACCCGTCGCGGATGTTCTAGACAATGTGACACTACTCTTCGCGGATATAGTTCAATACACTAATTTCGGAAACGCACATCAACCGGTCGAAGTAGTAAAAATGTTAATGGAACTATTCAAACGTTTCGATAACGCAACAAGAGAATGTAATGTATATAAAGTTCATACGATAGGTGACTGTTATGTAGTGATGGGATTCAATGGGAAGGTCTCAATGAATGAAAGAAACTATTATGAAGAAGCTAAAAATGTATGTAAAATGGGGGAGGCTATGATAAAACATATAAGAGAAGTTAGAAAAAAAGTTAATTTCGAGGCGCTTGATATGAGAATTGGAATTCATACTGGACCTGTCATTGCGGGAATTATAGGTAGTACGGTTGTTAGATATGATATATTCGGGTCTGATGTTCTTATTGCAAATAAAATGGAGAGCTCGGGGGTGCCTGGAAGAATTAATATTAGTGAAGAAACGAGAAAGTTACTTGAAAGTAAAGAGATGCCTTATTCTTTGACTTTGAATAAAGTTGTTAAAATTCCTTCGGTTGGAAGAGAAATTTCTTGTTATTTAATTGATAATGCTGATGCTGATTTTGATAAAAAAAAATAATTTTTTTGTTTTTTTTTTTATGATGATTTTATTTGATTTTTAAAATATTTTTTATATAAAATAAATTAAATGAAATTTTATTATATTTTTATATATAAATATTAATTAATTATTTTAAATATATTTATGATTATTATAATTTTAATTATTTTTAAATGTTTATTTTCCTATATAAAATTATTAATTAAAAATAAACCATAATATTTATAATTTAATTCATAATTATATTTTTGATTTAAAAATATAAAATTAATTATTTTGTTATTATAATTATAATAATAAATATCAAAAGAAAAATAATTAAAATTCAATGAAAATAATAATATTAAAATAATAATATCTTACAATTTTAATTATAAAATAAAACATTTTTTCCCATACAAAATTTAATAAGGTTTAAAAGCAATAAAATTATTATGATATTTACAAATATTATTTACATTTCTATTAATACCAAAAGAATCATTATTATTATTATTATTAGTATTAATATTTTTATTACTATTAGTAATATTATAAATGGAAAAAATATTTTTAATTTTTTTATTATCATTATTATTATTAAATAACGAAAAATTTTTATTTTTAATTTGTTTAGAAAAAGAATTGTCTAATTCTTTAGGAAATAATTTTATATTTGTTAATTGATTGTATGTGATAATGTTAATTTCTTCATTTTTTGATGAATTTGATAAATTAATGTTTAAATATTTGTAAAATGAAGGATTGTAAATACAATTATTAAAAAAATATTGAAATTTTTCGTTTTTATTTGTAAAAAGAAGTTTTTGAAAATTATTAATTGATTCTTTAAAAAAAAATTTATCTTCTTTTTCCATTTTTATTTATAAAAAATGTATTAAATCTATTTAATTTTGCTTGAAATTTATTAATTTTTAATTTTTTATCAAAAAATTATAAATTAATTAAAATAAAAATATTATTAAAATAATATTTAAATATTATTTATTTAAAAATAAAATTTAATTTAAAATAATAATAATATTAATTTATTTTGTATAAAAATATATATTCTATAAATAATATAATCTAATTTAAAAATTAAAAAAAATTATTAAAATATTATGATTTAAGTTAACCTGATGACAAAAACACTCATATTATCCCAAGATTCTTTATCAATTGCTTTTTTAATTATCCGTGCACAAAGTTTTTCGCTATTATTATTCTTCTTTATCATTTGTTGTATTTCTTTTTCAGTAACCAAGTCCCAAATGCCATCTGATGCCAAAATTAAAAATTGATCTACAATATTTAAATCAATTTTAATTTTTGACAAAAATGGTTCACAAATTAATCCATTTTTATTCTTTTTATCTTTAAATTCATAATCTCCAAAAATTCTTGTCAACATTAACTCCCCTCCAATCCTATTTTCTTCAACTTCAACCCCTGCTTCTAAAATTCTTTCTTTTTCTTTTTCATCACTCATTCTATGGTCATAACTCAATCTAATAATATGTGTAGGACTAATCAAACTTACACGTGAATCCCCAACATTAGCTGTATATACCATCAATTTATTTTTTTTCTCCCAAAACAAATGGATTATAGTACCAGTTGACCCCATACCATCAACATTATTCAAACTCTCTTTGATCAATTTATCTGCTTCTTTAAAACTATATGATAAACTTTTCGGTATATCATAATTATTTATTTCTAAGTATTGTTTGTATATTTGTGCAAAATTTTGTTGTAAAAAATTAGAAATATCTTCACCGCCATGCCCATCAAATAGTTCAAA
>JAEEGI010028414.1_pt1 | contig 10641 bp, 5 predicted proteins | sample 8958751 | NCBI WGS metagenome assembly JAEEGI01 (sample SAMN16246545, study PRJNA631951) | gut metagenome | biome: gut microbiome; feature: rumen; material: KS-attached | host: Bos | place: Iran: Karaj | collected 2018-10 | reverse complement strand
AAAAAGGCATAGAGAAGGGTATAGAGAAAGGTATAGAGAAAGGCATAGACTCTACTATTGAAAATATGTTGACTTCGGGAAGCTTTACTGACGAGCAGATATGTATTGCAACAGGCAAAAACATAGACTACATTATCGAGTTTAAAAAAGGACTTAAAAAGAAGTAAAAACTGAAAGTAAAGGCGCTGCATAGGCTGCGCCTTTTTTAACATCATTCTTTGATGGTAAGGTTAATAAGGTTAAAACCAGGTTAAGCGAAGTGGTCGCATACAATCACAGCTTTAAGCTATATGAGGAATATGTAATGGAAAACTTTGATGTTGATTGGGGCAAGACCAAGACCAATAACAATAACAATAACAGTGATACCCTGAACATGCAGGTCTCTTTGGCCTGCAAGAAGGATGGTCAGAAAGTCGTATATGTGACTTTCTCAGACGCTACACGCTTTGCGGAGGGCAAGATCCCCAGCTGCAAGATAACTACAAACCGAGGTTTTACGCCGGAAGAAGTGGAGAATCTTGAGCGCTACCTCAAAGACAACATGGATGAATTAAACAAAACCGCCGCCGGAATTGATCCCATAAGGGCTTTGTTTAAATGATCAGATTTTAGTTAAATCCAGAATTGACACCAAAGTCAAGGAAGCCATAGAGAAGAGGCTATGGAGGAAACAGTATATGACACTCAAGGAGCAGATGGATCAGGAATATAGTCGTGGATTGGAAGACGGAATCAAGGCATTTATCATTGATAAACTCGAGGACAATGTATCTACAGAAATAATTACAGAAAAACTCGTGAAACTGTTTAGCCTTACCAGAGAACAAGCTACAGCCTTTATTAATCAGTTTTCTTAATACTCAACCAAACGCAAAAGGAGCAGCCCCAAAGGCCGCTCCTTCTTATATTAATATCCTTCTCTAATCAGTTTTCCCTTTATCCAACCTTCTTCAGTCCGCTAACCACATTGAAAGCCTGTGCCTGCCTCATCCTCTCAGCAGTAACGCGCATCTTTCTGATCAGATATGCGATGATCCCTGAAATTGCAAGGCCTGCGACGGAAACTACGACGCCGAGGGCATTTGCTCCAAGGGCTGCACCCATGATCAGGGCGGTAGTATCGAGTATCATGCAAAAGAATGCGAATCCGCTTAACATGCTAAATGAGTTTGCCAGGGGGCTTGTGGTGGCAACCAGGAAACAGAATATTGAAAGCAGTATACCGTCTGTTATGAACACGATTCCGTGGGTTACTGCAAAGAACAGCAGGTGTGATGAGCCGCCCAGGAGGCTGTAGCCCTTCATCATGCTCATGGCGCTTCCAACGATCATTGTGCCACCGAATATTATCATGGCGATTCCCAGTATGATAGTTGCCAGAGCCAGGTCTGAAACACAATCAATCAAACGTATCTTATTATTCTTTAAATTTCTCATACCCTTTTTCTCCATAATTTTTTTTCTCGATCCCACTCGAGAAACGAAATTTTGTCCCAACACAATTATTGAATTACAAGATATAGTATAAGCGATATTGCGAACGAAAACGATTAAGAAACAATAAAATAAACGAAAAGAAATGATAACAGAATATTAATAAATTGAATATCCTCACTATATATAGTAACTAGATTATCGACAAAACACATACGAACGCTTTATAAACCGCGAATTTATAAAAATTTTAGAAATTAGGACACAATTTGAACACAATTTGAACAAAATTTGATCACATTATGATGGGTAATATGATAGGTCTTTTTGTAAAATTTTTAAAGTAACGGAAATTATCTTATGAGGGAGGTAATTTGGATGTTTAAAAAGTGGAACAGAATTTTAGCGTTTCTCCTTTCATTAGCTCTTGTGATCACAACATTCGGTAGTGATCTCGCAACAGCTAAGGTTTATGCGGAAGAGGGAGAAATAACTATCGAAGAGCCTGCAGAGCCCGAAGAGCCTGCACCAGAAGTCTTTGAGGAGATTCCTGAGGTAGAGGAGGTAGTGGAAGAAGTTACACCTCCTGCTGTTGAGGAACCCGAAGAGGTTATAGATGGAGTCGACGAGGAAGTCGGCGAAGAGGATCCCGAGAACCCAGAGGGCGAGGATCCCGAGAATCCTGAGGATGAGGTAAAAGACCCTGAGGAAGAGCCCGAGGTAACAGAAGGCGAGGAGAAGATCGTCACTGTTACTTACGAGTCCGGCTTCGGCGGATCAGTTTCTAAAGATTCTGAGTCCATTGATATTAATAAAGAAGATGCAGCATTCGAGGGTGCAACAGCAACTCCTTGGAACGACAAATATACATTTGCTAATTGGACAAAGGATGGCGAAGTAGTTTCTGAAGAGGCTACTTTTGTTCCTGCTGACATCACAGAGGACACAACTTTTAAGGCAAACTTCAAGGCTGCTGAGAATATTGACATCAGCGAAGAGATGCCTTCTATTAACGAGTCCAAGACAACCGGCGGAATGAACGTATCTGTAAGTGCTCCTGAAGGTCTTTTCCCTAAGGGCACAACAGTTTCAATCGAAGCAATCCGTGATGACGTGGCTCTTGCTACTGCACAGGAAGCGATTCCTACAGCTACAGCAGCTAAGGGTGTTGATATCACTTTCAATGACGCAGACGGCAACGAGATCCAGCCTGCAAACAACAAGTATGTATCAGTAACAATGTCACTTGTAGAGGCACTTGAAGGTGACAACTTCGCAGTAGTTCATGACCACGGCGATGTTGAGACTATTGGTGCAAACATCAGCACAGATGGCGACGGTAATGCTACCGGAGCTTCATTTGCTTCAAATGAGTTCTCTGTATACATTATTTCAAATCAGGATTCCGGCCTTGAGCGCAAGGTTGAGAATTACACATTCGAAGTTTATGATGGCAGCGCATGGAACGTAGTTTCAGAGCAGTCTATCAAGTCCGGTGAAACACTTAATAACCCCGGTATTCCGGATCTTGAGTCAAATCAGGAATTCAAGGGATGGTTCATCGTTGACGGTGACACTTGGGGTGCAGAAGTTGCATTTGGACCTAAGAGTGATATCGCTGCAAATGCAGATTATAAGGTAAGAGCAAAAGTTACAACAACATACCACATTGTATTTAAGGGTGTTGATGGACAGGTTGTTCAGGTTAAGAACGTAGATATTGATGCTGGTCAGTCAACTCAGATCACATTGGATATCGCTGTTCAGCCAAAGTTAGATACTCAGAATTTCACAGGTTGGAAGAACCTTAAGGGCGACTTCTATGCAGATGGAGCTTCACTTGATGCTAGCGACCCTAATAACGCAGTTCTTACAGCAGAGATTGAAGATGGATTCTGGGTAAACTTTGATCAGAATGACGGTGGCGCAGGTGGTGGAGCTTCCTATATACCTCCACAGTTCGTAAAGAAGGGCCAAAAGGCAACAAAACCTGCGGATCCTACACGCGGTGGATATGAGTTCACAGGCTGGTATACAACAGCAGATTGCGCTGAAAAGTTCAACTTCAATACATCAATAAACAAGGCAACTACTATCTATGCAGGATGGAAGCTCGGCAAGGCTCCGTTTACAGTAATCATCCAGAAACAAAACCTTAAGGATGACAAGGATGCCAGTGATGCTGAGAAGACATATGATTACGATAGTTCCATGGTTATCACCGGTTATGATGCAGATGCAGAGATTACTGCAAGCATGCTTTCTGCAGCTATGGGTAAGAAATTTGATGGATTCACAGTTAACCCTAACTTCAAGGTTGAAAACCTTAAAGCTGATGAAGGGAATAGGATTTCTCCTAAGGGAACAACTATAGTTTATGTTAACTATGACAGAGATCTGATCACTTATAATTTCTATACATGTGAAGTTAATTATCATTACGGCTGGGGCGGATACTATCAGGTTGAGAATATAAAGGCTTATAATCCGTCAACATTTACAGGACTTTATGGGCAGGATCTTTCTGAGTACGGATATGTATGGCCGAGCGAAAGAGTTTGGCATGAAGGAAAAGACATAAGTGATGCTGGATCCCTTTCCGGGACTCGTATGACCTTCCTTAGCCAGTTTAGTACTTTGGAAAGCCTGGACTTCTATAGTACTGACACACCGGAAGGAGAGCATTCTATCAATCATTATGCTCAGAACCTTAATGGGACATATCCTTCAGCTCCAACAAACACCACACAGGATAGAGGAATTGGAACATGGTATTCTTCTAATAAATACAGAGGATTTACTGTTAAGGAATATTCGTTTGACAAGAATACTTGGACACCCACTCATGATGGCGACAGCTTCCAGTTCGGAAGTGCATATCAGGATTGGTGGGGAAATATCCATTATAACTTGACTGATCTCCATATCAGATACGAGCGTAACTACTATAACTTCACAGTTGCCAGCGTAACAGAGCCTGTTGACCCTGCACATCCCGAAAATATTACTAAGACCACACCTAAGGAGGAGCAGGTTTACAAGCTTCTTTATGAAGCAGAACTTAGCGGCAAGAAGGATGAGGCTATTGCTCTTGCAAACAGTCTTACACCTCCTGCAGGCTACATGATCAAGAAAGATGGTGACACAGTCCTTTGGAAAGATGAAGCAGGAAGAGACGCGTTTGATTGGACACAGACAATGCCTGCTGACAACGAAACACGTGCGTATGTTGTTTGGACAAAGGGCAAATATAATGTAACACTTGACCTGAGAGCAGACGATGTAGTTATTGAGCAAGACCAGGCAACAAATTTCAAGGTATGGTACGACGAAAAAGTAGATAAGTCCGCTATCACTTCTAATTTCAAGAGAGCTGGCTATGAACTCGTTGGATGGTTTAATGTATCAGACAACAAACCATACGATTACGGTAAGGTAAGAGCTGACGTTAACCTCTACGCTAAGTGGAGAAAACTCGGCGGAGTTAAGATCGTATATCAGGAGAAGGGTACAGCAGTTGTTAACGGCGAGACAGTTACAGTTAATGGAACACTTCCTGATGAGAAGAGAGATCATTACACCTATGCAGCTGATTCAACAGTAGTTGTAACAGCAGGTGCTACAGCTCCCGCAGGATATACCTTCGTAAGATGGGAACTCCTTGATAAGGACGACAACAGAGTTGCTCTTTACTACCCGAATGCTAACTTCACTATCGATGATAGCTATATCAGAACAAGAGTTGAAGGCGAAGAGACCATCAATGAAGTAGTACTTCGTGCATTCTATGAAAAGACCGGCGCCGGAACAGACGATGTTTACACAACAGTAACTTATGATCCGGGCGAAGGTACAGGAACAGTTACAACAATTTCTACAGTAACAGTAAAAGGAAAGACACATAAGCTTCGTGTAAATGAAGCAATCCAGGCTTGGACGGCAGATGATGCAGCAGGTGCAGGTTTTGCATATGCAGGACATGAGCTTATCGGATGGAATATTGATAAGCAGGCTGCAAAAGCCGGCGAAGTAGCTATAGTGCTCGGTGAGACCTACATCATTGCAGATAATGAGGACAATGAAGGAAATCCTAAAGACAACACACTCTATGCAGTATGGAAGTCCAATAAGGGCGCATACACAATAAGATATTATGAGGAATATCCTGATTTTGTTGGTAGTGCTCCTAAACTGCTCGGAGAGAAATCTTACACCGAGATCGATCCCGGTGAAGTTGTTTCAGTACCGAAAGGAACAGCAGAAGGTCAGATTGACTGGAAGAGACCTGCAGGCTATCAGAGTGGTGTAGCATCTCCTACATCTCTTACAATTGTAGCCAGCGAGTATGATGCAACAGGCGCAATCACAAATCCTCAGTACATTGATGTTGTTTATTCACCTATTACCGTAACTATCAAAGTTGCAGGTAAGACATATAACAGAACATTCAATGGACAGGACCAGACAGTACCTGATGAGGCCGGAGATCTTGGATTTGAGGTAAAAGATATTACTTATAGCGCAGATGTTGAAGAGTCCCAGAAGATTCAGGACAGCGAAGTTGCACTTAGAGATGGCATTACACTTTCAGTAACAGGTAAAGAAGTTGATGAGTATGAACTCACACTTAATCCTGAGATGTTCGTATGTAACAACACGAACTTCGAGTACGTAACATTTGAAACTGAAAACGGCAAACTCACTATTTTACCTATTGATGAAGTAATAGTAACAATCAAGGGTAAGCAGGAAACAAAGCCTTACACAGCTAAGGAACAGAGCACAACCGGATACGAGGTTGTAAGTATCAGCAATGACCTTTACACCGAGGAAGATTTCGATTACACAGGCGATTCTGGCGCAGTTGGAACTGATGTTGGAAAGTACAACATGGGACTTGCAGATACTGATTTCGAGAACCTGAGTGAGAACAACTTTAAGAAGGTAACATTTGTAATAGAAGAGGATGGTTACCTCGAGATCACAGCTCGTACTGTAAACCTTACAATTAAGGGTAACATAAGTGATCCTGTCAAGAAGTTCAACGGCGAGAAGCAGCAGGAGAAAGGCTTCAAAGAATTTAAGGCAGAAGTTATAGAAGTTGCAGATGTAGAGACTCCTGACTTTGACATCACAACAATAATCTATGACGAAAACGTTGCACTTGCAGAGGGCATTACTCCAAACGAGTATCCTATGGGACTTAAGAAGGAAATGTTCACACTTGATCCCGAGGAAAAGAACTTTGTACTGGGCGAGATCGATCTTGTAGATGGTAAGCTTATCATCGTAAATGCAGATGAGCCTATCGCAATCTCACTTACAGCAGAGGAAATCGTATCTCCTTACAACGGATACACTCAGAAGTACGTGATCAGACCCGGTATCGGCGTTGTAGAGAGCCAGAATCCTGTACAGGCAACCGTTGATAAGATCATGGGTGCTATTGCAAGCTTCTTCACAATCAAGGCAGATGCAGCAGATTCAGATCTGACATTTGAGTACAAGGGTGAAGAGTACACTGTAAAGGATCTCGTAGTTACTGCAGAAGGTAAAGATGTTGGATCATACGACTTCGCATATAGTGAAGATTACAAGGTATTCCTTGGTGAAGATGATGTAACTGAAAACTTTGAGATCAATGATGAAGGACTTGCACAGAAGCTCACAATAACAAAGGCAAAACTTACAATCACAGCTGATAATAAGAGTAAGGTTGTAAACGCAGCAGAGCCTGAGCTTACAGCTACAGTAACAGGCCTTGTTGGTGAAGATGCCGGTATAAATCTCAAAGACGCATACTATTCACTTAATCGTGATTCCGGCGAAACAGTTGGATCATATACAATTCACACCACTAAGGTTGAGCAGCCAACATTTGATGATAAGAACTATGAGGTTGAGCTTGTGAACGGTACACTAACAATTACCGGCACAACACCTACACCTACTCCTCCTACACCTACTCCTACACCTACAACACCTGCAGCACCTCCGGCAGCACCGGCTGGCGCAGTTCTTGGAGCAACAAGAGAGGTTGAAGTACCTCAGGCAGCAGTTCTCGGAGCAAGAAGAGGTAGAACAGAGGATTCAGCTAATACAGCATCAAGAGTAATTGCAGTTATCATTGCAGCTGCTGTAGCAGCAACAGTTCTTCTTACAAAGAAGAAAAACGAAGAGGAAGAGGAAGCATAAGGCATAGAGCCGAAAGCTCTTTTCCCAAGGTAAATTAAACTGCACAGGGCCCATTCCGTAAGGTTTGGGTCCTTTGTACGCAGAAGCGATAAGAAAAAGACATCAAAATTTTATCCTTATTTTACAAAATTTATCCTTATTTTGATTGATTGTATGATGGGTCATTTTTTATAATGGACTTCATAAGGGGATTTTTATGTTATGAAAAACTACGATTCAATAAGTAATACTAATCAGAATATAGATAAAAAGAAAGGCACCTTTGTCGTAAAGATCGAGTATTGTCAGCGCGGAACCTGGCAAGGTCAAGTGATCTGGGCTGAAGAGAACCGGTCGGAACGATTTAGAAGTGCGCTGGAACTTGTTCGTCTTATGGACGAGGCAATGGCCGGCGAGGCACAAATAGAGGTCCGAGAGACCAAGACATCGTAATTTCGTTATTTTTACAGTTTTTTGGTAATTTGTTGTCATTATTATTTAAGGGAGGTCGAAAGACTATGTTACACAAGTGGAACAGATTTCTATCATTCCTACTGGCAATAGCTCTTGTAACAACTACTTTTGGTAGTGATTTTGCAACTGCTAAGGCTTATGCAGTAGAGGGAATCGAAACAGATTTGTCATCAGAAGATGATGGAATGGCAGACTTGTCTTTTGCTGAAGAAGTTACAGAAAGCAATGAAGAGCCTGCACAGGAGGTTACAGAAGTAACCGAGCCTACTGAGCCTACACAGGAGGTAGTAGAACCTACAACTACCGAAGAGCCTCAGCAGGAAATTACAGAAGAGGAGACTACTGAGGAAGAGGAAGCTTCTGAAGAAGAGATTACAGACGAGACTGAGGTAAAAGAGCCTGAGGAAACCGAAACTGTAGTCGAGGAGAAGCTCGTAAAGGTTACCTACAAAGCCGGTAAGGGTGGTAGGGTATCCCCTTCTTCCGAAGAAGTTGATATTAATAAGGAAGATGCTGCATTCCAGGGTTCAACAGCAACCGCTTGGAATGACAAGTACACCTTCGTTGATTGGACAGACGAGGATGGCAATCAGGTTAGTACCGATGCTACCTTCGTTCCTTCTGATGTAACAGAGGATGCAACTTTCACAGCTAATTTCCTTGCAGCTGAGGATATCGAGACAGCAATGCCTTCAATCTCTGCAGACAGTGTTAAGGCCGGCGATATGATCGTATCTGTATCTGCTGATGCAGGTCTTTTCCCTGAGGGAACTGAGATCGTTATTAGTGCGGTTGATGATGATACAGCTGTAGAGCTCGCTGAGAAGTCACTTGGTGAAGGTAATGTTAAGAAGGCTAAGGCCGTTGACATTACTTTTAAGAAGGATGGCATTGATATTCAGCCTGCTGATTCAAAATACGTACATGTAAGCATCTCTTTTGATGAGGCTATTGAGAGTAATGATGCTGTTATGCTTCATGAGCATGATGGTGAGGTAAATGAGATTGAGAAAGCAGCTGTATCAGATACAGGTGCTGAGTTTGATGCGAATAAGTTCTCTATCTTCATCGTTGCTGAGGAAGGTCAGTCTTCTGAAGATGATACTGATGATCAGAAAGCCACAGCTACATATAAATTCTATGTTGATGAAGAACTGGTATATGAGCAGATAGTTAAAGCAGGGGATGAGCTCAAGAGCCCTGCATTCCCTGAACTTACTGAGAACCAGGAGCTTTTGGGATGGTTTGAATTAGATGATCTAGGACGATTTACAGAGTCAAAAGTTGTTCCCGGAGTGGTTGAGGAAGTAACTGCTGGCGAAGTAATAAATGTAAAGGCAAAAATTGTAACAACTTATTACTTGACATTCCTTGGCGCTGATAAGGAAGTTCTGCGTGTAAAGCAGAAAAGAGTTACTACAGGACAGGAGCCTGAAGAGACAGTAAATGATGTGACAGCTACTCCTAAGAAGGATACTCAGGGCTTTTTGGGATGGTCTCTAACAGATCCTGAGACGGATCCTGACTACGAAATAATCAAGAATAACTCTGTAAAGCTGGCAGAAAATAATGTTGTATACGCAGTTATTGTTGATGGATACTGGATTCATTTCTATGAGAATGATGACAGTTATGTAACAGTAACAGATGATGAGGGTACTCATCAGCAGAAAATCGCCGGTGGTGCTTCTTACACTGAGCCTGTTTTTGTTCAGTACAGAGAGAATACACAAAAGCCCGTTGATCCCACTCGTCAGGGATATAGCTTTGACGGTTGGTATCTTGACGAAGACTGCTCCGATGCTTTCACCTGGGGTGGAACAATCGATAGTGATACAGAGCTGTACGCAAAGTGGAATACCAGCGGAACTTCTTATACAGTTGTAGTTTGGAAGCAGAAGGCTACAGATCCTGCAGACGATGATAAGACAAATAATAATTATGATTTCTATGCAAGCTTCTCTGGTAATGGAACTACTGCAGCTTCTATAACTCCAAGCATGTATAGCTCATATACTAACTTTACTACTAGTCAGGCGTATAAGAATGACTTCATTGGATTCACATATGATGGAACACTTGTAGATTATGATGCAAATACAGTTAACGATGGTAATACTCTGCGTGCTCAGGGAGATACTGTTATTAACCTGTACTATGTAAGGAATAAGCATACACTGACATTTACGAAGGGTAGTTCTTCACAGGGGCAGTATGTCTCGACAACTGCATCTCATGACCAAGAACCTGTTCAGTATAGACAAAGAAATAATGGTCAATATCAGCAGCTTACATGGTACGATGGCAGCTGGGTATATCAAAGCAGTAATGGATATTGGTACTACCATTACGGAACGCGTTACATATATGTGCCAGCTTCCGACAGTACTGTGAAAACTATTACCGCTCTTTATGGGGCAAGTATTTCTGATCAGTTCCCTATCGTGGGCAGTGACGGTAAAATATACGATGGCCAGAGATGGAAACCTCAGGAAAGCAATATATATAGCGAGGTATTGGTTTATATTGACACAATGCCTGATGAGGATGTGACAT
>JAEEGI010028413.1_pt1 | contig 10641 bp, 9 predicted proteins | sample 8958751 | NCBI WGS metagenome assembly JAEEGI01 (sample SAMN16246545, study PRJNA631951) | gut metagenome | biome: gut microbiome; feature: rumen; material: KS-attached | host: Bos | place: Iran: Karaj | collected 2018-10 | reverse complement strand
CTGCCCCTGCGGGGCGTCTGTGCCCGCTCGGCCCTTTGGGACGCTTGCGTAGCTTGTCGGAGCAAGAACTGCTATATTATTCCCCAAAAAAGTTGAGAGTTGATAGTTGAAAGTTGAGAGTTTTTTGTAACTTTGCCGCTGATAATGAATCGTTTCAAAACATAACTCCTGCTGCTGATGCTGTCGAAGAAGACAATGAACCGGAAACAACTGATGGAGGTGGTGCGTTTCGGCATCGTCGGCACCACTGCCATGGTCATCCATTACGGCATCTACTTCGTACTGTTGCCGCTGATGGACAAGAACATCGCTTACAGCATCGGCTACTTTATCAGTTTCCTGTGCAACTTCCTCATGTCGTCCTATTTCACTTTCCGCGTGAAACCATCATGGACGCGACTGTTTCGATTCTCCGGAAGCCACCTCATCAATTACTTTGTCTATCTCGGTCTGTTCAACTTGTTCTGCTGGCTGGGCATCCCTCCGAAGTGGGCTCCACTGCCAGTCTATGCCATTGCCGTACCTATCAGCTTCCTATTGGTGCGCTTTGCGCTGAAGAAGAAGTCGACTTCGGCCACGATACTTCTCGTTTTGCTGTGCAATACCACTGCTTTAGGACAGCAAAAGGTGGTCGTTGCTGATGCCATCAGCCACGAACCCGTTGAGCGAGCATCGCTCTACACGAAGGAAGGCGGTGCGTTTCATGCCGCCATCAGCAACGAACAGGGAGTGGCCAACGTAGACTTCAGCTTCCGACGGCTCACCATCTCGCACCTGAACTACGAACAACGGGTGGTCAGCCGGCTGGGCGACACCCTTTTCTTGCAACCTAAATACCGGCAGACGGCTGAGGTGGTGGTGACGAACAAGGAACCTGAGTGGATCAGGAGGAAACTCCGCCAGGCTGCAAAGCTCAAGGAACAAAACTACCAGATGCGTGCGGACACGATGGCGTTCAGTTACCACACGGAAAGCATCGACAAGCATAGCTTATACCGCTATCATCTGACGGGATTGCTTCGCATGCGCGATGCCCAACACAAGCTATATGCCATGCAACCCGACGTGAGCCGTATCGAGAGCAGCGACTCGACAACGCTGACCGACGTCACCAACCTTCGGCGTATGCTCAGCGAAGACTTCATGAACGAGCTGACGCGCGGCTTTATCGGCAACCATCGGTGGGGCGTGAATTACGATTACGAAGGGCGGACGAAGGATGTGGTGGAGTTGGTGTTCCGTTCAAAGCACGGTGTCGACGATCGCGGTCGCCTGGTCATCGATACGGCACGCTGTGTGGTGCTGAGTGCCTATCGATTCACGGGCACGGAGACCAATCGGCGTGAGCGAATGCCCATGGCGCTCTATGCCATGGCACGCGTATTGTCGGGCTATAAGGTTGAGAAATGGACTCGCTACTACCGCGTGCAATATGGTGAGCGAACCGACGGCACGCTTTATCCGAAGGAAGTGAGCTATAAGACCTATATGGAGACGCACGATGCCGAAACCGACCAGGAACAAGCCGACTACGAACAGCAGATTGGAGGTGGTTTCCCCAATATGGAAGCCACGCTGACCATCAGCGAAACAGCCGGCAACCACAGCATCGAACCGATGGAAGAGCTGCCCGCGTCGTGGTATCTGCGCTATAGCACCGAGGAATCGCGCCAACAAGAGGTGCGGTTGGCTAATCTGCCTGCGCAGTTTGAACTCATCCCGAACTCCTGACCTAAAACCTCCCCGCCCGGACTTGTTCGCTTTTGTTGCGCAGCGGAGAAAGATTTCTACATCATTACTTTCAGGTTTCGTTCCAATTGGGCAACGCTACTTGCCCCAACGAGAACCGATGTCATGCCCCGCTGGTCGAGAATCCAGCGTAGGGCATATTCTGCCAACGACTGTCCTTTCGCTTTGGCCTCGTCGTTCCATAGTCGGAGCTGTCCAAGCAACTCGGGGGTGAGCATGTCGGGGTGCAGGAAGCGACCTTTGGCCATGCGTGAGTCCTGTGGAATGATGGGTTTGCCTTCGGCATCGGTGTCGCACGACAAATAGCGGTCAGTAAGCAGTCCCTGAGCCAGCGGCGAGAACGAGATGAAACCTATGCCATGTTCTGCGCAATAGTCCAAAACACCATCCTCAAGCGGCTCGCGATCGAGCAAGTTCAGGCGTCCTTGGTAGATGAGCAGTGGCACATCGCGGCTGCGAAGGTATTCGTCGGCAAAGCGAAGAGCCTCCAATGGCCAGCGCGAAATGCCCACATAGAGAGCCTTTCCCGCACGTACGATGTCGACAAGTGCCTGAAGTGTTTCCTCCAACGGCGTCTCTGGGTCGTAGCGATGGCTGTAGAAAAGGTCCACATAGTCGAGCCCCATGCGCTGGAGCGACTGGTCGAGCGATGCCATGAGGTACTTCCGCGAGCCCCAGTTGCCATAAGGCCCTGCCCACATGTCGTAGCCAGCCTTTGAAGAGATGAACAATTCGTCGCGGAAGGGTCGGAAGTCGTCGGCCATGAGTCGTCCGAAAGTCTGTTCGGCCGATCCGTAGGGAGGACCGTAGTTGTTGGCCAGGTCGAAATGCGTCACACCGTGGTCGAAGGCATAGTGGGTGATATCGCGACTGCGTTCGTAGGGGTCCACGCCGCCAAAGTTATGCCAGAAACCCAGTGATACCTTGGGCAGAAGAACGCCCGAGCGGCCACAGCGACGATAGATTTGGTCGCTCTGGTCGTAGCGGTTAGGTGAAGGAGTGTAGCTCATTTTGTGGATAATCGATGGTGTTTAAGTTCAGTTTCTGTTATTTCTTCATGGCCTTCCACTTGTCGTCGGACTCAATGAGTTGCAGGAGTCGGTCCACGGCCTCAGCCTCAGGGATGTTCTTTTCCAGACATTCCTTGCCCTTATAGAGTGAGATTCTGCCTGGTCCGGCACCCACATAGCCGTAGTCGGCGTCGGCCATCTCGCCGGGTCCGTTCACGATGCACCCCATGATGCCTATCTTCAGTCCCACCAAATGGCTCGTTGCGGCCTTGATACGGCGAATAGTGTCCTGCAAATTGTAGAGCGTTCGCCCGCAACCTGGGCAGGAGATGTACTCGGTCTTGGTGAATTTGATGCGTGCTGCCTGAAGGATGGCATCGGCTAAGCTGCCCGTGACGTCCTCAAACCCAGGACAATCGATGACGAGTTGCGTTGCCTTGCGGTCAATGAGCAGGGCTCCCACGGCCATAGCTGCCTTCAGTTGCAACTGTTCGAGGCTGTCGGCCGTCAGATGGAGGCTGATGGTGTCGTCCTTGATGCCGGCTTCGGCCTGCTCACGCAGCTGTGCACATTCGGGAATGAGGTCCACCAGCTGGCGAGCCACAGGTATTTCGCACTCCGGTTCCTCCGAGAGCGACACGCGAATGGTATCGCCAATGCCCTCAGTAAGCAAGGCACCGATGCCGACTGCCGACTTGATGCGCCCATCTTCGCCCTCGCCAGCCTCGGTCACACCGAGATGCAGCGGATAGTGCATGTCTTCCTTGTCCATAGCCTCGACGAGAAGGCGCACAGACTGTACCATGACGACCGTGTTGCTGGCCTTTATCGAGATGACTACATCCGAAAATGCCTCGCGACGGAAGATGCGCAGGAACTCCATGCAACTCTCCACGATGCCAGCAGGCGTATCGCCATAGCGCGACATGATGCGATCGGAGAGCGAACCATGGTTGACGCCGATGCGAACGGCGGTGTTGTGTTCCTTGCAAATGTTGATGAAGGGCACAAGACGCTCGTCGATTTTGCGAAGTTCGGCCTGATATTCCTCGTCGGTATACTCCAGATGGCGGAACGTACGTGCCGGGTCGACGTAGTTACCCGGATTGATGCGCACCTTCTCGCAATACTGTGCGGCCACATCGGCCACGCGGGCGTTGAAGTGGACGTCGGCCACGAGTGGCGTCATGATGCCTTCGGCCTTCAGAGCGGCCGAGATGTTGCGCATATTCTCGGCTTCGCGCGTGCCTTGGGTGGTCAGTCTGACCAGTTCACCGCCAGCTTCAATGATGCGCTTGGCCTGCGCTACGCAGGCGGCAGTGTCGTTGGTGTTCGTCGTTGTCATCGACTGGATGCGGATGGGGTTGTCGCCGCCAATGACAATGGGGCCGACGTGAGCAGGAGTGGTAAGTCTTCTTCTGTAGGTCATGGTGGAATGGGATTGCTGAATGACACGTCTGACGATTAGTTGGTCTTGAAAGCGAAGTGCACTTCGGCAAGGTCGCGATTGGCTTTCTCAATCTTTTGGCTGAGCGAAGCCTTGTATTCCGCAAGGCGTCTGGCCACTTCAGCATCGCTCAAGGCCAGCATTTCGGTGGCAAGGATGGCCGCATTCATGGCACCGTTGACACCCATCGTGGCCACAGGGATGCCCGGTGGCATCTGGACGATGCTCAGTAGTGCGTCAAGACCGTCGAGCATGCCCTTGATAGGCACTCCGATGACGGGCAGGGTGGTCTGAGCTGCGATGACACCGGGCAGGGCTGCTGCCATGCCGGCACCTGCAATGATGACCTTAATGCCACGTTCGGCAGCGCCTTTGGCGAACTTTTCAACGGCGTCGGGGGTGCGATGAGCCGAGAGAGCCTGCACCTCGAAGGGTATTTGCATGTCGTCGAGAAACTTACAAGCCTTTTCCATGACGGGCATATCGCTTGTACTGCCCATGATAATGCTTACTAATGGAGTCATATTGATTTACGATTTACGGATTTACGATTTACGGATTTACGATTTACGGATTTACGATTTACGGATTTACGATTTACGATTGATTTGTTATCGATTTACGATTGAATTCTCAGATGCGCATGATGAGGTGCAGGGCACTGATAAATCCGACGCAGAACCCAGCCACTACTTGTGAGAGGGTGTGCTGACGGAGAATCATGCGGGCCGAGCCAACGAGTCCGCCGATGACGAATACGAGGCATAACCACCACACAGGATTGAACGAAAACTTAAAGGAGAAGGCCACGAGTGCCCCAGCAATGCCTCCGATGGCAGCCGAATGGGTGGAGATTTTCCACCATACATTGATGATGGCGCAGATGATTTGTATGGACAAAGCTGCCAGAAGCACCACGCCAATGACAAAGGGAACGTGCTGACGGCTCATGACATAGTAGCACGTGAAGTAGCAAACGATGGAGATAATGTATGGAACCATGCGGCGTTCGCGCCTTCCCAGCTCGATGAGGTTCCACCCTTGGGTGCGCCGATAGAGTCGGATGAGGAGCGTGGGTAGCAGTACGGTGAAGAAATAGACCGCCAAAAGCACCGTTGCCTTGTACCCCCATTCAAGCATACTCAGGTAACTGAACACGAAGAGGATGGCCATTCCCACCAGCGGAAGGTAGAATGGCGTGAAGATAAGGCTGATGAGCCTCGCTGCCAGTATGACATGTTTCTCTTTCATTCTCGTCGTAGTCGTGCTATAGGCAGTCCAAGCTGCACGCGGTATTTGGCCACTGTGCGGCGTGCCACGGGAAACCCCTTTTCCTTAAGCATAGCTGTAAGAGCCTCGTCGCTCAGGGGATGGCGCTTGTCCTCGCCTTTTATGATGTTGCGCAGGGCCACTTTGATGCTGCGTGTCGACAGTTCTTCGCCTTTGTTGTTGGTGTATCCGTCGCTGAAGAAATAGCGTAGGGGGAACGTTCCCCATCGTGTTTGTGCATATTTCACGTTGGAAACGCGCGAAATGGTCGATATGTCGAGCCCCGTTTGCTGTGCGATGTCCTTCAGAATCATGGGCCTCAGCTCAGCCTCATCGCCTTCCTGGAAGAAGCGAAGTTGCCAGTCGATGATAGCCTTCATGGTGATGTAGAGCGTGTGTCGGCGCTGACGGACGGCATCGATGAATCCTTGAGCCTTCTCAACGTTCTCCTTTGCGTAGAGCAAGGCCTCCTTTTGCTTACGGTTCAGGCCCTTTGGGTTTTGGCGATAGGCATCGACCATCTCCGTAAACGATGGCGATACCTTCAGTTCGGGCACGTGTCCGCGGTTCAAAGTGAATGTGACGGTGCCGTCGTCGGCCGTGTCGACGATGAAGTCGGGCGTGATTTGCTGCAGGCTACGCCCCATTGTCTCGCCGAGCGAAGCACCTGGCTTGGGGTTCAGGTGGCGTATTTCCTGCCGCAACTCATCCACTTGCTCGTCGCTCAGGTCGAGCGCGTCCTTGATACGCGACCAGTGCTTCTTCTTGAAAGCCTCGAAATGGTCGGCAAAGAGGTGGTGAAGCTGGGTGCGGAGCCATCCTTTGGGCTTGCGTTCGACCTGCAACAGCAGGCACTCCTGCAACGAACGGGCGCCGATACCGGCAGGGTCGAAGCCCTGAAGCATCGTCAATACCTCACCGATGGCTTCCTCGCTGATGTCGATATTCTGGTAGATGGCCAGCTCATCGCATATCTGCGAGAGGTCCTTGCGCAGGTATCCGTCGTCGTCGAGAGACCCGATGAGGTACTCCATGACGGCCTTCTGCTGCTCGTCGAGCTCTATTTCGAGCATCTGTTCCTTCAGTTTGTCGTAGAACGAGATGGTATCGCCATAGACCATTTCCTCGCGATCGGCATCCTGGGTGGGAAACCAGGCACCATGAACGGGCAGCATTTCGTCGTCTCGACCAATGCCTTCGAGGGCCGAATCCAGTGCGTCGGCTCGCTCCTGTCGTTCGGTTTCCTCCTCGAAAGTTTCCTCAACGCCGTCGCTTATGTTGTCGCGGTCTTCCGAAAGGGCATCGTCTGTCGATGCCGTCTCAAGTGCCGGGTTGACGTATAGTTCGGTGTTGATGTTTTCTTCGAGTTGGGTGAGGGGCATCTCCAACAGCCTCACTTGCAACATCTGCTGCTGAGTGAGCCGCTGTTGCTGTCGTTGTTCTAGTTTTTGCTGTTGAACGAGTTCCTGTGGCATAGTGCTTTTTATTTGAAATAGTCCTTCAACTGGGCAGCAAACGCTGCCAGTTGTTGCGGCGAACCATTGCCATAGCGCTGCCAAATCTGCTGGCAGGGACCCAGCAAGGGGCTCATGACGAAGTCGGCACGCTTCAGATAGGGGTCGCAGAACTGGTAGATTTCCATGATGTCGACCACCTCTTGCGTGCGCATCTTGATGAGTCGGGCCAGTTCTTGCACCTCTGGCGTCTCGGCAACCATGGTCGATGGCGTCAGCCTGAAGTAGAGGTCGAGGATGAGAATGAGCATGGCTGGCGTAGGCGGATGAGGCATTTCGCTGAGCTGTTGGTCGCCGATGTCCACCGGTTTGAAGTCCTTCTCCCACGTCTCGTTTATCTCAACGCCATCGAAAAACAACTCACGGAAGCCCAGCTTCTGCCGCAACAGCTTCACTCCTCGGCTCAGTCGGCGAGGGTTATTGCCGTAGTCGGCCCATAGTTTCTCCATGCGCGGCGTGTCGATAGTGCGCAGTCGGAACATCTGTTCGTAAAGGAACTGTGGCGGAATGTGCAGCTCCAGCGCCAGATTGACCATCCCACGCGAATAGAGAGCCTTCACTCCAACGGGCTTCTTCAGGTAGAGTTGCATCAGGAGCAACCAGTAGTCGTCAGACCATTGCGAATGTTTTGTTGCCATAATCGTCGCTATTATCATGCAAAAATACGAAGAATATTCCGAATATGGCACACTGTTCGTGTTTTTAACAAAAAGTAACCTCACAGGCAGGAAAATGCGTTGTTCACGACATGACGATGGTAACGCGATGGCATCGCGACGGTATTATGTTTGGAAGGCATGGCAATGGCCGCGCAAAGACATTGGGTTAGAGGTTATAAAGCATAGCTATTGAGGGCAATAAAGCATAGCTTTATAGGCTAGAAAAGCATAGCTTTAGAGGTACAAAGGCATTGCTTTATAGGGTAAAAAGCATTGCTTTAGAGGAGGAAAACCATAGCTTTTGTAGGACGAAACCATTGCGACAGACTGTCAGGAGCACAGGAATCAGTCGAAGAGGGGCAGCAACTGGGCAAAGTCATCGATAACGATGTCGGCCTCGTGGGCCTCCAGCTGTTCTCGCGTTCCATTGCCATAGGTGACGCCAACGGTAGTTGCGCCAGCCCGTCGGCCCATGTCTATGTCGAACGTCGTGTCGCCAACGACCACCGCTTCGGCAGCCTTGAACCCCAGTTCGCGCAGGGTTTTCAGCACTGGTTCAGGATGAGGCTTGGCCAGACTGACGTCGTCGGCACCGAGAACGTAGCTGATGTAGCTGTCCAAATGCATCCTTTGGACGAAGTCGGCCAATGAGGCATGCGAACGACTGCTGGCAATGGTGATGACGATACCACGCTCGTGCAGGCGGCGGAGCGTGTCGACAACGTTGGGAAAGACGGGCACTGCGCCTGGCACATTGTTCTCATCGAACAGCCGACGGTAGGTCGCTGCACATCGCAAGGACATGCTTTCGTCCATTGGAATGAGCGTCCGGAAGGTCTCGCTGAGTGGTAATCCAATCATGGCAGCACACTCGTCGTCGGTGCGTGGCGGCAGATGGAGCGCCTGAATGGTCTGCTGCATGGTCGTAACGATGATGTGGCGCGTGTCGGCCAATGTCCCATCGAAGTCCAAAATCAGTATCTTTTTGGTCACGTTCTTGTCCTTTTTACCTTATTACTTTTTCCCTTTTTACCCCTTCCTTATCCTTTCCCTTTTTACTTTTTTACCCTTTTACCTTTTAACGACGATGCATAGCGTCTTCAGCCGTACGTAGTCGGCCGAGAGATACATGTATCCGCCATAGCGATTGTGGCGCCCCCAGGAGTTCTTGGCCAGATAGAAGCGGCGTCCCTGACGGTCGTGAGCCAGTCCTACGAGTGCCATGCAGTGGTCGTCGGTGGTCTGCAGACGCTCAAACTGCTGCTGTCGCAACAGCTGGACATGCTGTTTGCTGCCGTCGTTGGGCACCTTCAGCTCGAGGTCGGCAACGCCTTCGGCAAACGAGAAACCCGTTTCGCTGATGTCACCCTCCCAACAGACGGGATGACCTTGCTGCAATGAGCGGTCGATGCGGGCCATCAGCGTGTCAATAGGCACGTTCAGAAACTCGTCGCCCCATTGATTGTCGGGCACTTCCAGGGCGAAACGCTCGCCCCAAGGGTGGTGGGTGAACGAGGTCAGTGCCTCGTATTCGTCGTCCATACACACGCTATGGCCAAACTCCAGCGACGTGTATTCGGCGCCAAGCATATGGACATAGCGGGGCATGAACCCCAGTTCGTCGTCGAGCAGTTGCCCGACCTTGTCCTGATAGGCCTTCAAACCCGTGCGCTGGGCAGCCGAGGCGCGTGCCAACTGGGCCAGCCGGCGTGCCAGTACATGCGTGTTTGGATGCTCGTGGCCGTGGTAGTAGTCGTAGGGATGAATGCCATGGCGGCTCAGAAGGTCAAGCGTCATCGTGGCCATGCCGCGTAGTGAGCGTGGCGAGTGGTTGCGATCGAAGTAGAGTTGCGGGGCTTGTTCGTCGAGAAGGCACCGAAGCAGATAGGTCGGCGACAGGTTCACGGAGTCGCCTCGCACCAGGTGCTCGGTCTCAATGGTGGCCAACATGGCGTAGATCCAGCACAGTTCGCTCTTGCCTTGCTGCTTCACGGGCGTTGCGGGCAGGCGCACCTCGTCGACGAACGCGGTCTTTTCGTCGGTCGATGGGACGTGTTTCTGCGGCCTCGTGCATGCCTGTAGCAGCAACAGGGCTGCCAGTATGGTGGCGAAAGTGACAGGACTAAACCTTTGCTTATTCATCCTCTTATGGTCGTTTGATGTGCTTTGACGATACAAAGGTAATGAAATAAGTTCACTTTCGGGAAGTGAATGAAAAAAAAGTTGTACCTTTGCACGCAAATAACAAGAATATTCAACCCATGAACGTAAAAGACTTTGAAATCATGGCACCCGTTGGCTCGCGCGATTCGTTGGCGGCAGCCATCAAGGCAGGGGCCGACAGCGTCTATTTCGGTATCGGACAGCTGAACATGCGCAGCCATTCGGCTAACCATTTTACCATCGACGACCTGCACGAAATTGCGCAGACGTGCCAGGAGGTGGGCGTGAAGACCTATCTGACCGTGAACACGATTATCTACGATGGCGACATTCCGACCATGCATCAGATAGTCGATGCGGCACGCGATGCGGGCATTTCGGCTGTCATTGCCTGCGATGTGGCCGTCATGCAGTATTGCATTCAACAGGGCGTTGAGGTGCATCTGTCGACGCAACTGAACATTTCGAACATCGAGGCGCTGAAGTTCTATGCCCAGTTTGCCGACGTGGTGGTGCTGGCACGCGAGCTGACGCTCGACCAGGTGGCCGACATCTACCGCCAGATAGAGGAGCAGCACGTCTGCGGACCCTCGGGGCAGCCGGTGCGCATAGAAATGTTCTGCCACGGTGCCTTGTGCATGGCTGTCAGCGGCAAGTGCTACATGAGCCTCGACAATACGGGACGCTCCGCCAACCGGGGGGCGTGTATGCAGATATGCCGCCGCTCGTACCTCGTCACCGACCGCGAGACGGGCACCGAACTGGAGATAGACAACAAGTACATCATGTCGCCCAAGGACCTGAAAACCATCCGTTTCATCGATAAGATG